>Ga0307380_10001007_pt1 | contig 42486 bp, 37 predicted proteins | sample UN3MG_FD_202239 | JGI IMG/M metagenome (GOLD analysis project Ga0307380, IMG submission 202239) | Soil microbial communities from Risofladan, Vaasa, Finland - UN-3 | ecosystem: Environmental > Terrestrial > Soil > Coastal area > Acid sulfate soil | place: Finland: Risofladan, Vaasa | collected...
GGGCAAGGTCTACGTAAAGGGCGAGAACACGCGCCGGGAGACGACGCGGGGCAAGCACAAGAGCATCACGATCCATCGCGCGGACAAGAAAGTCACGTGGATACTGGATCCCGCGCAGAAGACGTACATCGAGATGCGCGGCAGGCAGTCCGGCAGGCCCAGCGGCGGACGGATGGCGCACGGCCTTAAGGACCTCGGCACGCGCAAGCTCGTCGGCAAGGAGAAGGTAAACGGCTATCTCTGCGACAAGTATGCCTTCGTTTACAAAGACAAGGCGATGGGCACTCAGTATCAGTGGGTTTCGCCAAAGCTCAAATTCATGATCAAGCTCGAACGTAAGACGCCGAAGTTCTCCATGCTCATGGAGTACACGAAGATCAAGGAAGGGAAAGTGCCCGCCTCTATGTTCGAGCTGCCCAAGGGCTACACGAAGGTGACGATGCCCGCGGGGAGGCCAACGCGCCACTGAGCGGGCTGGAACCTCACGAGGCTGTCCGATAAGGCAGAAAGCCCCGTGAACGGGGCTCGTTGTCGCATCAGCGGCTGGGCCAGTCCGCACGATCCCCTGCCGACTCCATCGGCAAGCAGGATTTCCAGAGGGCGCGGGAGGCGGTTGGTATGACGGCCGAGGAGCTTGAAGCCGCAAGGCAGGAGCGCATTGGCGCCGACCCGAACGAACTCGCGGGCAGCCTTATGGACGCCGGCCAGAAAGTGGTTGACGGCCTGCGCGAGCTCGGCATCTACTGGAGCAGCATGCCGACCGCCGGTGAGGGAATGGCCTTCGAACCTCCTAGTTTCTCAGGCGGATAGAGACAAGTAACCCTACGCGGACTGAGGCAAACAGGCGTATTGCTCTTGGAGAATCGTTTGGAGGTAGCGAGCATGAGGGCGAAGAGACTCGTCGGGTTTTCCATCTTGCTGGTAGTCGCTGGTCTGGCCGTCTATTTCTTCCGCATATCCAGCTGTGTTCCGGAATTCTCGGCAGATACGGTTACCAGCGTGATACCCACCTCGGAGATGGGTTCGAAGCCCAAGCCGATAATCGGGAAGTTCTACCTGAAGGGGGATAAGCTCCGGCAAGAGGTGACCATGCTGGATCGGAATGATAAGCTTGCCAAGATGGTAACCATCGTCCGATGGGATAAGGGAGAGTTACTCTACATCCAACCCCAGGAGAGATTGTCTGAACGGGGTGTCGGCAGGACGGCATCCGTAGCAGATAAGGCCGACTGGCAGGAACTGGTGAAGTCCAACCCCTACCTCAAGCCGGTCGGTACAGGTAGCCATGAAGGATACGTGTGCGACAAGTACCGGCTGTCCGGCGAGAGAGTGTACGGCGCTAGCATGGCAGAGGTGATGGGCTTTGACAGACTGTGCCTCCCCCACGAACTCTACGGCTGGCAGGTCGAGACTAGTACGTATTGGGTCGCAAGGCAGCTGGGCTGCGTCGTGAAGCTTGAGACTAAGCTGCCTCAGTTCACTGTGGTTACAGAGCTGAAGAACATCCGAAAACGGGAATCGCCGGACTCCCTATTCGAGGCGCCTGAGGGCTTTGAGCCACAGAGAATGGTTCCGCGCATACCACGCGCGGTGCTTCTAGTCCGCCCACCACGGCCTCCAATAGCCGGCTATGGAGGATAGCCAAACGGGGCGGGAGATACTCTCCCGCCCCTTGCTAACTGCCAGTTGCTGACGGCTGACTGCCGACCTACGGCTTCCGGATGTTATAGAACGCGCTCATTCCGCGGAATACGGCCTCGTCCGCCAGCTCCTCTTCGATCCTCAGCAGTTCATTGTACTTCGCCACGCGGTCGGTCCTGGAGGGCGCGCCCGACTTGATCTGGCCGGCGTTTGTCGCAACTGCGATGTCGGCGATCGTGGAATCTTCGGTCTCGCCGGAACGATGCGATACGACGGCCGTGTAGTTGTAACGCTTCGCCATCTCCATTGCCGCCAGGGTCTCGGTCAGAGTGCCGATCTGATTAACCTTTATCAGGATGGAGTTCGCCACTCCCATCTCGATGCCCTTTTCGAGGCGGCTGGTCTGCGTGACGAACAGGTCATCGCCGACTATCTGGACCTTCTTGCCGAGGCGCTCCGTGAGCAACTTCCAGCCATCCCAGTCGTCCTCGGCAAGACCGTCCTCTATGGATATGATGGGATACTTCTCCACCCAGTCCGCGTAGAAGTCCACCATCTCTGCGCTCGTGAGTGTGCGCCCTTCGCCCGCCAGGACGTACTTGCCGTCCTCGTAAAGCTCGGTGGCCGCTGGATCGAGCGCGATACATATTTGCTCGCCTGGCTTGTAGCCCGCCTTCTCGATCGCCTCCAGTATGACCTCGACAGCCTCCTGATTGGATTTCAGATTAGGGGCAAAGCCGCCTTCATCGCCGACCGACGTGCTCATCCCGCGCTTCTTCAGCACCGACTTGAGACTGTGGAAGGTCTCGGCTCCCATCCTCAGCGCCTCAGCGAAGCAGGAAGCTCCGACCGGCATGCACATGAATTCCTGGAGGTCAACGTTGTTGTCCGCGTGCTTGCCGCCGTTCAGGATGTTCATCATCGGGATGGGAAGCTCGCGCGCGCTCACGCCGCCTATGTAGCGGTACAGAGGTATGTCAAGCGAGGTAGCGGCCGCCTTCGCCACTGCCAGGGAGACGCCGAGAATTGCGTTCGCTCCAAGCCTGCTCTTGTTCGGAGTGCCGTCCAGCTCGATCATCAGGTTGTCAATCCCGATCTGGTCGGTGGCATCCAAATCAATGATTTCGGGAGCGATCTCGTCGTTGACGTTGTCAACCGCCTTGGTGACGCCCTTTCCCCCGTAGCGCGACTCGTCACCATCCCGCAGCTCGATCGCCTCGTGAGCGCCGGTAGAAGCGCCCGAAGGCACGGCCGCTCGGCCCACGCTGCCATCCGCGAGATAGACTTCCACCTCGACCGTGGGATTCCCGCGGGAGTCCAGAATCTCCCGCGCAAGAGCATATTCTATGCTTGTAGGCATTCGCAAACCTCCGCTAGCTGTAGTTTTCAGAGATTACATCCCTATTATCCCCGCTGTGCATAGGCGGAGACACCCGCAGATTATAGCACAGAGCCGCCCGCTTGTAAACGGAGCGACATGCAGGGGCTGAGGGGCTGGGGGAGACGGGGAGAGGGGGAGAATGGGAGTGTGGGAGTATGGGAGTGTGGGAGAAGCCCGGGGAGGAACCCCGAACCTGAAACCTGAGACTTGGAACTTGGAACCCGGATACGTTACTCGTTACGTGTCGAGCATCCGGCATCATCTTCCGAATCGCTTCCAACTCAAAGAAACCCGTGTGCCTGCCGATAATTCAATAGAGGGGACGGTGTTTCCCCACAGAGGTAACTCGGTTGGGCAAGAGAGTTCTCATCGTGGACGATTCTTTCGGTGACAGGCTGGTTCTGAGGGACGCCCTTGCGTCGTTCGGCTGGCATGTGGTTGGTGAGGCGAAGAACTTCCGGGAGTCGCTCGAAAAATACCGGAATCTCAAACCCGATCTGGTCCTTATGGATGCAGCTATCCCCGATGTAGACGGCGTTTCCGCCGTGCTCGGATTGCTCCGCGAAGACAGCGAGGCGAACATCCTGATGTGCGTCACGCGGGGCCAGCGAGTTCTTGCACTGGAGGCTGTTCAGGCGGGCGCCAAGGACTTCATCACGAAACCCATCAACCCCAGACAGCTCCGCAGAATCATCTATAGTTTGGTACGCTGAGCAGCGTCAGCGTGCTCTGCCACAACAGACGAAGGGAGCGGATAATGCCCAGTAAGTTGAGAATCCTCCTGGTGTCCGCCGAAGTGTCACCGTTTGCCAAGGTAGGCGGCCTTGCCGACGTAGCCGGAGCCCTTCCCAAGGCGCTGAACGCGCTGGGGCATGACGTCAGAGTCGCAATGCCCGGCTACAAGATGATCGAATCCAATCAGGCATTCGCCGTCAACGAGGCGCTCAAGAGTCTGAAAGCACCCCTCGGCGCCCGAACGGTGGCATGCTCCGTCAGGCAGACGACCATTGGGGCGGATATCCCCGTCTATCTGATCTTCGCGCCGTACTTTGATAAGTGTGTTGATTCCAAAACCGTGTATATGCCGGGCAGCGAACCCTACGCATTCTTCAGCCGCGCGGTCTTGGCGATGCTTTGCGCGCGCCCAGCGTGGAAGCCCGATGTGATTCACTGCAACGACTGGCACACCGGCCTGCTGCCTGTCTTCAAGGAGCTCTCTTACGCCGACAGCCCTGCTCTGCGGCAGGCTGCGTGTGTATTCACCATACATAACCTGGCCTACCAGGGCGAGTTCGATTCCTCGATACTTGCGGAATACGGCCTGCCGGAATCCCTGTATACGATGGACAAGCTGGAGTGCTACGGTCATGTCAATTTCCTGAAGGCTGGCATCGTATTCTCCGATATGGTCAGCACCGTAAGCCCGACGTACTGCCGCGAGATCCAGACCAGCGAGTACGGCTGCCGCCTGGAGGGCCTCCTGAGCTACATGCATGACCTGGGCCGGCTGCGCGGGATGCTGAACGGCATTGACTATGAGGAATTCGATCCGGCAGCCGACAGACGCATCCCGTTCAACTACAGCCTGGACGATACCAGCGGAAAGGCTAGGAACAAGACAGAGCTTCAGAAGCGGATGGGCCTCCCGACCGATGCGGAGATTCCCGTGATAGGCCTGATTTCGCGCCTTGCAGATCAGAAGGGCCTCGACCTCATAAAGGCGGCCATGCCGAAGATAACGGAGCTCGGCGTGCAGTTCATCCTGCTCGGGACGGGCGCCCCGGCGTATGAGAAGTACTTCGCCAGGCTAGAAAATAAGTATCCGGCTCAGGTGAAGGCCAACATAGGCTTCGACCTAGAGCTTGCCCAGTTGATCTATGCCGGGAGCGATATGTTCCTGATGCCGTCTCGGTTCGAGCCCTGCGGCCTCGGGCAGTTGATCGGCCTCCGGTACGGCACAATTCCGGTAGTCCGCGCGACGGGCGGCCTGGCGGACACGATTATTGATTATCGTCCCGGCGATCCGCAGCCGAACGGCTTCAGCTTCACGGAGTATACTCCCTCGGCGCTGCTGGACGCTGTGAAGCGTGCGGTGGCCGTCTATCGCGACGAGGAGGAATGGGCCAAGCTTGTGCGGACGGCGCTCGGAAGCGACTTCTCATGGCGGGCGTCGGCGGGCAAATACGCGGATTTCTACCGGGACGCACTGGCCGCCCACGCCTCTCGGGTGCCGACCTGCGTCGCCACGCCCTGATGTCTCCGCCCCCCGCGGCCGATTGCCCCGTCTGGACGTTGGAAGTTGGACGTTTCCGCCGCGGCGGATTGGACGATCTCTCTTTCTCCCACACTCCCACACTCCCATACTCCCATACTCCCACTCTCCATCTCTCCCCGCCGCGCGAATATCTCCTTTGCCTTTAGCGCTCAAGATGTGGAATCATAATGCAGAGGAGGCCTGTGAACGTATCTCTGGCTGCCGGCTTCACGCCAGGATGCCATGCGTGTCCGGCGCGGCGTTGCAGGCAAGGAACGTCCCAGCTTTCCCACGATGGGCATGCCGTCTCTATCCTTGCTATTGACAAGGCGTCGCCGCCGGTATACAATCTTGGCTGGTAGTAGATTGTATACCGGCGGCAGTGTTCCTCCGGGATCCGTTGGGAACTATCAAGCGGGATTAATGCGTAGTAAAGATGGTAGGGTAGCATTGGCTTCCGAGACGCAACAGCTTTGGCGGCGATACAAGGTCCACGGTGATCTAGAAGCCCGGGACGCTCTCATCACCCGGTATGCTTATCTAGTTAAGATCACGGCGGGCCGCGTCGTCACGAACTTGCCGCCGAACGTGGAACGGGATGACCTAGTGAGCGCCGGTGTCGTTGGGCTGATCAAGGCTGTTGATCAGTTTGACGTCTCCCGGCAGGTCAAGTTCGAAACGTACGCCATTGCGCTTATCCGAGGCGCCATCCTCGAAATGCTCCGAGAAGAGGATTGGGTCCCCAGATCGGTGCGTGAGCGGGTGAAAGGCCTCGAGAAGACCTACCTGCGGCTCGAAATGGCTCTCGGCAGGCCGGCGTCCGAAGAAGAGGTCGCCAATGCGCTGGGAGTCGAAATCGAGGAGCTTCACTCTCTACTTACCGAGGCCAGTCGTGCTAGCCTGCTTTCATTGGATGATGTTATCGTCGCCACTGACGGGAACGAGCGCATACATCTCGCAGATGTGATAAACGACGATTACCCGGGCCCTTCGACGGAAGTGGAGTCAAGGGAGACACAGCGCATGCTCGCGGCTGCCATTGATAGACTGCCGGAGCGGGAGTCGCTGGTGATATCGCTCTACTACTACGAGGGACTGACATTCAAAGAGATTGGCAAGGTTTTGTCGGTATCTGAGTCTCGAGTATACCAGCTGCACACACAGGCCGTGTTGCGATTGCGGGGCTATCTGTCACGCGATACGGCCCTGTTTCACTAAACCTGGAGTCGCCTATCCGTGCCCTGCCCGGCTGGCGTACGCGGGGTGAGGGCAGAGCAGGCAGACAGCGGTCCCGCCGGAGAGGATGACAGGAAACCGAGAGGAGAATAGCAGGACTATGGACAGCGTACAGAAGAGGGTGCTTTTGGTCATCGCTGCAGCGTTTGTGTGCTCCGCGATCATCGCCGGATGTGGTCGGGGCACAGTGGCCAAGGTGGACGGCCGCAGGATCGGCCGGGAGGAGTATTATAGTAGGTTGCAGCGTCTGCCATTCACAGACCCGAACACTAGGCAGCAGACGGAGGCCGGAGCGTGGGTGCTTGATGGGATGATCAATGAGGTGCTCCTTGTTCGGCTCGCCGAGAAGGAGGGAGTTCCACCTACCGGGGAGCAGGTCAGGCAGAGAACCGAGGAAGCCAAAAAGGAGCCGGCCTTTCGCACGTGGGTGAGAGGAAAGGGCATCACGGAAGATGAGCTCAGGGAATTGATGCGGGTCGAGCAGGCGGTCTTCAATATGCAGACGAAGGGCGTCAAAGTGACAGATAAAGAGGTCAGCGACTACTATGGGAGGAACAAACTGGTTCGTTTCACGACGCCTGAGCAGGCCGAAGTGCGAGTCATATTCGCGAAGAACAAGGCGGATGCTGACAAGGCAATGAGTATGTTGAAGAGGGGAATGACCTTCGAGACGGTAGTCAGCACCATGTCCGTCGAGCCAAACTCGGCGAGGCAGGGTGGATATATACCCGCCATAGGGCGGCACGACGACAGAATTCCGCAGCCCGTGCGAGAAATGATATTTGGTTTGAAGCCGAATCGCTACACCGAGCCAATCCCTTACACTGAGGTCGAGGGTCAGCGTCAATACCTCATTTTCAAGCTGGTTCAGCGTCGCAAGGAGCGGACTCAGAAGCTTGCCGAGGTCAAATACGCCGTCCAGCAGCAGCTAATGCTTGAAAAGGGGAGCCAGAAGGGGGCTGTGGATATCGAGCGCAAGATGGCCGAGTTCCGAAAGAAGGTGGATATCCACGTAGGCATAGTGCGGTACAAGAACGTGCTGGTTCCTCCGACGCCAGAAGCGAAAGGCAAGAAAGAAGTGGAAGGCAAGACAGAAGCGCCTAAGAGATAGCTGCGATCATGATCGTGGGTCTAGGACCCTCGGACCATAGCTGCATATCGGTGGGTGCGTACGAAGTAATCCGGTCCGCACCCACTGTTTTTGTGAGCACCGGCAGCCATCCGCCGGGGGCGAATAGAAGAATGGGGAAAGGGAGAAAACGTCGAACGCCCAATCCGCTCGTGAGCAAGCGGACGCGTGGATCCCTTGACCCCTTGTCCGCCGAAGCTTCAGCGAAGGCGGATGGACCCCTTCGAAAATGACCGAAACAGGCAAAGCATTCGAAAAACTGGTTGACATCATGGCTCGCCTGCGCAGCGAGGGTGGCTGCCCGTGGGACCGCCAGCAGACCCATGACTCCCTGAAGAAGTATCTGCTGGAGGAGACCTATGAGGCGATTGACGCCATAGACTCGGGCGACATGAACGAGCTTTGTGCCGAGCTCGGCGATCTCATGCTGCAGATACTCTTCCACGCGCAGCTCGCGCGCGAACGCGGCGAGTTCGATGTCAAGGATTCGATTGAGAGCATCACGGAGAAGCTGCTTCGGCGGCACCCGCACGTCTTCGGCGAGGCCAAAGTCGCCTCCGCGGAGGAAGTCCTGCACCGATGGGACGAGATCAAGTCGGGCGAGCCGGGCTTCGAAGGGCGCGTCTCGATCCTGGACGGCATCCCGAAGACTTTGCCGGCGCTGGCTCGCGCTATGGAGATATCTAAACGCGCCGCTGGAGCCGGCTTTGAGTGGCCCGATCTCGACGCCGTGATCGAGAAGCTCAGGGAGGAAGCCTCCGAGCTTGAAGAGGAAGTGCGCACCGGCGACTCTGAGAGAATAGCGTGGGAGATCGGCGATTTGCTCTTTACCTTGGTGAACGTCGCCAGGTGGGCCAAGGTTGATCCGGAGGACGCGCTTCGCGCCATGACGAAGAGGTTCGTCGCCCGATTCAGCCGGATCGAGGAGGCCGCGCGCGCCAGCGGACGGCCGCTCGAAGAGATGACTATCCAGGAGATGGATGCGGTTTGGAACCGCTCGAAGCAGGAGAAATAGCCTGTGAATGCGTCGCGTCCGACGGCCAGCGGCTTACAACCCATTGCAAGCTGACGAAATACGTGCTAAACTATTCCCTGGCGCGGCGGACTCCGCCGCGCGTTGAATGGTACCGGGCTTCCAGGCCCTGCGATGTTGTTCCGATTCGCAGGGCTAATTCTTGGCATCTGGAGACGGAGGTTTCAAGTTTCAAGTTTCAGGTTTCAGGTTCACAGCCCAGCCAACCTGGAACTTGCAGCCTGGAACCTGCAACTTCCCAAAATAGATTCCGCACAAGGAGGAATACATAGTATGTCCGACAAGAAGCGCGTCTACCTGTTCCGAGAGGGTAATGCGGCAATGAGGGACCTGCTCGGAGGCAAGGGCGCCAACCTTTGCGAGATGACGAATATCGGCCTTCCCGTTCCGCCTGGATTCGTCATCACTACGGAGGCCTGCAACGAGTACACCAAACTGGGCCGCCTGCCGGACGGCCTCTGGGAGGATGTTCTTGCCGCCCTCGCGGATCTCGAGAGGGATATGGCCAAGAAGTTCGGCGACCCGAGCAATCCGCTTCTGGTCTCCGTGCGATCGGGCGCGAAGTTCTCCATGCCCGGCATGATGGACACCGTTCTTAACCTTGGCCTCAATGACGAAACACTCCACGCGCTTATCAAGCTCACCGGCAACGAGCGCTTCGGATACGACGCCTACCGCCGCTTCGTCATGATGTTCTCCGATATCGTGCTGTCGGGCGACTATCCCAGGCTGAAGAAGGAGCATTTTGAGAAGATATTCTCGGCGCTCAAGAGAGAGCTCGGCGCGAAGGTTGATACCGACGTTGACGCGGAAGGCCTGAAGACCCTCGTCGGCCAGTTCAAAGCCTACTTCGAGGAAGTGACCGGCAGGGACTTCCCGACCGATCCGATGGAGCAGCTCCGGCTGGCGATCATCGCCGTTTTCAAGAGCTGGAACAACGAGCGGGCCATCACCTACCGCAATAAGGAGAGAATCCCGCACGATCTCGGCACAGCCGTCAGCATCCAGACGATGGTATTCGGGAATATGGGCGATGATTCCGGCACCGGCGTCGCTTTCACCCGCGATCCGGCGACCGGCGAGAACAAGCTCTTCGGCGAGTTCCTGAAGAACGCCCAGGGCGAGGATGTCGTCGCCGGCGTCCGCACGCCTGAGTCCATCGAGGAGCTCGAAAGGGAGTTCCCGGCGATCCACGACCAGTTTGCTGAAATCGCCGACAAGCTCGAAAAGCACTACCGCGAGGTGCAGGACATCGAGTTCACCATTGAAAACGGCAGGCTCTTCATTCTGCAGTGCCGCGCGGGGAAGAGAACCGGCGTCGCCGCCGTGAAGATCGCCGTTGACATGGTGAATGAGGGCCTGCTCACCAAGGAAGAGGCCCTTATACGCGTTCCGCCCGAGGCGCTGGAGCAGCTCCTTAACCCGAGAATCAAGAGCACCGGTGGGCTGAAGCCGATCGCCAAGGGGCTGAATGCAGGCCCGGGCGGCGCGTCCGGCCATGTGGCCCTCGACTCGAAGACCGCCATCAAGATGGCCGAGGCGGGCCAGAAAGTCATCCTGGTCCGCGAGGAGACCAACCCGGACGACCTCGGCGGCATGCTGGCTTCCGTCGGCGTTCTGACCCAGCGCGGCGGCCGAACCAGCCACGCAGCTCTTGTTGCCCGCCAGTACGGCATTCCGACCATCTGCGCATGCAGCGCCCTGAGGATTGACGAGCACGCTAGGCAGGTCAAAGCCGGCGGCGTTGTTGTCAAGGAAGGCGACGTCATCACCATTGACGGCACGTTGGGCGAGGTTTACAATGCCGCGCTCGAAACCGAGCCGGCGACCGTGACCGGCGACTTCGGGACGTTCATGGCATGGGCGGATGAGTACCGCAGGCTGGGCGTTCGAGCCAATGCCGACACTGCCGAGCAGGCTGAGGAGGCCGTCAAGCTCGGCGCGGAGGGCATCGGCCTTGCCCGGACGGAGCACATGTTCTTGGGCTCGGAGCGCGTCCCTCTGGTGCGCGACATGATCCTCGCCGAGGACGAGCCAACCCGCGAGGCCGCCCTTGCCAAGCTCCTCCCATTGCAGCGCGCGGACTTCGTCGGCATCTTTAAGGCCATGGGCGGCAGACCGGTCACGATCCGCCTGATTGACCCGCCGCTGCACGAGTTCCTGCCGCCGCTCGACGAGCTTTTGGTCGAGGTGACTGAGCTCCGATGCAGGAACGGCGACCCAGCCGCTCTCAAGGAGAAGGAAGCTCTCCTCAAAAAAGTTCAGGAGATGCACGAGGTCAACCCGATGCTGGGTCTGCGGGGCTGCCGATTGAGCATCTACTTCCCGGGCATCGTGAACATGCAGGTCGCAGCCATGATCGGCGCGGCGTGCGAGCTGAAAAAGGCCGGCATAGACGCCCACCTGGAGATCATGATCCCGCTGATCGGCGCAGTCAGTGAGCTTACCTACCTCAAGGCCCAGCTCGACGAAGTGGCGAGGAAGACGATGGCTGAGGAAGGCGTGGAGGTTGACTACGCGTTCGGAACGATGATCGAGATTCCGCGCGCCGCTCTGACCGCCGACGAGATCGCGAAGGAAGCGGCATTCTTCAGCTTCGGGACGAACGACCTTACCCAGATGGGCTACGGCATCTCGCGCGACGACGCGAGGTTCCTGCCGGTCTATATCGAGAAGGGGATCTTCAAGGCCGACCCGACGGAGACGATTGATGTGAAGGGGATCGGGCGCATGATGAAGATTTGCGTTGACGATGCGAAGGCGGTGAATCCGAACATCAAGCTGGGCATCTGCGGGGAGCACGGCGGAGAGCCGGAGAGTGTGAAGTTCTGCCACAAGATCGGGCTGACCTACGTATCCTGCTCGCCCCGCCGAATCCCGGTCGCCCGCCTAGCCGCGGCCCAGGCCGCCATCGAGGAAAAAGGCGCAACCGAGCAGCGGGACAAATAGAACTGGATATCAGATACTGGATACTGGATGCTGGATAACGGCGTCCTCACGATCAGCTTGTCTAGCCTGCCTCGACGCACGTCAACGGGTAGGGGAGTTGCAGACCTTAAGCCTACTTGGCTTCCCTAGCCAGACCGATCAAGTAGGCTGCTGCGTGCTTCCGTGATACTTCCCGTTTCTGGCCTACATAGTCTACGACCGCAGGAACAGCTGGGATCAGAGCGAAAGCAACGAACGCTGCAATAGCTTCGGTGTAGCTCAATCTCGCAAGCCACGCAAGAGACAGAACCGGTACCTTCCACCAGGTTACGGTCTTCAGCAGGTCTCCAAACAACCCATCTCGGATTGCCTTCATTTCGTTGCGGTACTCGATCAACCTCGGTGCTACCTTCGCTGCAATCAGCCGACCGATCTGTTCCCCCGTTTTGTCTGTCTTCAGGGAGTCCATCTCAGCCGCGAGTTTGTTTATCTCGACGGTCCAGTGCTCGTAGGCGCTGGCAGCCTTCTTGCGGTAGTCAAGAATGTCCCTGAAGCTCAGTTTTGCCAGCGCTTCGTCTGGTATCACTGCCCTCGCGATCTCGAGCCCCAACATAGGGGCTACTGGCAACGTGCCTCCCACATAAGCCTTGCCCGATGTCCTCATCGCGAGCAGTTCTGCGAGGTATCGATCGTCGGTAACAGGTGTGCTATCTGTTACGTCAGCCATCAACATAGCATTGGTAATGTGGATTGAGGCCTCCGTGAGCATCATCCTGAGCGTATCACGTCGGCCTGCTGCATCCGCTATCTGGAATGGCTCGCCCTCGAGGTCAGGGTCGCGCAACGGCGTGTTCCGTAGCTCGTCATCTTGGAGCAGCGCTCGCAGTATCTCAGCCCCACTTCCAGCCACGTAGTTCGCCTCGGGTTGGATGAACTTATTCCTGAAAAGATCGTCATTTGCTAACCCGGTGAGGAAGACACGTCGGAATTCCGGATCATCAAGGTCCGCGTGAATGTAATGCAGGAACAGGTCATCGGCGGGGCCTTCCAGCGGTGGGCGCTCAACCGACAGTTTGACTGGTTGACCCGCGAACGCATCAACCCAGTGCCGTAATGGGGAAGCCGTGCCCACAGTTCCCCATTTGCCTACCTTCACTGACGGTCTGTCCATGAACACAATCTCGTCTGCAACCATAAGTAGCCGCTTGAAACTGGGGAACGCGCATTCGTGAGAACCGGTGTAGAGCAACCTCATTCTCGTCTCCATGCAACTGAGATACTCTTCATTCTTGGAGTGATACCTACTGGTATCTTACATTTGGTGTACTCGTATTCCTTCTCTCCTTAACTAACCTTCCAGCGACGCAGAAGGATGCACAAGGAGTTGTCCGCCGAAGCCTCGGCGAAGGCGGATGAGATGTAGGCGCCGGTCTCCGTGCCGGCCCTTTTCCCTTTGCGATTCCGGCGGTGTGTGATAGAATAAGGCAGCGCGGGGCCCCAAAAACCGCCTACGTGGGCCAAGGTGATCTCCACCGTGAAGGTTTCCCTCGAAAAGATCAAAGAAGCTGGAGCATCGGTAGCGAAGGCCAATGGGGCGATATACGCTACACTCTTCGGCTCGTATGCAAGAGGTACGGCCACGGACAGGTCGGATGTGGATATCATCTTCGTGGAAAAGACGGACCAGCGGTTCCTCAGACAGCTCGATAGGTATCTCAGCCCGCTGGTTGACCAGCTTGGGACATCCGTGGAGACGCTCGTTTACACGCCGGAGGAGTTTGACCGGATGAAGGAGAGGGCTTTCGTCAAGCAAGCCCTGAAGGATGGTATGGTTCTCCATGAGTCAGGAGAAGTATAGACAAGAATCGGCCAGATGGCTGCTCCAGGCGCGAGCGGACTTAACACCTGCGGAGACCAGCGCCGCCGCGGGCGGAATATCGGGGAGGCAGTGTGCGTCTGTCTCTTCTATGAGTAGGGTTCTTGCATGCCGCTCGGTCGTATGCTAATATAGGCTCGCATAGTAAGCCTTTCAGGATCTTCTCTACCAAGAGGACCCAAAGCATGAGCTTGGCTTGGTTTGAAGTAACACTGTACACAGCGGTATTTGTGCTTCCTGGCTTCGTCATCTATTCAGTGGTGTCGAAGCTCGTCATACTGGGCAGACGGAACCAAAGTACCAGCGTCCTGTCCTTCCTTGTACTAACGGTAGTCAACTACGCTATTTGGTTCATCCCCTTGCGGAATAGCATCACCCATAAGTGGTTCAAGGTATCTCCTGGCTGGACGGAACTCTTCTACATACTAGTTATGCTGGTTAGCCCTGCGCTTATCGGGCTGCTCATGGGTGCTGCCATTCAGAAACGGTGGCTTGAGAAACTCCTGGATCAGATGAAGCTGGCAAGCGTCGATCCGACTCCGACCGCTTGGGACTGGGTTCTTGCCAACAAAGGCCAGGAGTGGGTAATAGTCACGCTGAAAAATGGTATAATACTATACGGGGTGCATCGCTTCGCATCCTCCGATCCAGCGGAAAGAGATGTATTTCTTGATGAGGTCTATCAGGTCGGGAGTGATGGCCGTTGGGAGCCGGTTCCCGACTCCTCAGGGGTTCTCATCAAGGGAGATGAGATAGTATCTATAGAGTTCAAACGTAGTAATGCGGGGGTGGTGCAAAGTGGAGGAGATGGATAGGACGAGTGATTCCAGGGAGACCCCTCGTCGCATAATAACACAAGGGTACGATGCCCTTCGCAGCGGGTCCGCTGGGGGGAGCGGGGACGGCATCGATAGGTCAAATCCCCCATGTGGTGGGACAGCCGCCGCAGGACCGGTACAGCCAAAGCCACCTCAGGATCGCGAAAATCCCTGATAGTTCCTCGCTTTGGCAACCCGCCATGAAGGTCCCGCGCATGCACCACTCTGGGCCCTGGCGCTCCTTGCCCCCTAGATGCCCCAGTGCTATAATGCACCCATGCTGCGATATTGCTCCAACCAAGGTACGGTTCATTCGCTCGTGAAACGGCTCTCGTTCCTTCTCGCGCTTGTCGTCCTGTCGCCCGCGATGGGCTCCGGCATCGAGGACCTCCCAAGGCTGGGGAAGCCCACGCTGAAGCGGGCCTCCACGTTCGACAGGACCGGCCAGAACCGGGACAAGTTTGAGCTTGCGCCGGGAGTGACCGGTAGGCTGGAGATCAGGGGCGCCGGCTGCATCAAGCACATCTGGTTCACGATGAGGTCGGACGACAAGGACTACCTGCGGAAGGTCCGGCTGAGGATGTACTGGGACGGGCGAAAGGAGGCCGCCGTAGACTGTCCTTTCGGCGATTTCTTCTGCCTGGGTCACGGCGAGGTGAACGACATCGTCTCCGCCGCGATGTGCGTCAGCAGGGCCCCGCATGTCGAGTCGCCTCCGGGGCAGGCTGCCTTCAACTGCTACTTCCCCATGCCGTTCACCAAGGGCGCGAGGATCGAAGTTGAGAATCGCTGCACCGCGCCGCTGATCCTGTACGTTCAGATTGACTACCAGGTGTACGATTCGCCCAAAGCCCTGGCGGGCATGGGGCGATTCTACACTCAGTATCGCTCGGAGAAGACCGTTCCTCCCAAAAGCCCCGGCCCGAACGTCACCGGCGAGGAGAACTACATAATCCTGGACTTCAAGGGCGAGGGGCACTACGTGGGCTGCAACCTGAGCGTGGACAGCAAGAGCGCCGATCCGGGCAAATGGTGGGAGGGCGACGATATGATCTTCGTGGACGGCGAGGCCTGGCCGCCCGCGATTCACGGCACCGGCACGGAGGACTACTTCAACGGCGCTTTCGGCTTCAGGCGCGCGTTCAACACGCCCTACTACGGATGCTCCTATCTCCGCAAAAGGGACGGGGATGGATACTTCAACGGCCTGTTCACCGCATACCGGTTCCACATACTCGACCCGATTCCCTTCAAGCGGGCGATCAAGGTGACGGTCGAGCACGGCGCAATGAACGACGCCGGAAACGCCTTCTCAAGCGTGGCGTACTACTATGCGAGGTGAGACGATACCATTTGTAGGGGCAGGTCTGAGACCTGCCCCTACACCTCACAATACAAATCGCGCCTACACGGGACGCAAGCCTTCAAAGGAGGTCTGCCCATGTTTTCCAACACAACACGCTTTCTCAGGAATACCGCGGCCGTCGCGCTGATCGCCGCCCTGTCCTCCGGGATTTGCGGCGCGGCGAGCGTAAACGGCCGGACGATCAGCGTGGAGTTGAGCGACTCCGACGGCCGCCTAAACCTCACGGTATGGGAGTCGGCAAGACGCGGCCCCATCTTGAACATGCTGGGTGCCGAGGCCGGCGGCATCTATCTCACCACGCCGGAAGGCACGGCCGAGCGGATCGCGAAATTGGCAGGCGCGGCTCAGAGCGGGAATAGCTGGGCCGTGTATCGCTGTCTCACCGATGCAGGCCGCCGAGTGGACCTGTTGACCTATATTGAGGACCGGTATGCGAGGATTACCGTTCTTCCGGTCGGCTGGAGCGCGACCAGCATCAAGCTGGTATGGGCTGCGGGGAAGGACGAAGATTTCTTCGGCGGCGGCGAGGTCTGGAACGGCACGGTCAACCAGCGCGGCAGAACCATACAGATGTGGGTCGCGAACGGCACTCCCGACGAATGCTGCTACGTGCCGTTCTTCTTCAGCAGCGCCGGATACGGCATCTATGTGGGCAGCACCGAGCGCGGCAGTCTCTCCTTCGCCGGTGAGGACTCGCCGGACCAGCTTCAGTTCGCGTTCGACACGAAGGATCGCCAGGGATTGACCTTCTACTATCTGAGCGGGCCGACTCCCAAGGATGTAGTGATGAACTACACGAGCATCACCGGCAGGCCGCCGCTTCCGCCTAAGTGGAGCTTCCTGCCGTGGAAGTGGCGAAACGAGCACCGCAACTGGGATGAGGTCTTCGAGGACGCCGTGATGATGCGCAAGCACAATATCCCCTGCTCCGTTCTGTGGATTGATAACCCGTGGATGAAGTACGGCCTCTGCAGCTTCGAATTCGACCCGAAGAGATTCCCCGATGCCGGGGAGCGAATCCGCGAGTTGAAGAAGATGGGCTACAGGGTCATGGTCTGGGTCGCGCCGTTCACGAATCGGGGCGTTCCGAACTACCAGACGGCCCTGGAGAAGGGATACCTGGTCAAGAACCCGCAGGGCAAGCCCTACAAAATGGGCGGCGGCGTCTACATTGACCTTACGAACCCGGAGGCGTACAACTGGTGGAGGAAGGAGATGAAGAAGGTCATCCGCCTGGGCATTGACGGGTTCAAGCTCGACCGCGGGCAGGACATCCGCGATGATGCGGTATTCTTCGACGGCTCGACGGGCGCATCAATGCACAACGGCTATGCCCGCCTGTACGTGCAGGCCTGCTATGACACGTTGCGCGAGGAGCTGGGAGACGATTTCACGATGCTGCCGCGCGCCGGCTGCGCCGGGTCTCAGGCATACTCGCCCGGGAAATGGCCTGGCGACCTCGTAAAGGATTTCAGCCTCGCGAACGGCTTGGGCTCCGCGATTGTAGCCGGACAGAACATCGCGCTTGCCGGGTTCGCGTTCTGGGGCTCGGACATCGGCGGCTTTTGTAGAAAGGGCAACCTGGACACAAGGCTGCTCGCGAGATGGGCGCAGTTCGGCTGCTTCTCGCCGATCATGCAGCTTGGCGGCTCAGGCGTGCACGAGCCTTGGAATCCGATATTCGGCAAGGAAGGGCTTGCCATATACCGCTACTACGCCACCCTGCACTCGGAGCTTCTGCCTTACACCTACACCTATGCCGCCGTCGCCCACCAGACCGGGCTGCCCATCATGCGGCCGCTGGTGCTCGAGTTCCCGAACGACGAGAAGGCGCGGCGCCAGAGCTTCGAGTACATGTACGGCGAGCACATGCTGGTCGCGCCCATCCACTCGCCGGAGGACAACAGGGGCATCTATCTGCCCAGGGGCCAATGGGTGGACTACTGGGACTGGAGAAAGCTGTATCCGGAGGCTGTGGACTTCGCAGGCGTGGAGTTCCCGCTCGACCGCATGCCGATCTATCTGAGGAACGGCGCGATCATCCCGATGGAGGTGGGGAACGCCGTCACCGGCCACGGAGCGGCCTACTCGAAGGGCAAGCTGACCGTGCTGGCGCTGCCTGCGGGAAGGTCGCACTTCCGGATGCTGGACGGCGAGAAAGCGGCCGATTTCTGGATGCTCCAGTCGCCTGATCGCATCAAAATCTCGTGGAAAAACGCGCCCAGGCCGGTGCTTCTGAGGGTTCGGGCGCTGAACGTGGCGGGGGTGAAATCGCCCGCCGGGAAGCCGTACACCCGCTGCAAGACCGCGCGGGACTACGTCGGCAAGCCGGGGACCTGGTATCACGCCCGATCGTCCGCCTGCCTGCTCATCAGCCCCCGCACCGGCGAGACAGGTGTGCTGATCTTCACCGAGTGACCGGCGGTTCCCGGAAACCCACCGCCGACCGCGAAAACCCCACGTAAGGGCGGGCTCCCCCCGCCCGAATGGGAGATACCATGCCATACGACCCGGAGAGGCATCACCGCCGTTCCATTCGGCTTAAGGACTACGACTATTCCCAGGCCGGGGCTTATTTTGTCACCATCTGTACGCGCGGGCAGGAATGCGTCTTCGGCGAGATCGAAGATGGGATGATACGTTTGAACTCGTTAGGCCTGATAGTACGTGCCTGTTGGGATGATCTACCAAGGCATTACGTCCATGTGGAATTGGACGCATTTGTGATAATGCCGAATCACATTCACGGCATCGTCCTGTTTCAGGATCCACCGTCTGTAGGGGCAGGTCTCAGACCTGCCCCTACCCCTGCCTCCACAGACGGTCGGCGACATGGGCTACCGGAATTCGTCCGGGCATTCAAGTCATTCGCCTCTCGCCGTATCAACGAATTACGCAGCACGCCGGGTGTCCGAGTCTGGCAGCGGAACTACTACGAACACATCATCCGCAGCCGGAAATCGCTGGACGCAATCCGGCGGTACGTCGAGGACAATCCGATACAATGGCCGTTCGATTCCGAACACCCCGCGAACATCCGGACATGACGCGCCCGGTAGGGGCGTGTGTACGTGCAGGCGTAGGGGCATGTGTAGGGGCAGGTCTGAGACCTGCCCCTACAATGGAATCGGCTAGTACACGACGGTAAGGGCGAGGTCCCCCGCCCGAATGAATTCCCGCGTTCCGACCGGGCAGGGAAACCCTGCCCCTACAATGGAATCGGTTAATACACGATGGTAGGGGCGGGGTCCCCCCGCCCTTCCTGCGTTGGCGAGGTTGCTGAGGCAACGAAAAGCCTCCGGAGGAGATATGGGCCGGGGGCTTTTCATGCCTATGCCAGCACGGGCCAGTTGCCAGAAGGTTGTCTCCTGTTATATAATCCTACCTGAAGCAAGCAATCACGGATGGCGCGCAATGGGAGATCGGCGACTCAGGATAAAGCAAGCATTTGAAGTTATTAAGGACGAGCAGAACGATGTAAAGTTCGAGCGGTTGGTGTGTTGCCTTCTGCGACGGATGTATCCGAATATTAACCCTATGCCTCATGTGCACGACCTCGGCCAGGATGCCGTTGCATCACCTCTCACACCAGTTCGAATGGACGACCGATGGTTTAGCTTCGCTATTTCCCTAGATTGGCGCCTTGCGAAGCTCAGGCAAGACTGTTCCAGATGCAGAGAAGAGGGACATACAATCGACGTCATTGTCTTCGTCACGTCGGACGAAGTAACCGGTAACAAGCGCAAACAATGGAAAACGGCCATCAAGCAGGATTTCGGATGGGATCTTGAGGTTCACGACCAGAGCTTTCTACTTAATGAGGCCATGGCCCAGGAGAATGCCCTTTACGTTAAGGAGTTCCTTGGTATCCATGTTCCCAAAGACCTAGGCCTGCAGTTGTCTTCCCCTGTACTTCCGCCGCACATTTCCAGTGTTCAGGTGGTGAACAATCTTGTGCGTGACCGCATCGAGTATGGCGTGACGTTGCGGGAAAACTGGAAGCCCCGCCAGGCAATCGACGTTTTTCGAGCAGTCTTGGAACAATGTAGGGACTCCCTGTCGGATAAAGACCGGGCGAGGGTCCATACCAACTTGGCGGCTGCCCAGGCCGAGATTGGCAACTTTGACGAAGCCCAGGAGAATCTTGATAAAGCCAAGGCCCTTCGTCCGAAAGATGTACGAGTACATTCTAACTTGGCGATCCTGCAGATGGCCAGGGGAGACTATCCAGCCGCACGGAGGGTGTTGGAATCAGCTTTTCGCAAAGTCAAACCTGACGCGCGTGCCAACGCCGTGTACGCAAACGTCTTATGGGCCCTGCGGGAGGACAAGAAAGCCCTGCGGCGGGCGGAAATGGCAATCAAAGCAGACCGTAGCATTTCGCAGTCGCATGTCGTTCGAGGTCTGATTCTGAGGTTTCGCGGCGAATTGGACGCCGCACTTAAGGAGTTCGAGGACGCTGAACTCGATCCGAACAATTACTTTGTGCGCGGGCTCAAGCTGGAAACGCTCGCGCACCTTATGACAAAGGGGCAAGCTAGCGCTGATCTCGATGAATTGGACCGAGAGTCTGCGAATTGGCTTCACGAGATAAGCAGAATAGGCACACCACCGCCCAAGTCATTGGAACCCGCACGGGCCGTGCTTTTCTCAGCGCGCGGGTTGATACTAATGCTGAAAGGGAAATTGGATGAAGCCGCGGCAGCGTTCCAGGCCGCACTCGAGTATAAGGAGGAACCTGCAGGCCACCAAAACCTGGGCATGGTTTACCTTGCGCAGGAGAAGAAGGACGAGGCGGACACAGAGTTTCGCAAGGGTGTCGCACTGGGAGCGAAAGATGTGTTTCTTCAGCACAACATAGCCTTTCATTGTCTTGACCGCTTCCAGGATGGCGGGTTTAAAGAGGCTGCGCTTCTAGAGGAGGCAAAGCAGTACTTCGCGACCGTTAAGGAGCAACTGCCTGATGATCCGGAGACTGCCCTGCTGGAGGCAGCGGTGATACATGCCGACTCGGAGTACAGGCAGGATGATATGGGTATCGGCAAAGCCAAGGCGCTCCTTGACAGAGTCGTACTTGACAAGGATTGCCCGCAAGACCTGTCAAAGAGGGCGTTTTCCAATCTTCGGGCGCTTGAGAAGCTAGAGAGACACCTTGAGGAGAACCGTCGGCGACAGTGGCGGTTGAAGCATCAGCCGCGAAGATAACCTGGCTGCTTCGTCTCCCCCGTTCGTCACCCGCCCCTCCTCACGCCCCCAACCGGCACGCATCCCCAAAGGAGGACGCGGGGGCGCTCCGGTCAAACATACCGGCATATGACTGCCCGAACAAGCATAGAGAATCCCAAGGGAGGGAATCCCCATGCAGGTGACTTTGGTCTACGTCCACGTCAAGCCGGAGAACGTGCAGGATTTCATCGAGGCGAGCCTGGAGAACGCTCAGGCGTCCTTGAAGGAGCCGGGGAATACGCGGTTCGACGTGCTCCAGATGCGGGACGATTCCTGCTACTTCATCCTCTATGAAGCCTACGCCGCGCCCGAGGATGCCGCTGCACATAAGGGCACGCCGCACTACCAGAAGTGGCGCGAGACCGTCGCCGACTGGATGGCCGAGCCGCGTCAGGGCGTCGTCTACAAAGGATTGTCTCGCTAGCTCCACTCCCGCGGGGCGACTGGGTGAGGGGGAGAAAGGGAGAATGGGGGAGTGTGGGAGTGTGGGAGTGTGGGAGAATCCGCCGCGGCGGAAACCTCCAACCTGAAACTTGGGACCTGGAACTTGGAACCCAGATGCCTTACTCCCTTGGCCCCTGGATCCCTCTGCTCTGTTGACATCCCATCCGACTTTATTGTATGATTTGGGCTGCAGGGGTTTTCTCTGGGACCGCGCGGAGCCGGCGCGGCCGGAATCAAAACGTGTTTGAAGGATGAGGTGCATATGCCGCGAATCCTGGTCAGCGATCCCATAGCAAAAGAAGGAATCGAGCTCCTCCAGAAGCACTTCGACGTTGATGTCAAGACCGGCATGGAGAAGGCTCAGCTCATCGAGATAATCGGCGATTACGACGCGCTCGCCGTCCGAAGCGAGACAAAGGTGACCGCCGAGGTTCTGGAAGCAGCGAAGAACCTGAAAATCATCGGCCGGGCAGGCGTCGGTGTGGACAATATTGACGTCCCCGTCGCCACGCAAAAGGGCATCCTGGTTGTGAACTCCCCTGCGGGCAATACCATCGCCGCGGCGGAGCATACCATGGCGCTTGTCCTCGCGCTGTCGCGGAATATCCCGCAGGCGCACAACTCCCTGCGCTCGGGCGAGTGGAAGCGGAGCAAATTCGTGGGCAACGAGATCTACGGCAAGACGCTGGGCGTGCTCGGCCTGGGCAAGATCGGCACGGCGGTTGCCAAACGCGCTCAGAGCTTCGAGATGGAAGTCATCGGCTGCGATCCCTTCGTGTCCGAGGATTACGCCAGAAAGCTCGGCATCGAGCTGGTGGACCTCGACGAGGTTCTGAAGCGGAGCGACTACCTCACTCTCCATGTGCCGGCTACCAAGGATACGAAGGGCTGCATCGGGGCTGAGCAGATCGCGAAGATGAAGCCTGGAGTGCGGCTGGTAAACGTGGCGCGCGGGGGACTCGTGGACGAAGCGGCGCTGTGCAAGGCCGTCGAGGAAGGCAAGGTCGCCGGAGTCGCCTTCGACGTCTACGAGCAGGAGCCGCCGCCTCCGGATAATCCTCTTCTCAAGCTTGAGAGGGCCGTCACGACGCCGCATCTGGGCGCTTCCACCGAGGAAGCTCAGATAAACGTCGCAGTGGACGTCGCTGAGCAGATCGTTGATGTCCTGAATGGGAAGCCTGCGCGGAGCGCGGTGAATATGCCCGCGCTGAGCGCGGAGGTCCTGGCCGCCATCGATCCGTATATGGTCCTGGGCGAGCGCATAGGCGCAATGGCCACACAGCTCGCGGATGGCGCGATCAACTCGATCGAGATTTCGTACTGCGGCGAGCTCAGCAGCCTTGAGACAGGCCCGATCGGCCGCTCCGTCCTCAAGGGCTTGCTCCAGCCGGTCCTGATGGAGTCCGTCAACCTGGTGAATGCGCCGATAATCGCCGAGAGCAGAGGGATACGCATAACCGAAAGCAAGAGCGCCGCTCTCGAAGATTATACCAGCTTGCTGGCGGTGAAGGTCAAAACGGATAAGGGCGTCAAGGCGATTGACGGGACGCTCTTCGGGAAGAAGGATATACGAGTCGTCCGGATTGACGGCTACGGGATAGATATCGTGCCCGATGGATTCATGCTGGTGACGACCCACATTGATAAGCCGGGCATCATCGGCAGAGTCGGCACCGTTCTGGGCGGCCATAACATCAACATCGCGGGAATGCACGTCGGCCGCGAGGGCATCGGCAAGCGGGCAGTCATGGTCTTGAATGTTGACGATCCGGTTCCCGAATCCGTGATGAAGCAGCTAGGCCAGTTGGACGGGGTAGAGACCGCGAAGCTCGTGCAGTTCGCGTAAGCAATAGCAGTTGGATTGAGATACGCATGGCCCACCAGCCGGGCGAAGCGCAAGCCAGGCCGGTGGGCCTTGTTCACTCGTACTCCTACTCTGCCTCGGAATCGGTATGGGAGAACGTCCAGCATCGCATATCAGGGGCGAGGTCAGAGGGAAACGGCGATGCGGACGAGGTCGCCGTTGGCGGTGTCGAGGAGGCAGAGGTCGGACCCGCCGGATGCGCAGACCACGCCGTACATGGAGTCGCTGTGCGGAATCTCCAACGTGCCCAGGAACTCGCCTTCAGGGGTAAATGCGTCGAGCATCTGCCGTCCGAAGCGCTTGGATGCGAGCAGCACCCAGAGCACATCCGACGAATCCTGCGTATCGAGAGCGATGTCGGCGATCAGAACTGCGTCCTCAGGATGCTCGATGCGCCTGCCCCATGCAGCGACTTCCGAGCCGTCGGCCTTCACCTTCCAAACCCGATAGGGAGGCATGCCGTAGCTCACGTAGATACTCCCTTCGGAATCGGACTCCAGATTGACAAGGCTTGGGTCTAGGCGAGCTCTGTGCCGAGCCGGCGCCGGGAGCGTATTGACCAGATTGCCGATCTCATCGTAGCAGTTGATTAGCTCCACGCCTTCCGCACTAGATAGAACGTAGATTGTGCTGTCAGGCCCGCAGCAGAGACTCAGAACTCCGGGCGCGGCGAACTCCGCAATGCAAGCGCCGGCCTCGTCGTACCGGATAACGACCTCCCTATGGGCATCGGCTAGGCAGAACGTCGAATCCGCGGCGACGGCCACGTTGAGACTGCATTCCCTCTCGGCAATACAAAGGGGCTGGATGACGGAGAAAACGTCAAGCAACCCCTCACCGGCGCGGAACTTGTACACCCGGCCGTTGAGGCCGTCGCTCACGTACACCTCACCGTGCGCATCAACGTCCGCATCATCCAGGCCGACGTCCGCAAGCCCCAGAAACTCCGGCACGTTCAGCCGCCATGTGACTTCCACAGTGCCCACCGCGGGAGACCCTCCATATCGCCGTCTCCACTCACGGGCGAACAGTGACCTTCACGATCACGTGGTTCGTCATCCCAGTCAATGCTTCAACGCCGACGCATCGCCCAGTCAGGTAGGTCTCGTACCACACCTCAAGCGTGTAGTCCCCAGGTGCGGACAAATCCCACCGCCCGTTCCCAGGGCCGCGGGAGAGATCCACGGGGATCAGCCTTCGCTCGCCCGGGCGGAGCGTAACGAAATCCTTCTTAGTATGCGGAGGAAACAGGGCGGCGTTGCCTCTGTACGGAACACTGCGCCCGTCTCTCGTCACGATCACCTTGAACGGAAGCTGATTGCTCTCGAAATATGCCGGAGCAGGTGTGAACCATCCGTTCAGCTTTACCGTCCTGCGCCCCCGGTTCACTAGGGTGAGATTGACCTTCACCTCCCGGCTTGGACGAACCGCGAGGCTCAGCGGGTCTACCAGCAGGCCAACGTCGGTGGTGAGCCCGGTGCGAGTTCCCAGCCCCAGGTATTCATCCATGCGGATCTTGTCTTCGAGGGCCGCGCGCCTGTCAGCCAACCAGTTGCCGGTCCAAACCCCACCGACTCCGGCAGCCAGGAATGCCAGCAGGATCAACCCATACTTATATACCCGGCGGCCGCGCACGGAATCGTGCTCGTGCCGTTCTGCCTTGCTCATTTCTGGATCTCCACGTCGCAAGAGCTGCCCTAACCTCCCGGATGGGAATTACACACAAATCATACCACATATCGCGCTGCCCGGTCACGGTGATCCTCGATGCTGGATGCGTAACAGCAATGAGTAGGGCATCTGGGTTCCAAGTTTCAGGTCTTAAGTTTCAAGTTGGACGTTCGACGTTCCCCCACACTCCCATACCCCCATACTCCCTTCCCCCTTTCTCCCCCTCACCCACGTCGGCAGGATTAGGCCGCTTGGTGGCTAATTAGAGGATGTGAGCCGCAGCGCGCGCACCGAGGCACATGACTTGCCTGAGCCGTCACCAGAGAGCGTGTCCCCCGCCGAGGGGGAGCCGATCCACGGCGTGACCGTCCGGTCCGTCATCATCGGGCTGGCGTTCACCGCTGCTATCGCGTTCGTCACCCCGTACAGCGACCTTCTGGTGCGCGGCTCGTGGATGGCGTGCTCTCACCTGCCCATGGCGCCGCTCCTGGTGCTCATGTTCATGCTCACGGGGGTCAATACGCTCCTTTGCAGAATCGCTCCCCGCGCGAGCCTGACACATGCCGAGATTATGACTGTCTACATCATCATGCTGGTCGGCGCGCTCCTGCCTTCCTTCGGATTGGCCGCCTACCTGATTCCCACCATCGCCGGTGTGAACTACTTTGCCAGCCCTGAGAACAAGTGGGATTCCATATTCTTTCACTACATCAAGCCGTGGCTGGTGCCGTTCGATCCGGCGGGCGGGCCGAAGCAGCCTGCCGTGAAGCAGTTCTACGAGGGGATTCATCCATACGAGCCGATCCCGTGGGGGATCTGGGCGCGTCCGCTGCTCGCCTGGAGCCTCTTTGCCTTCGCGCTCTTCTTCGTCTGGATGTGCCTGGCGACGATCCTGCGAAAGCAGTGGGTTGACCGGGAGAAGCTGGCCTTTCCGCTCGTGCAGCTTCCCATCGAAATGGCGCGCACCGGTTCGGTCCCCACGGCGGCGAACGCATTCTTCCGAAACAAGCTGATGTGGGCGGGATTCGCGATACCGCTGCTGATCCACAGCCTGAATTCGCTGCATATCTACTTTCCTTCGGTGCCGGCGCTGACGATCAACCTGCCGCTCAACCAGTTCTTCCCCGCGAGGCCCTGGAGCGCGATGGGACCTTTTATGATCTTCACGCATTTCGCTGTGATCGGTTTCAGCTTCCTGCTCTCCGCCGATTTGAGCTTCAGCCTGTGGTTTTTTTTCCTGTTCTTCAAGGCACAGGAGGTCCTTGCGTCCACCCTTGGGATGGAGCCGCAGTACATGCCGAATTACCATACACAGGCATTTGCGGCGTACCAGATGCTCGGCGGCTTCCTGGTGTTCTTCGGCTACATGCTCTACCTGAGCCGCCGACAGATGCGTGAGGTCGTACGGAAAGCCTTCTTTGGCGATGTCTCCGTGGAGGATGCGAACGAGCCGCTCTCCTACCGGACGGCTCTCCTGGGCCTGATCTTTGGGACGCTCTTCCTGTCGGCATGGTGTACGATGGCCGGCATGTCCTTCCCGACGGCGCTCATATCCATGCTGATCTTCTATATGATTGCAATCACGCTGACCAGGTTCGTATCCGAGGGCGGACTGCTCTTCATCCAGGCTCCGTTCCGGCCGACCGACCTGATGGCGAGCGCCGTGGGCATCGGCGCCGTCGGCCCGGCGAACCTGACCGCCCTGGCGTTTGTCGAAAGAATCTTCATCTTCGATCTCCGTGGATTCCTGATGCCCAGCCTGATGGACGGCTTCCGGCTTTCGGATGCCGCGAGGATAAAGCGCCGAGTGCTCACGCTGACGATGGCTTTGTCCATCGTATTGGCAGCCGTGGTCTCCTGTGCAACCGTGATCTGGATTGCCTACCGTCGGGGTGGCGGAGTGAATCTGTTAGGATGGTTCCTGATAGGCAGCCCGTCCACTCAGTTCAACGTCCTCGCCCAGCACATAGTCAGCCCGAGTCCGAGGGACTTGTCCGGCGCGGCGTTCACCAGCATCGGCGCGCTGGTCACGTTGTTCATTTCGTATATGCGTGTCAGATTCACGTGGTGGCCGTTCCATCCGATCGGGTATGCGATGGGCCCTTCCTGGCCGATGATCCAGCTCTGGTTCTCGATCATGGTGGGATGGCTGATGAAGACGCTCATCCTGCGCTACGGCGGAATGCGCGGGTTCGCTCGGGCGCGGCCGTTCTTCCTGGGGCTGGTGCTCGGCGAATTCACCGTCGCCGGACTCTGGTTGACCATAGACGCTCTCAGCGGGGTCAAGGACCACAGGATATTCTTGACGTAAGCAGCTCTTGAACCGTCTGCGTGTCAAAGGAGGCAGAACAGCATGCAGGAAAGGGGAGCGTCAACCGCTCTGAAAGCAATTCAGGCTTTGTATCTGATATTGACCGTCGCGCTGGTGATAGGTCTGTACTTCGACCCACTGAAGTCGCGCGCGGCGCTGCCAGGCGCGGATGTGCTCTTCTGGGCTTTGTGCGCGGTCGGCATAGGCGATCTGGTGGCGATGCGCATAATACCGCTCAGGCAACTTCGCAGCGCGCGCTTCGCGAGCCCGGAGTCGGGCCCCGGAGCTTGCCCTGGTCCGGCGACAGCCGGCCTCATCGCAGCAGCTTTCGGCTTCAGCACGCTGTTCTACCCGGCCATCTTCTACTGTCTCGGAGGCCCTGTCGGAAAGGCGCTAGTATTGGCCGGCATATCCGCGGTCGGCTACATTCAACTGCTCACGCTGCTCCCGAAGTACACAGCCGAATCCGGCGGCTAGGTCCGGATTCCCAGCACGGGACCCATAGGGCACAAACACACGGGGCTGCGAGCGGTGTAGCTCGCAGCCCCGTGCATCGCTTGCCCTGCGTTCCTTCCAAGGTTGTTTTGATAGGTACTTGTGCTGCCTCACCAGCAGACTCGTCGGATGTGGCTTATGCCGCCTCTTTGAAGTCCTCCGGCTCAACTTCTTGGGCCTCGCCCGATGTGCAGCTCCAGTTATCGCAGTCCAGGCGCGAACAGTAGAACATCTTCCTGGTCGTGCCGTCCGTGAAGAGGACCTCCGCGATATGCGCGTATGTGCATCGCAGGCACATAACTGGTTCCATTACCGTGATGATGCGAAGTTGAGCGTCAGACTTGGTCATTTGGATGCAATCCTTATCTAGGAAATTCGGCCAGATGCGCGGGCATCGGCGTGACATCGCCCGCCGATGCCGCGGGCAGCTTTCTGATTCGTGTGAGCGCTTGTCCCTCCGATGTGCAGAACCGGAGCAGACGCGCCAGCGGCTTCGACTCCAGCAGGCCGCTGATCTGCCCGGCTTCCGCAATCACATCCAGGTGGCCGTAATGCGCCTGGAAGAGCTTTGCCACTTTTTCAAGGGATGTGAGAACGGCGAGGTTATCCCAGACTGCGCGCTTCAAGTTGATCATGACGTTATAGTGGCCCGCTTTCGCCAGCTTGCCCAGAATGTCATTCAGCGTGGAGAGCGTTCTCTTGTTGATCTCGCCGACGAGCTCCACGACTGGGACACCGGCATAGTTCCGCAGAGCGACGCTGAAATCAGAGTTCCCCATGGGTACACCTCGCGAAGCGCTCGTCAGGCGCCGGATGCCGCCAGTCGCTGGCCGACGGATCGAGGGCTCGGGAACGGAGAATCGGCCCGGCGGCTTGCCAGTTCTCCCTACTAGGTTCCTGGCGCCTGCTCACGCCTTCATTATTGGTGAAAGAATGGGGGAAGTTTAGGTGGTGTTTGCGGGACCTGAGATAATGCCGGGGTTCTTGTCATCCTGAGTGAAACGAAGGATCTGTCCATAGAGGCGAGAGTAGATCCTTCGCCCCCAGGACTCAGGATGACATAGGTAATCCGGCTGAATTCGCGCTGGAGAAACGGCTTACTCGACCTTCATCCTCCCGTCAATGATCGGGGAGATGGTCTTGCGGGCCTTGATGTAGCTCATCAGGGTGAACGGTCCGCCATCGCGCCTGAGCCGGAGATCGAGCCTCCCCAGTTCGCCCGCCCACCAGTAGTCCTGAACGATGATCGTGCCGCCGACGGAGAACGCCTGGGGTTGGTCTGTTTGCCGAACCAGTATGGGTGTCACCAGCCGAGCCGCCTCAGGGCGCCTGAGTTCCTATTCACTGCCCGTATACCTTCTTGGGGTCAAACAGTCTCTCAGCTACTATCTCCAGTGTGCATCTCGGTGTCACTTTGCGGTAGAAGCAGCTCCGGTAGCCTTCGTGACAGGTAGCTCCGATTTGCGTAACTTTGACCAGCAGGGTGTCCTGGTCGCAGTCCACGTATACATCCTTGACTAGCTGGAAATGCCCGGAGGTTTCGCCCTTGACCCAGTATGTCTTGCGTGAGCGGCTCCAGAAGCAGACCATCTTCTCTCTGAGCGTGCGCTCCACGGCCCGGCGATTCATGTAGCCCATCATGAGCACCTCGCCGTTCTCCGCGTCTTGTACGATTGCGGGTATCAGCCCGTCCGCGTCGAAGTTGAGTTGATCCAGGACCTCCATCGCTCCTCCCGAAAATGAGCAGTCGGCAGCCAGCCGTGCGTGGTGCGAAAGGCTATCAAAAGGTGTGCCTAGCCCCTTGTAGGCATCAGGACACGCTGATTATAACATACGCCCCCGACGGTTGCCAGCGGCGGACATGGAACCCTCTAAGGGGCGCACATTCGCAGGCTCGGTCTGTGAAGCATCAGTATCTATGCTTGACCCCGATCACTTGAAGCCCTGCGCCGAGCAGCATCAGGGCCATCGCGACGAGAAAGACGTATCTGACGTCTATTCCACCGCTTCTGAACAGCGATGCGATGGCCGCTCCGCAGAATGGGGCTATCGCGCCGCGAATGCCTAAGGAGAACGAGTGCAGGGCCTGGTAGTGCGATTCCCGACCGGGTTTCGCGAAGTGTAGTATGCTGTTGAAGTAGCTCAGCTCCACGCCGCCCATCGTCACCCCGCTGATCACGGCGGCCGGCAGCAGCATCCATACGTCCCTTGCCAGGAAGTAGTTCAGCGGCACCAGACTCGCAAGGAGCACATTAACCACCGCGGCCTTAAGGGGGCTTCGCATGTCTATGTACCTGCCCCAGTATAGATACGCGAGCATCCAGATGGCCGTGGACGTGTTTGAGAGCATCGCAACCTGGATCGCCGAAATATGCAGCCGGTCAACCTGGAACACGGGATAGAGCGGAGCTGCTATCAGGCTCCCAAATCCATACGTGAAGATGGATAGAGCAAACCAGGCGTACTCTCGATCCTCCTTGAAAATGGCGAACGTGTTCCGCAGGAACCTGAGCGTGCTCACCTTCTGATCCAGGCCTTCTGGATCAACCGGCGCTGTCTTGATGGTCCCGAAGGCTAAAGCCGCTGCGACCCCGAATAGCCCCGCGACCGCGAAGATGTAGTTGAAACCCACATGTTTCAGCAACCGTCCTACCAGCAGCGTGGAGACTAATGTGACGAAGGCCAGGCCGACCCGTATATATGCCATGATCCTGCCCCGGTAGTCGTCCGGGTAGATTTCTTTCAGGATGGCTGCGTAGGCCGGTCCAGCCGCGGAAGCGATTACCTGGACCGCCGTGACTATCAGCGCGAATGACAGAGGGGTCTTCGCGAACAGGATTAACAGGAAGAGAGCTCTCGCGATCACCTGCGACCAGACTACGTAAGGCATCTTGGCCTTGCCCTCCATGGCGTTCGCGTAGAACAGTGCGAACACATTCCCTATGAAGGGCGCCGCAGTCATGAGGCCTATCAGGGCGACGCTGGCGTGGAGACTGTCTCTGGCGATGAAACCTATGAACGGGAAGATGGCGCCCGTGTATACGCCGCCCAGCAAGGCGCCCCACGACTCGCGCCGGTACGCGTCACGTGCCTCTTTGGGAACAGCTTTCTCCAACAACAACTCGGACTTCCCCTCTGCTCTTGCTCAAAACGATCCGTCCGCCCGAAGCGCCGGGATCAAGTCGGGCTGCTTCTCCCACATCTATCTTCCCACTTTGCCCAAGATACCGGGCTGTACAACTTAGGATACCTGAGGCATCGGGCAAGGTCAAGACGTTCTTCTCGACTACCGCAAGAACCAATTACGCCTTGACGTAGACATCAGTCTCCTATATACTAAGGACGGCAGGCCGGATTTCCGGGCCGGAGGTGAAGCGCCATGAGGAAGAAGTTGACTGAGAAGCAGCGATCTGTGCTGAACTTCGTCATCAGATACATCGCGCAGCACGGCTATCCGCCGGCTATCCGAGAGATTGGGGCAAACTTCGGCATCAGGAGCCTGCGAGGCGTGACCGTGCATCTCGACGCTCTCCAGCGCAAGGGATTCATCCGGCGAGAGAGCACTTCCCGCAGCATTCAGGTGCTGAGAAGCCCGGCGGCCGTCGGGAGCGATGCGTTTGTGAACCTGCCTCTTGTCGGCGCGATAGCGGCCGGCGAACCCCTCTTGGCTGTGGAGAACATCGAGGCGGAGCTGCCGGTTCCGAAGGCGATGCTTGGCAGGGCGAAAAATGCGTTCCTGCTGCGCGTCAGGGGCGACAGCATGGTCGGCGCGCACATCCTCGATGGAGACCTGGTAGTGATCAGGCCGCAGCAGACCGCGGAGAGCGGCGACTTGGTGGCCGCCCTGCTGGGCGATGAGGCAACTGTCAAGCGCTTCCGCAGCGATCGTGAAGAGCCGGCGTTGATGCCCGCCAACGAAGCATACCAGCCCATCCCGCTTGTAGGCGCAGACGTGAGACTGATCGGAAAGGTGATAGGATTGCTGAGGAGCTACTGATAGTCTGCAGTCTGCAGTCTATTTTGCCTTTCCCTCAGCTTTCGTCCCAATCCTCCACAATCGGCGCCTCATCCAATTCTCCCGATGCCTGCTTGCCCTGCTCGCATATCCCGCGGAAGTTGCATCTCACGCACCGGAGCAGGTTGCCGGTCATGGTGAAGTCCTCCATGGCCGCGACATTGCGCGCGGGAATGCGGAGACAATTCACCATCGCGCTGAAGCTCTGCTTCGCGTAGAGGCGAAGGCCCTCGACATCGTCCCCGCCAACCGGGTGCTCGTTGATTTCCAGCGTCGGCTGAAGGTATACGGCGCACACCTTCACGTTCTCGATGGGGACGTTCCATTTCGAGGACGTGTACATCGCGTAGCAGGTGAGCTGCCTGGTCTCATTTTGCGAAAGCTTCCCGGTCTTCCAATCGTAGACGGTGAGCCGCTCGCCCTCCCTGAGCGCGAAGTCGAACTTCACGTACACCAGCAGGCCGTCCAGCCGAAAGGAGGCGTATTTCTCGACGGGGAGCCAGCGGTCATCGGGCGTGGCCGCGATCTGCTTGAAAATTTCGGACTCGATGAAGTTCTCGACGCTGAGGAAAGCTTTGTCCTTCAGACGATCTGTGGCCGCCGTGCCCACAGACATCGTGTAGTAGTGCTCGAAGAGGTTCGGATAAGCGTCCTTGGGGTGTGTACGCCAGAGCTGCTTCAGCGATCCCAGCCAGCCCTCGCTCAGCCTGCGTCTGGCCTCGGCCTTTGCGTCCTGCCCGGACGGAACTGCGCCGCTCCGCGCCTGCTCCAGCGCCCAATGGATGGTCTCGTGCACCACCTCGCCAACCCACATATCCAGGCCCTTTATGCTCTTCATTTCGAGGGCGAGTCTGGCCTCCTCAGGCGCGTCGGGAGCATAGCCGGCCTGGGCGAAATAGTAGTGGTAGTAGTACCGCCTGGGGCACTCCTCAAACATCCGCGCCCGGCTCAATGACCAACCCAATTCTCGGACCTTGCCTGCCATCGCGATCTACCCCCGGGCGAGTGTGGGAGAAACGGAGAATGGGGGAATGGGAGACCCGGCGACCTTAGGTCCATTACTCCATCACTCCAATGTCCCTCTCTTCATCAGCCATTCCCCCGAGGGGCTCCCAAATCCTGCCTGGGCTTGGAAATAGCCGGGCCCTGCCAAAGGAGCTAGGCAGGCAGGCGGCGAAACGGATAGATAATGCGTGATACGTGATGCGTGAGGGGTAGACTGGATAGGGCGAAGAATATGCTTTCCCGCATCCTCGACATAGCCTGGAAAGAGCTGCTGCAGCTCCGGCGCGACCGGCGCGTGCTTCCCATGGTAATCATCGCACCGGTTCTCCAGCTCGTCATCTACGGCTATGCGATCAGCACGACGGTCTCCAACATAGATACGGCCGTCTATGACGCCGACCGAAGCCCCGCAAGCCGTGATCTCATCAGGGCGATAGGCGCGTCAGGCGATTTCCGCATCAAGCATTTTCCGTCCAGTCTGCGGCAGGTGGACACCTTGGTGGACAGAGGTCAAGCGACCGCTGTGGTTGTGATCCCGCCGGATTTCAGCGAGAACCTGCGCCGGGAGGTAACGGCTCCGGTGCAGGTAATACTGGACGGAAGCGACGCGAATGCTGCCGGCACCGGGTTGGGCTACCTCCAGGCGATTTTTCGCAGATACTCACAGCATATCATAGTCCAGAGGCTCGGCAGACTCCCCGAAGCCGGAGTAACCGCCGACATACGCGTCTGGTACAATCCCACACTGGAAAGCCGGAACTACATGGTGCCCGGGATCATTGCCCTCGTCATGCTCCAGATGACCATGAATCTGACGGCCGTCTCGATCGTCCGGGAGCGCGAGCGAGGCACTATAGAGCAACTGATCGTCACGCCGATCCGCCGGTATGAGCTGATAGCCGGTAAGGTTCTCCCCTACGCAGGGATCGGCTACCTGGACGTATTCCTCGTGCTGCTCGTCGGCACTCAGGTTTTCGGTGTGCCGATCCTGGGAAGCGTGCTGCTCCTGCTCCTCCTTTCAGGATTGTTCATACTCAACGCGCTGGGCATCGGGCTCTTCATATCCGCCGTATCCAGGAATCAGCAGCAGGCGACGATGGCCATTGCGTTCATCATGCTCCCGAGCTTCCTGCTGTCCGGCTTCTTCTTCCCGATAGCGAACATGCCGGCGTTCATCCAGCCGATCACGTACCTGATCCCCCTGCGCTACTATCTGGTCATCGTGCGGAGCATCTTCCTGAAAGGAACGGGCATCGCCCTACTGTGGGATCAGGTGCTCCCGATGGCTCTGCTGGGGACGGCGATCCTGGCGGGGAGCGTCTTCGCGTTCAGGAAGAAACTCGAGTAGGGTCGGGGTCACCCGCCCCTACTCCATCGCACGAGCGTGCCGCATACAGGGGGCGAGGTGACCTCGCCCCTACTGCCCCATGACCCGTACATCGTCAACACTCGGGTTGACAAACGGGCTGCGCGCTCATACAATCCTCTGGGAGACCCAATGAGGGATAAAATGAACCGTTGGGTGTTAAGATGAACCAAGTGGAACTGCCGCAATGTAATCGTCGCGAATTCCTGAGAATGTTGGGATGCTCGGCCCTCCTGTTGGGGGGTGCGACCATATCGAATGCCAAAACAAAGCAGCGCCCAAACATCATATTCATACTGACTGACGATCAACGCTTTGACGCGATGGGGTGTGCCGGAAACCCGCTGATTCGGACCCCCAATATAGACTCGTTGGCGGCGCGCGGTGTTCGCTTCGACCATGCCTATGTGACCTGCGCTGTCTGCAGTCCGAGCCGGGCCGCCTGTCTCACCGGCCGCTACGGTAGCGCCAACGGCGTCACAACACTGGATCGCCCGCTCAACAAAGGGGAACTGACCTTTGCCCATTTCCTCGCGCGAGCGGGCTATCAGACTGGCTGCATAGGCAAGTGGCATCTCGACACCCCGCCGGCCGAGTGCGGGTTCAATACCGCCAAGATATTTCAGGGCAACGGCCCGTACTTCAACCGCCTGGTTGAAGCTGATGGTGAAAAGAAGAACATACCGGGGTTCGTAGAAGACTACATTGCAGGCCAATCCTTGGAGTTCATCAGGGCCGCCTTGCGGAAAAAGGCGCCCTTCGCGCTCTGGATGTGCACCCAGTTGCCGCACATGACTCCCGAGTTTGACTGGGATGTTCGGGAAGAGACGCTGGCCCTCTATAGTCAGGCAGCCATGCCCGTTCCTGCCTCGTGGCAAGACGATCTGACAGGCAAGCCTCCCTACCTCAAGGAAGGCCGTAGCCGGCTTAAGGCGCAGCAGTTTGGTTATGCGAAAAAGGAGGCCGTACAGCGCCACTTACAGCGTTACTACGGAGCCGTCACCGAAGTGGATGCTTCCATCGGCAGGGTGCTCAAGGCCGTTCAGGAACTGGGGCTGAACGACAACACCTGGTTCATTCTTATGGGCGATAACGGCTGGTTCCTCGGTGAACACGGGTTTACCAGCAAGGTGCTCGCCTATGAGGAGTCGATCCACGTTCCGATGATTATCGCGGGTCCCGGGCTTAAACATCGGGTTGACAAGCATCTTGTCCTGAACATTGATCTGGCGACAACGATACTCGACCTGGCAGGAATCCCCGTTCCGGCAAACATGCACGGAAAGAGCCTTCTCCCACTGCTAACGGGCCGCGACGCCAAGTGGCGCAAGAGTTTTCTTTATGAAGCGCCAACGCCCACTTTGGGAAGCCGGCCGCTCATGGCCGTGCGGACAAACAAATGGAAGTACATCCGGACGTATGACATTGAGAAGCCGTCCAGCGCCGAATTCGAAGAGCTGTATGACATGGAGAACGATGCTATCGAGATGAAAAACCTCGCCGGTGACAAGGCATACGCTGGCATTGTCCGACATCTCGCCGCGGAATTGGAGAGGCTCCGGGGATCTCTGAAAGACAAGAGGTAAGAGGCCCAGCAAGCCAGGAACCGTGGGCCGATGCCTTTGGAGTGCGGTCCACCTCAGGCGGACCGCACTCCAAAGGGGCGAGGCATGCCTCGCCCCTACTGGCATAGTGGGGTAAGGCGAAATGTTAGGTCCAATGCCAAGCGAAATATCCATTAATTCATTGATGATGGCCGACGAGCAAACTCTTCGTGATATCGCCATCCTCGAGATCGTTGCATGGGATAGGACGCCAAGACCAGGAGAAGTAAAGGTAAGGAAGCAACTATTGGAACGAGAACTTGAACAATCGGATCCTGACACCAAAAGGGTTCTTGTGGCGAAGAAGTCCGAAGTTATCATTGGGATAGGCCGCGTGGAGCGAACCTCCGACGATCCGGGTGCGTGGATGGTGTTCGGCCTGGCGGTGCATCCGGATTACAGGCGGCAAGGCATCGGGCGAGCCCTTGTCCACGCGAGCGTCGGTTTCGCTCGCTCGCGTGGTGCCAGAACGGTCCGCTCTGAAACACATGCGGACAATCGGGCTTCAATCGCCTTTCACGAGTCCGTCGGCTTTGCGCATGGCCGCTGTTTTACCGCTCCTGACGGCGATGAGATACTTGCGTTCTCGATGGTCTTGGCCGACTGACCTGCAAGGTGCATGGAAAAGGGACCTAACATTTCGCTCCGGCCGACCGGAGACGAGGCAGGGACAAGCTCTAATATTGAGGTACAGAGATTATTGGAAGGAGACTTTCGCGCTTGGAGGCCGCACGCACTGATGACTGAAGCCGATGATATCCGTGAGCTTGTGAGAATGGTCAAACGACTCTCCTTCTGCCGCGAATCTGGAACCGCGGGATTTGACAGAGCGATCGAAATTCTGGAGACGGAACTGGACAGTTGCGGCGTGCGAGGTATGAACAGGGAAACGTTCTTGTGGCCGCATTGGTCGGTAAGTGATTCGGATCTTCGGGTGAGGGTTGGCAGGTCTTTCCGTCCTGTGGCTGTAGTCCCCGTTGCGTCTGCTGGGTCAACCTCGCCGGGACCTTGCGAAGGGCGTGCGATAAGGTATCAAGGGTTGGAGGATGTCGAGCAAGGTCGGAAGCATTGGGTTCCAATTCACGAAGGGATTCCGTCTGCGCCTGTCTATCGGCAGTCGCAGGCAGAGGGGGCCCAAGCACAGCTATTTGCGATCTCTGACAGCTGCTTCTGCGAACTTCCATATGCGCAACTAGGAGAAAGATATTTCGGTAGAGAGAAGAGGTGTCCGGCAGGCTTGGTGCGCGAGTCAGACCTGGACGCTCTCGAAAACGGAACGATTGTGTTTTCGGTCGTCAGTACTTGCAGCGCTGTACCCCACCACAATCTCTACGCAGATTTTGGTCCCACTGACTTGCCTGTCCGCGTTGTTATCACCGCACACTTAGACTCTGCGCCGTTCTCACCGGGTGCGCAGGACAACGCGTCGGGCTGTGCCATCGCTGCCTGTTTGGCGGGAAAGCTCGCCGCGGCTCCGCCGGCAAAGCGCGTTCGTATCGTATGGACTGTTGGAGAGGAAACCGATTTCTTCGGCGCGTTCCAGCATATACAGTCTCACCAGGACGAGCTGGGCGGATGCATTCTTGCAATCAATCTTGATCCCTGTTGCAGTAGAGGCTCCGCCGGGACAACACTTCTAACCATTGGCACTCAGGCTCTAACCAGATGGACACATACCGTCAACGTGAACCTTTCGAGACCTTGCCGTATTGCCGACCTCGCGCAAGAAGCCACACAGGAAGAGCCAAACGTCGCATTGAACGGCGATTCGGCGGCGTTTGCCACTCATAACATACCTGGGCTCTGGCTCCATCGTGCGGCAAGTGGAACGGGCTGTCATACACCAGATGACACACCCGACAAGGTTGGTGAGGACCAGTTGCGTGACGTACTTGAGCAGTCCGAGATGTTCCTATGCGAAGCCTTGGGAATCGAAGATCGCTTTGGTGTCAACCCGTTGCTCGTTCGTTCGTTGAACCAGTATCTCGCAGACTACCCAGGTCTGTGACGAAGGGGCTTTACCGGCCTTGGGATCCTGCCTTCTGCATCAGGATGGGGTTATTCCCCGGGCAGGTATCCGGTGCGTTTGGAGTGCGGTGCGCAAGCACCGCTTTGGATGAAAAGCGGCGATTTTCGTCGCACTCCAAAGGGGCGGGGTCACCCCGCCCTACAGACGAGTATGTTACCTCACCGCTGCCGCGATGCGGGCCTTCGCGTCGGCGAGGCGCTGGGCGACGTTATCCCAGTTGACCAGGTTGTCCACGAACGTCTTCGTCCACTCCGGCCGCCGGTTCTGGTACTGCAGATAGTACGCGTGCTCCCAGACATCCAGCACGAGGATCGGCTGCACGCCCCATTGGGTGAGGTTCTCGTGCTTCTCTGCGCCCAGGACCACCAGGGCGTCATCCATCGCGCGGTAGGCGAGGATGCCCCATCCGGAGCCCTGTACCGCGTTTGACGTTGCGAGGAACAGCCCCTTGAAGGCATCTAAGCTGCCGAAGTTCGTGTTAATTGCGTCCGCCAGGCCGCCGCTGGGACTTCCGCCGCCGCCGGGCTTCATATTCGTCCAGAAGATCGAGTGCAGGATGTGCCCGGACCCGTGGAACGCCAGGTCTCCGGCGACGGCTCTGGCGTTGGCGAAATCGCCGGATTTCAGCATCGCCTGAACCTTCTCCTCGGCGGCGTTCAGCCCGGTTACGTAGGCGGCATGGTGCTTGTCGTGATGGAGACGGAGAATTTCCTCGCTGTAATAAGGCTCCAGCGCGTCGTATCCGTAAGGGAGCGGTGGTAACTCGTGCGCCATCTTCGGACCTCCTCTTGGTTTTCCGGAGCCGGCCTGAGCCAGTCCCGGGATGGACAGTGTAGCTATACCGAAACCGGCCATCGCCAGAAACTCGCGACGTCCCATGGGCATCGTCTTGCTCATCCTGGCGGCCTCACATGCGGTGATGTCTACGGCTTGCACGGTGTTTACCCATGAGGCCGCCGGTCTAAACAACTTCATCAGTAACCTGCTCGTCCTCGAAGCTGAACACCTCCTCGATGGTGCTGTGGAGCGCCCGAGAGATTCGGTATGCCAGCCTTAGCGATGGGTTGTACCGGCCCTTCTCCAAATGCACGATCGTCTCCCTCTGCACGCCGACCAACCTCGCGAGGTCCGCCTGCGTGAAACCATAGCGAGCCCGAAGCTCCGGCATTCGTGTCTTCATCAGCGCTACGTCCCCCTCAGATCGAGGTAAATGCAGCTCAGGGAGAAGCTGAGCAGGAACAGAAAGTAGGTGAGCGCCCACAGCATGACGGGGGTGAGGGCTAGAACCTGGATCAAGACTTGAATCCAAGGGAACAAGACTCTATCCGCAGGCCGCTAAAGCAGGTCAGTCCAGGTAGAACGCGTAGACGCGTACCTTCTGCGCGCCCCAGGTGGAGTCGAAGGTGGCTCGGACCCCGGTTGCGGGAACGCCGATCTCCTCGCGGACGAGGCGCTGGTAGTTTCCCTTCACATCGCGCAAAAGCTTCCAACCGTCGGGGTTTTTGATCTCTATGCGGAAGTCCTTGACCATCTCCTCGGGGGTATGGGTAAGCTGGTCGTCCGCCTGGTGGCGGCTCATGGCGATCAACTTCGAGAGCGCGGTGTCAAATACCAGACTGGCGCTGGAGACTGGCTTCGGTTCGGCCCAGGTGTATTCCACGCTGTCGCCGACCCGGCCTTCCCAGCAGTGTTGGTCCTCTCCAACGGGGCGGTTGACTGCATCGCGCAGAGGCTCCGGATCGCCGGCTGATGCGCTCAGGGCAGCCTGCTTGGTCAATTCCGAGAATTCCTGCTTCACCCAGGGCAGATAGCAATCCTGCCTCAGGAGCGACTGCTGAAGCTCACGAATGTGCTTCTGTCCGACCTCTCTGGGTGAGAGGCCGTTCTTTATGGCGATGGCGACAGCGGTTCCGACCGCCTGTCCCATCACGGAGGTCGTTCCCTGGAGCCTGGCCGAGCTCATCGCGGCGTGCGTCATGCCGGCGCATCTGCCGGCGAACATCAGGTTCTCGATATTCTTCGAGTAGAGGCAGCGGTAGGTTATGCCGTATGGCGAAGGCGCAGGATGCAGGATTGAGGGCACCCCTTTGTAATGGATACCGGCGGGATGATGATCGTCCATTTTCCATCCGCCGTATGCCACGATATCGTCAAATCGCCCTTCGGATTCGACATCGTTCTGCGTCATGACGTAGTCGCCGATATAGCGCCTGCTCTCCCGTTTGCCGGGCAGGAATTCTATCCAGTCCAGCGCCCAATTCTCCGCGCCGTGGTCGCCGTGGTTCTTCAGGTGATCCCATATCCCGTAGGCGACCTTTATTAGCTCGTCCCGGATCTTCTCCGTGTCGTAGATGCTGTCGTCATCGCCGCCGAGCTCGATCCACCAGTAGCCCATCTCCAGCCATCCGTGCATGCGATCGGGCAAATCATCGTCGGTCGGAAAATCGTAGGCCCAGGGCGGCGGCTCGAACGGCTGGGGCGTGCCGGTGTCTATCGCTTGGAAGAGGCACGTCATGCCCATAGTCTTCTTATCCGCCGCTTCCGGCTCGATTGACTCTCCATATTCGCTCCTGGCTTCCCTGCCGACGCGGAACTGCGCACCAGTCAGCGGTGCGAGAATGGCGTCTCCCGAGCAGTCGGCGAAAATCTTCGCCTCGATCGTGTGGTAGGTCTCGGTGGTAAGCTGCCAGCCTGTCGCCGAGCGTATGCGCGATCCGTCCATATCGGCGTCCAGACACGAGCAGTTGAGGAAATATGTGAGGTTCGGCTCAAGCATGACCTTCTCATAAAGGACCGTGTCCCAGATGGAGAAGCTCTTCGTCGGGTTCCGGCGCAGGTTCTCAAGGCGGAACTCTTCGACAAGACCCGTCTCGCGGATGTTGGGAATCTGGTTATGCCGATCGGCGCCGCAGACGTGAACCCTGATCTCGCTGGAGGAATTGCCGCCGAAGACGGGCCTTTCGTGCATGATGGCGGTTCTTGCTCCATGTCTGGCGGCCGAGATCGCGGCGCACAAGCCCGCGAGTCCTCCACCGACGACGCAGAAGTCGAATTTGTGTGAGAGTTTTCTCATGCGTTGGCCTCCTGTTCGGAATTCCCTCGCAAGGGCGGGGAAACAGAAGTTCAAAAGTGGTTGGATTCGCTCAGCCCAACATTGCCAAGATCGCCTGTCTGGCCAGACCCAGCTTGCGCCACCCCTTTATCGCAGTGGCCAGTACCCCCATCTGTGCCGACAGGTAATAGACCGGCTCGAAGAAATCCTCGTTGCCCTCTATGCGCCCGTGAAGGTTCGGGTTGCGCTTGTTGAAGCCCTCTTCCCTCACGATATCCACAAGCGGTGTATTCGGATAGATCCGCAGTCCAGGCGGGTCCGCAAAAGCCGCGTTTGCCCTCGCTTCCTTCAAGAGGTTGAGCGTTTCCAGAACGGTGCTCATCGTCTCGCCTGGGCCGCCAAGCATCGTGGAGCATGAGAATTTCAGGCCCGCATCCCTGCTGAAGCGCGCCATCCGCTTGACGTCATCCGGCGTGAAGTCCTTCCGCATGCAGCGGAGTATCTCCTCGTTCGCATTCTCGATGGTGAATATCGCCAGCTTGCATCCGGCTTCCACCATAAGCTTGGCAAGTTCGAGCGAGAACGGCTTCGGCGCAGTGTAAACAGACCAGGAGATCTTACCGCCGAGGTTCCGGTCAACAATCTCCTGGCAGACCGCTATTGCGTGTTCCTCAGGGTAATTGAACTCGCTGTCGCAGAAGAAGAACCGCCTGACTCCCTTTGCCATCACGCTCTCGATTTCGTCAACAATGTCCGCAACCGGGTGCAGGCGCATCACGCGTCCTTCGACTGCCGGTACGACGCAGTATATACAGTCCTGCGCGCAGCCCCGCTTCGTCTGAACGCCGGTTGCGCCTTTCAGTCCGCTCTTATGGACGTAGCGCGAGTCGTCCACCTTCGACCGCGCCGAGAAACGCATGCCTGTAATGTCGCCCATGCCGACCGGGTTGCGGCGGAACTCGCTCCCGACGCGATAAACAAGCCCAGGAACCTCCTTGTAAGCCTCCAGGTTTCCGAAATTCCTGGCGAGCATCGGCAGAGCGAACTCCCCTTCGCCGGCAATTCCCAAGTCCAGCCTACATGAGTTCAGAACCTGCTCGGGACATATCGAAAACCCGCTTCCGCCGAGGACCATCGGTGCATCGGTAGCGTCCCTCACCTGGCGGATGATATCCCGAAGCTCGGGGACCATGAAGCGCCCGTAGAGGACGTCGTCAAGGTTGCGGTGGGTGATTCCCACCAGATCCGGCCGGTGTTCGCTGAAGAAGGAGCGAATAGTCTTCCCGACGTCCGAAGCGTGGCAGAGGTCGAGCAGATCCACCGCGAAGCCCTGGCTTTCGAGCGCCGAGCTCAGATACTCGAGTCCAAGCGGGGCTGTCTTTGGTTTCCATCGGTTCGGGTTGACGAGGGCAATTCGTTCGATCACCATGACTTACTCCTCAAGATGTGCGCGATCCACCACTCGATTGAACGCGGATCACGGAGACCGTGCGACAGTCTCCTATTTGGCTGGTAATCCCAGCAGTACCAAGTTCACGATCTCCAGCACGCGGATTGTGTCCAGGTTCCTGCGCGCCTGGAGGTATTTCTCGCGCAGCGGGCCCTGGGTGATCTGGGCCGCCTTGTCCCATAGATGGTTCCACGTGCGAATGCTCATCTTCGCGGCCTCAACCTGGTCCTCCAGGTAGGGAAAGAGGTCGTACCCCATCCGCTCGCCGTTCTTGCCATAGCCGAGCAGTTGG
>Ga0307380_10001008_pt1 | contig 42467 bp, 30 predicted proteins | sample UN3MG_FD_202239 | JGI IMG/M metagenome (GOLD analysis project Ga0307380, IMG submission 202239) | Soil microbial communities from Risofladan, Vaasa, Finland - UN-3 | ecosystem: Environmental > Terrestrial > Soil > Coastal area > Acid sulfate soil | place: Finland: Risofladan, Vaasa | collected...
GTTGCTTTCGGATGTTTCCCAGTCTCTAAAGACCCTGCTGCTGGAATCAGTTGCCGGCCATGGTTACGCCATCGATGCCGACGCCGCGCTGGCCGCCCGGGGCGAGAAGCCGCCCAGCGATTTCCAAAAACGGCTGGCGGTGGCCCGCAGCCTGGAGGCTGAAAACATTCTGGATGTCAGGCTGGTGCGGGTAGGCGAGCTGTGCTACCTGAGCACCTCCATCGTCGAGGCGACTGGAGGCGGGCGAAGCATGGTGTCTTCGCAACAGGCCGCATGCGATAAAGACGGCTTGCAAAGAGCCGCTGAGAAAATCGCCGACCTGCTGACCTACCCCCCGAAGCTCGAAAAGAAATGATGGTCCGCGCCTTTGAGGCATAGATCATCCTGGCACTTGATTTGGTCGGGTTTCATGCCCGACTGCAAGGCGAATCACCCCGAAGGGGTGATGGAACACAGCCTGGGGCTTCAGCCCCAGGAAGAGTCGGGAAAAAATCAAGCGCCCTGAAGGGGCGCGGCTCGGGGTTCCTCCGCCCCTTCAGGGCGGATTCTTTTGTTACATCCCCCAACCTGGGGCTGAAGCCCCAGGCTATGTTCCTCCGCCCCTTCGGGGCGGTCACGATTCCAACGATGAAGATCTCTGTCAGGGAAGTTCCCTCTGGAAAACTCAGCCGTTCCAGTAGCGCGGGACGACTTTCATGCGGCCCGCCGGGCGCTTGTACCATTCGCGGGTCTTGCCGACGGAGACCACGGCGTAGACGCGCTCTCCTTTGGGGATCTGAAGCAGGCGCCTTACGCGCTTGTCGTGCTTGATGGCCTCTACCGCGAAACCTATCAGGCAGGTGCCGAAACCCATGGCGTGGGCCGCAAGCAAGATGTTGCCGGCGGCCAGCAGCGCGTCCTCGCAGGGGCAGGTGGCGCCCGGTTTCATGCCTATGATGATCAGCGCCGGCGCCCCGTGAAACAGGCGGTCGCGCCCGCTGCGCTTATACTCGGCGATGGCGTTCTCGACCGTCTCGTAGTAATCGCGGAAGTACTGGCCCAGGACGTCCTTCATAAACAGCCTGGATATCAGCCGGGCCGGGCCGGAGGCGGCCATTCGATTCAGCTTGCTGAAAAAGTCCAGGCAGGCGGCACCGAGTTTCATCACCGCCCGGCGATCGGGCAGGATGGTGAAAGTCCATAGCTGGCAGTTGGTGCCCGAGGGAGCCGTGCTGCCGATCTTGACCAGGTCTTCGAGAGTCTCGCGCGCAACCGGACGATCGAGGAACATGCGGCTCGAGCGCCGCGAGCGCATCAGTTGCACTAATGCCGCCGCGTCGAACTTGCCGTAGGGCAGCCAGGCGGTCCGGTTCTCGACGGTGGTCAGATCGAGCGCGCCGGAGTCGACCGCTTTTACCTCGATTGCCCCGCTGGGACAGATGGCCGCGCAGTGATCGCAGTAGAACGAACGATCGCCCGTAACCTTAGCCTTGCCGTCTTGCATCGAGAGCGTATCGTCGGGGCAGACCTTGACGCATAGCCCGCAGCCGTTGCAGGCCTGGGCGTCGATTACGGTGGTTGGTCTCAGGATCATCGCCCACCTCAGAGATTCGCTTCTGTGCTTACCTGCAGGTCTATGTTCAGCTTCTTCAGGGATTCGATCACCCGTCGGTAGCGCCAGACGTGCTGTTGGCGTGAAACCAGGCGCTTGAGGCGAGGGGAGAAAAGTTCACGACCCTCGAACGGTCTGATCAGGTAGTCTCCGACACCCACTCCGATGGCCGAGACGATTTTCTTGAGGTTGCTTTCCGTGGAGACCACGAACACTCCCACGTCCGGGTGTGCGGCCCGCAGTGTCTCGACGACATGCGCCGCGTCGGGGCCGCCTTCTTCGTCCACGAAGATGACAACGTGATATTCGCCCGACGCAAGCAGCGAGACGGCTTGATCGAGAGAAGAGGCAGGAGTCACATCGTAACCCTGCCGGCGGGTGTTGTTGGTAAGCGAGGCGGGACCGATGATGATCAGGCGGCCTTTTTCTTCCTGGCTGCCCGACTTCAAGGCGGCCTCCAGGCGTTCGATGATCTCACGCTTATCACCCGCCGCAAGCTCCATAAGTTGCGATTTGCAGGTGTCGGATAAGAACGAGATCATAGACCTGACTCGCCGCTCGAAATCATGGCGCGCCAGCGCCCCGCGCACCTTCTCGGCTACATAGGCGAGATTAGGGAAAGGCTTCGGGATATAATCGAAGGCCCCGGCGGCGATGGCCTCGATGGCCGAATCGATCGATGCGTAGCCGGTGATTATCAGCACCTCGACTTCATTCCACTTGGTCTTGATCTTTCCCAGCAGCTCTATGCCGTCCATGCCCGGCAGGTTCTTGTCGGAGATGACCACGGCGTAGTCGCGTTCGGAAAGCTTCAGTAGCGCGTCTTCCGCGGTCGGGACGATGTCGGCCAGGATCTCATGCTGAGCCAGAAACTCCGAGAGCACGCGCAGGATGACCGGCTCGTCATCCACAACCAGCACGCGCCTGGTGATAGACAGCCCGCGGGCGAATTCGTCGAGTCGTCGAGTCACGAGCGCAAGGGGATCGTTTCCGTCCGGCATCGCGGCGGGCGCCTGTGCATCCTTCTTCTCGCCGGCCTGGTCGAGCAGCAACTCGAAGACTGTCGCGGGCGTCTCCTGCCAGCCCAGTTCTGCCGGATCGGTAAGAGTCAGCCGCCCGCCGTTGTTTTCCGCCAGGGTGTGCGCGATGTATAGCCCCAGGCCGGTCCCTTTTTCTCCCTTGCTCGAGGTGAAAGGTTCGAAGACGGACCGGCGCAGATTTTCGGGTATGCCCGTACCGCTGTCGGCGATGAGTACCTTTACGCGGCGCTCTGGCGAAGAAGAGGCCGCGATTGACAGCCTGCCGGGGCCGTTGATGGCGTCTACGGCGTTGCCGATCAGGTTGACCAGGATTTGCACAAGTTGGTTCGGGCCGATGTCCAGGTCGGGCAGATCGTCCGGGATACCCGTCAAGAGCTGGATGTTTTTCTTGGCCAGCCGCTGACGAAAGAGACGCAGGGCTTGCTCCAGACAGGATTTCAGCTTGGCCGATTTCCCGGCCTGGTCGTCGCGCCCCAGAAAAGACGCCACGTCGCGCTGCATCCCGTGCATCCTCGCGGCCTGATCGCGGATCTCGCCGGCCCACTCGGAAATCTTAGCCGGGTCGCCCCCGCGCAGGCCCTCGATGATCAACTCGGCGAAACCCTTGATGCCCAGCAGCGGCTGGTTCATCTCGTGAAAGATCGCCGCCGCCATCAGGCCCAGCTCGGCCAGGCTCGCGGAACGGGCAAGCTGGTCGACCAGGCGTCTTTTCTCGAGAACCGTAAAATCGAGCTCATCTTCCAGTGTTTGCAGAATGTCCGAAAGCTCGCTTGCAAGCTCATCGTCGGCGCCGTCCGCGCACCTGGCCGCCAGGCGTTTCAAGCGTTCGAGGGCCGCGGGCTTCATGTAGCGGAACCTGATTGCGGCTTGTTTTTTTGGCCCCGCAACTTTTCGAGTTCGGCGTTGACTCGATCGAGTTCGGAGACGACCATCCTCAGACGATCGATCAGGATCTCGTTCAGCTGACGGGTGATCACGCGATCGAGCGCGCCCTCCACCCGCCTGGCGATGAACTCCACGTCGGCGAAGGGCTTGGTCACATAGCTGAAGGCCCCCATGTCCATGGCCTGAATGGCGGTCTCCATCGAGCCGTAAGCGGTGATCATGATGAACTCGCAGCCCGGCCGCTGCGCCTTGCCGCGCTTGAGAACTTCGAGACCGTCCAGGCCCGGCATGTTCTTGTCCACAAGCACGATGTGATATTCGTCGGTGGAAAGCAACTCCAGGGCGGCTTCTCCAGACTCGGCCTCGTCTATCTGACTGTAGCCGTGAGCCTGCAGGATCGATCGCAGCAGGCTGCGAGACACCCGCTCGTCATCGACCACCAGCATGCGGAAGAAATCATTTGGTGGACGCTCGGGAATGAAGTCCTCGGCGGAAAGTTCCTCGACCATCTGGGCTCCTTTCTTCAGGGGAACTCGGCCGGGTCGAGCAGCGACAGCACCTCGACCGAGCCGCCACAGGCCGAAGATACATTGCCGGCCGCGTCGAAGGCAACAACGGTGTAATTATACACGCCGTTGTTCACCAGCAGCCCGTCCTGATCGCGTCCGTCCCATTCCAGCCGGGCGTCGTTCTGGTTATGCGAGACGACATCTTCCAGGTTGCGCACGGCCAGGCCGTCGGCGTCGAAGATGCGGACGCTCCAGAGCATCAGGCCCTGGTCGTCGTAGAGGTCGGCGCGCATCCCGGTAAGATCGTTATTTCCGTCCCCGTCGGGCGAGAAGGGATCATTGGTCGTGCCCTGGCAATTTACATAGGGCTGGTTGTCGTCGGCAACCGCCCCGAATTTCCAGCTGAAGGCCCCGGCCGATCCATTGTAGTTGCCGTCCAGCGGATTGCCCCAGATGTCGCTGACAGTCTGTGAGACCGTCAGGGTATATTCTTCCGTTAAGGGATCGAGCAAGACTTCTGGCGTGAAGAAGGCAGTGCGCTGTGTCGCATCGTAGGTTATTATGCCCTGCAACTCGCCTGTGGACGGCGAACTCAGGCTGATGCCCTCCTGCAGGGTGGCCGCGCTCATCGGCTTGTCGAAGCGCACGGCGAAGCGCGGCGGCGGCAGGTCTGAAAACCCCGCCGGCGTGAAACCGGTTACCCGCGGCAGGCTGCTCGAACCGCTGAAGGTGAAGCCCGCCGTTCCGCGAGACTCTTGCTCGGGTCGGGCCGTCATGGCCAGCAGTCGTCCCGCCCCTCCGATGCGATCGGCCCGCAGGCTGATATGAATCTTGCCCGCGAAGTCGGACCTGACCTGGATCCCGTCCGCCCCGTCTTCGTCCGGGCTGACGATCTCGCCCCGCGTCGCGAGGACATGGAACCTTTTGCCGGGGTCGAGCGTTTGCAAGTAGCATTTTGTAATGCGGTCCGAATCGACTGCGATCAGCGAAACTCCGTCGGCCGGAGCCCCTGCCGGAACGGCCGTCATTGCTATCGGGCCGGCCGCCTCCGAACCGCTGCTTATGCCAAGCGGCAGAAGCGCCTGCGCCCGGCAGCCGTTGGCGTCCGTCACCGTCAGGCTGACGACGTACCAGCCGCGGTCTGAGAAGCTGTAACTCGAGACGAAGTTGTTATCCGTGTCCCCGGTGCCGAAATCCCATTCGTAGGTCAAGGGGTTAACCCCGCTTGAGCCGCCGGCGTTGAAGTTGATGTTCTGGCCTAGGCAGGCTATATGAGTCGGGTTTTCGATCACTGCCTGCGGGCCGTCCGCGAGAGTCACCCGCAGGCTGTCTTCGGCGGCGCAGCCGAGTTGGTCGCTTGCCAGAAGGCGGTAGGTCGTGTCGATATCCGGGCCTGCAATGGGATTGGCAACCGCGTTGCCGCTCAGGCCGTTGTTCGGAGTCCATATGAAAGCGTAGGCCGGAACGCCCCCCATTGCCGCGGGATCGCCGCCAATTGCGACGCTGCCCCCGCAGGAGATTTCCCGGTCGGGGCCCGCGTCGGCGACCAGTGGATTTATCAGGCACGAGCCCGGGCTGATTGGCAAGGAGGCCGTTGCCAGGTTGGAAGTCACGCCCAGGCCGGAGTCTTCGTCCGTTCCTTGCGCCCGGGCCTCGGCCTCGAACCAGCCCCGGTCGCCCGAGCCGGTTGTGAAACTCCAGCTAAAAACATGTTCTGTCCTGCCGGGGACATCGGGCCATGGTTGCGCCGGTTCGGCCACTAAGCTTCCGCTGCCGCTGCCGGCAAAGGCAACAGTGATTGGCTGGACGCCCAGGGCCGTCAAGTCGCCGTTGTTCAAGACGTGCAGCCGCAGTTCGAAGCGCTCGCCCTCGACGCAGGCCGGGGGAACGAACTCGAAAGAGGCCACCAGTTCGACCGGCTGGGCGTCGGAGACGTCGAACAGGTTCGAAAGTCCCTCATGCCCGGCGCCGTCGTCGGCGTGGATGAAGTCGTCCACCGCTATCATGGAGACGGCCAGCGACTCTGAGCGCGCGCCGCCGGCGAAGTCGCCGCTTATCGAAGGCGCAAGCGTCCCGGTGGCGTCGCTCAGGAAAACCGTGCCGGCGAAAACGGTCACCAGGTTGCCGTACGAGTCGCGGGCCCAAAGAGGAACGGCGAAGGGCGCGGATATGCCCACCCGCTCGGGCACCGGGCCGACATCGAAGTGATCGAGCGGACCGGCAGCTATCTGGAAAGGATTCGACTGCCCGGCGTGGCCCTGCCCGTCGTTTATCGATACGACAATATCCTGCCGGGCCTGGGTTATGGCTATGTTCTCGTCGCGCAGGCCGGCCGCGAAGACGCCGCTCTGCGCAGGCAGGAGCGTAGCGCTGCTGTCTGTGATGTCTACGCTGCCGACGAAGGAGCTTGCGATGTTGGCGTAGGCGTCCCGGGCCGTGAGCGATAAGTTGAAAGGGATACCTGCCGCCTGCGGCGAAGTGACGGGTCCGATCTCGAAGTGGTCTACCGGCCCAGGCAGTACGGCGAAGGGGTTGCTCTGGCCTGCGTGTCCCGAGCCGTCGTCGGCGGTCAGCAGGTCGGCCCCGATCGCGCCGGTCACCGACATGCTTTCGCTGTGCTGGCCGGCGACGAATGGACCGGATATTGCGGGATCGAGAGTGCCGCTCGAATCCGAAAGGTTGACAGTGCCCGCGAAGCCGTCGGCCAAGTTGTCCCAGGCGTCGCGCGCGGCCAGGCGCACGAAGAAGGGACGTCCCGCTTGCTGCGCCGGAATCTGGTCGAATTCGAAGCCCACGACGGGCCCGCCCACGATTTGAATACCCCGGCTGTCTCCCACCAGCGCGGGCGCCGTGACGCCGATGACGGCCGGACCGGAGAGAGTGTCGCGGTAGTAAAAGATGGCGTCGCTGGTGCCGCTGGCGATGGTAACCTGGGTGAAAGTCCCGTCGAAAGATCCGGCCGGGTCGGCGTCGAAGCTTCCTGCTGGATTCGATGTCGAAAGATCTACGTTCAGCGGGGGATGGATGGTGACTGTCGCGCCGCCCGCATCCTGAAGCTGTACGACGAAGGCGCCCGACGGCACGCCCGCCGTGAGCTGCGGCGGAAAGCCGATCAGGCTCAGCCTGGCCGGATTGCCTGCCAGATCGATCTTGATCGCCTGGCTTGCCTGCGTCAAGGCGCCGGCGGCGTCACGAACTGTCAATAACGGGTCGCCTGCGAGCGTGTCCTTGTAGTAAAACCCCGCAGCGTATCCTCCCGCCGGAATGCCGAGCCTGTCGATGCTGCCGTCGAAGGCGCCTGCACCATCCAGATCGAACAGGCCGCTTGCGGCACTCGAAAGCAGCAGCAGCTCGGCGGCGGCCGGCAGCGGACTGGGATTGCCGAAGCCGTCGGCGATCTGCAGCTCAATGATCTCGCTGACGCTTCCCGCAAGCGCGCTGCGCGGCGGGCTGACAAAGACAATGGCGGCAGGCGAGCCTGCCGCGACATCGAATGGAATGGAGCTGCCGTAATGTCCCAGGCCGTCTCTGACGTCGATAACCACCGCGGCCGCGGCGCGGGTGATGGTCACGCTCTCATTGCGTACGCCGGCGGAGAAATTTCCCGAGCCTTGCGGGGCGATCGTCCGGGTGCTGTCTGCTATAAACACACTTCCGGCGAAGGACTCGACCGGGTTTCCCAGTTCATCGATGGCCCGCAGGCCGATCACGAACGGCTGGCCGGCTACCTGGCCGGCCGGCGGATCGATAGCGAAGTGATCCACGCCTCCGCCGGTCACGTCGAAAGGCGCCGAATCGCCGAAGTGCCCGGCGGAGTCTTGGGCGCGAATGACGACCCCGGCCCGCGCCACTGGTATGTTTCCATATTCGTTGCGAGTGCCTTCCGTGAATGCGCCGCTGACGCCGGGCGTCAGGGTCTGGGTGGTGTCGCTCAAGAAGACGAAGCCGTTGAACGAGGTGGCCCGGTTGCCGAAACGATCGCGCGCCGTCAGGCCGATGTTGAAAGGCGTCCCGGCCGGCAGGCTGCCGAACCCGATCGCCACCTCGAAGCTGTCCGCCGGACCGGCATCGATCAATATATTCGTAAGAGCGCTATTGCCGTCTCCGGTGACGTTCTCGACGGCGCGGATCGCGGCCGTCTGGCCGACGGCGTCGGGGGCTTCGTAGCCGATCACAATAGCGCCGCCCACCAGCTCGGGCTGTCCAACGAGGCCGCCCGGGCCCGAAATGATCGAGAAGTCGATATCGCCCGCCGAGGCGGCCGGAGTGAGGTTGCCGTTGAGATCGGTAAGCCAGCCGAAAAGATCGATCCGCTCGCCGGCTCCGGCCCGCGCCTCGTTGGGCAGTATGGTAACACCAGCCGGTGCGCCTCCCCGGGTGGCGATTTCCACCTGAGCGTGGGGGATGCCCGACAAGACGCTCAACTCGGCCTGAATGACGGCGACTTCCACCTTGCGGTAGGTCGAGTAAATCGCCAGGCACTGCCCGCCGAAAAGTACCGTCCCGCTTAAAATTCCCCGCCCGGAGATCCTCTTTAAGACGACGTCCCCGGCGTCTGCCAGCGCTATCATGTTGCCGAACTCGTCCTGCAACTCGGCGGCCAGCGTGGCCGGATCGCCGGCCACCGGATCCGGGGGTGTAACCGACACTCCCAGGCGGACCGGCGGGCCCGCCATACCGTCGATGGTCGCCTCGGCGGTCAGGCTGTGTGTGGAGACTCTCTCGATTGCCTTAATGCGCGCCCGCTCGACGATGGTGTGGGTGGTATAGCTGACGGCGACGCGGCCTTGCTCAACGGTTGTCGTACCCAGTGAACCGTTGCCCTCGATCAGTTCGAACTCGATATCAGCGGGCAGTACGGCCGGGATGATGTTGTCCCGGGCGTCCACCAGCCAGGCCGTAAGCGGAACGTCCGAGCCTGCCGGCGCCGAGCTGGATCCGGGGGAGATGCGCAGCCCGGCCACGTTGCCGGCCCGGCTGTCAACCAGAACGCTGCCCGAGACATCGTCCCCACCGAGTTGCTCGGTGGCCCGAATCAAAGCGCCTTCCGCCGTCGTGGCCGTGTCATAAATGACCTGCACGGATCCTGACACGACCTGCGAGGGTCGAAAAGATCCCGAACCGCCGTCGAGTGAGAACAGCACGTCGTCGTTCGCGGCGGCCGGGACAAGATCGCCTTTCCCGTCACGCACCGAGGCGGTGATTGTGACCGGGTCGCCGGCCACCGGCGGATCGTTTTCGGAGCGGGTCGAAAGATCCACAGCCGTTATCGAGCGCACCTCGAAGGCGGCCGGCAGGACGCCGGTTTGGCCGTCCGGCACAACCACGCTCAGGTCGTAGATCCCAAGTTCCATGTCGGCGGGCAGCTGAGCCATGAGCACCAGCGCGCCGTCTTCGACAAACGGACGCACGTTGGTAAGGGCCGTACTGCCCAGGCGAGCCTGGAACTCTCCCTCGAAGACGATTTCTCCGGTCTTCAGATCGAATCCGATGCCGCCGGCCAGATCGTCGCCGCGGATGGTAGCCTGCAGCGGTCCGTCGAGCGAGGGCCGCAAGCGAACCTTGTGATCCGGGCTGATCTGCGTGGGCTGGGGGGCCGGCGCCGAATATCTCGAGCAGCCGGCCGCAAACCAGGCCAGCACCATGGCCGCGCTGACTATCTTGCTTGCAGGCTTCATCGTCAGACCCCCTTTTAAAATGCGAACCTGTATCCCAGCCTGGCCGAGAGCCCACCCAGGTTGCCCGAGATCAGGTTGCTGCCCAGCCAGGGCGCGTAGAGGTAGCCGAGATCGAACAACACTCCGCCCGGCCCGGCTGCAAGTTCTACCCCCGCCCGGGCGAAGGCCCCGGGCGCGACGGTCGCCTCTACGACGGCGGCCTGAAAGGAAGGCGAAAGCTCGACCCGCGTCCAGACGGCCGCCGCCCCGGCGCTGACGACAGGCGTCCAGGCAGTCTGGTTCTCGATGCGGTACATAACGGCTACCGTCAGCGGCACGGCGTCGATGCTCAGATCAGAGGCGCAGCCTGGCGGGCCGTTCGGACAGGCGGCCTTGATTCGGCTCTGAAAGTAACCTGCGCCGAAGACAATCTGAAGGGCGCCGGTAAGACGCAGGCTGAAATCGACGCCCACCAGCAGAGAGCCGAGACGAGCCAGGTTGTGCTCGATGCCGGCCGATAGCGCCAGCCCCAGGTTCTTGGGTGGATCGCGCAATGCGATGCGCAGCTCATTGGTCAACCCGCTGCTGACGGCGGCGCGAATTACCGCCGCTCCTCCGGCCTGTGCCGGCGGCCGGAATATGGCCGCCGTTCGACCGGGAGCTTCCTGTTCTCCCGACACGAAGATCTTGCCGACCGAGCAGGTAAGCAGCGGGTGCGCATTCGGCACCGGGTTTCCAAAGGCGTCTTCAACCTCGATCGAAACGGGCAGTGTCTGCATCCCGTCCGCCAGCATTTCCATGGCGGGCGCCGTGAGCCTAAGAAGAGCGGGCGCCCCGGCCCGAAGCGGCACGGCGACGCTTTGTGAGAACTTGCCGTAGCGAACGACAATATTCGCCGTCCCGGCCTTCTTACCCGCGCGCAACACCGCCTCGGCCCGGGTGCCGGCAAGGCGCACCCGTGACGGCAGCGTGCCCAGGCTCGACCAGAGGCTGATCTCGGCCGGCCCCCCGGCGCCGTCTCTTGCGAAGGCGCGGATCAGCAGGCGCGATACAGACTTGCCGTCGGCGATCAACTCGGCCGGTTCGGTCTTGACCGACAGCGGCTCGGGTTCGACAAGCGGCACATGGAGTTTCAGCGCCTTGCCGCCGGCGGCCACCTTTATCACGGCTTGCGGTTTGCTTCTTCCGAGGGGAGCTATCCATTCGGCCCGGTAGCGGCCGGAGCCGAGATCGGCCACGGGCCCGACACTGCCCGCATCGGCGGCAATCTTTAACGGGAGTTTCTCAACCGGTTTGCCTTGCACGTCCGTCACAGAGACGTCGATGACGGCCTTCGATTCGCCGTCGGCGACGAGCGTATCGAGTGAAAGGCGAGCCGCGATCTTCAGAACAGTGCCCGGCAACAGGCGCAAGAAGACGGTTCGCCGGGCCTGGTAGGGTTTCAGCATGCGAACGTCAATGGAGGCCCGACCCCCGGCCATGCTGGCCGCGGGCCGGTAGCCGAAGACGAACACTCCCCGGCCGACGGACGAAACTTTGCCTGCCCGGCCGCTTTTCGAGGCGATACGAAACACGGGTTTCTTGATTGCCCGGCCCTGCGGTGAATAAGCGAACAAAAAAACGCTCGCCGACGTCTTGCCGTCGGCTCGCACCGCGGCAGGATGCATGAGCGTCGCGATCCCGGTGCGGGCCGGGAAGCCGAGATCGATCTTGCGGCGGATCTTGTTGCCGCCCGGAGCTGCGATTTCTAAAAATGCCTTGCTGAATCCCGGTGCGATCACGGCCGGAATCTCGACCCGGCCCCCGGCGTCGGCGCGGGCCGGGCCGAAGGCCTGCTTTCCGATTCGAACTGTGACCCGGGCGTTGGGTGAAACCCCGGCGGCGATTTTTTTCTGCAGAAGCAGCGGCACGGAGATGAAGGCGGGCGGGCAGCCGCCGTCGGTTGAGATCGCCGAGAAGACCGCCACGCCGGGCTTGCGCCACAGAGGCGGGGTGTAGACGGCGAAATAGTGCCCGGCGCCCCGGGCTTGAAGCGGCGCGAGCTTGCCGACGTTGACCCGCACCACGGGCGGCGCGGGCAGGTCCTTGGCGACACGAACGTTGATCGTGACGGCCTGCCCCCCGCCGAGCACTATCGATTTCACGGGCAGATCGAGGCTGAGGCAGGCGTTGGCGGCCTGCGCGTGTTGCCCAAACAGGCAGGTTGCGATCAGCAACCCCAGGGTGAGTGTCTTTTCGGCCAACGCTTTTCCTGTGCCGTATTGTCAGGCTGTATTTTACACCGCCCTGCGCTATTGCTCAAGCAACCGGATTTTATTGAGCTCTTCTAGCGCAGGTGGGCCGAGTGCCGCAACGCGGGAAAGGTGATCGTGAAAACACATCCCCGTCCGGGTTCGGAGCGCACGTCGATCTTGCCCTGGTGCTCGCTGACGATGCGGTAGACATTGCTCAGTCCGAGCCCCTTGCCGTCCCAGTCCTGCTTGGTCGTGAAGAAGGGCTCGAAGATTCGCTCGATGTTCTCGGGCTTGATGCCGACACCCGTATCGGCCACCTGGATCTTCACCAGGTGGCCTTCACTCCCCGAGGCGCTCAGGCGGATACGGCCGCCCCGCGGCATGGCCTTTGCCGCATTGACCAAAAGCTCGCTGATGGCCTTGCCGAGACTTTCCGAGGCGCCCATGATCTGCGGCAGGCGAGCCTGGATCTTCATTTCGACCCGGACGCCGCGCCCGACCAGGTTGTCTTTATGTTCCGCCACTGTGTTTTCAATGACACCTTTCAAGTTGACTCGTCCCATGCCGGCGGCGCCGGACTGCGACGATTCGAGCAGGCGACCGACGATTACGCGAATCCGCTGGGCTTCGCGCTCAATGTCGGTAAGCATCTGGTGATCTGAGTCGCCCGGAGTGTGCCGGGTGAGCAAGAGCTGCGAACAGCCCAGCACGCCCATGAGCGGGTTGTTGACCTCGTGAGCCACCCCGGCCCCCAACTCGCCCATGGCCGCCATCTTCTGGGCCTGGACGAGCTGCTCCTGCGTCCGTTGCAGCTCTCGCGTGCGCGCCTCGACGCGGTCTTGCAACTCGACGTTCCAGCGCTTGATCTCCTCGGTCTGCTGTGCGATGCGGGCCTGATTCTTGCGAAGCTCGGCGCCCATGTGATTGAAGGTCTTGCCCAGCACGCCGATCTCGTCTTTGCCCTTGACCTCGATCTCGTGCGCCAACTCGCCGGAGGCGATGGCGTTTGCACCGCGCATCAGTTCGTGCACCGGCCGGGTTATGTGGCCGGCAATGATCAAGCCTATCAGGCCGGCAAAAGCGAGCCCCACAAGCAGCCAGGACACCAGGCGCAGACCCAATTCGTTGACCGGTTTGAGCGCTTCGTTGAGTGGTTGGGCCACCACGATCGAAAAGCTGGTGCCGGGCACCGGGGCGAAGGCGCCCAGCATGGAACCCAGGCTCGGGTCGCTGTAGTTGGACACGGCTGCATTGGTGGAGCCCAGCCTGCCGGCCAAGATGCTCAGGCGGCCGACGTCGGCCCGGCTCAAGGCGGCCGCGCGATCGCGGTGCAGTACCAGGCGGCCGGTTGAGTCGACCAGGAAGGCGAAGCCTTTCCTGCCCACCCGCAGCCTCTCGATGCGCTTCTGCAGGCGCGCAAGTGAAAACTCGACCGCCAGGCTGTAGCGCTTTCCCTCACTCGAAAGTGCAACGCCCAGAACCACCAGCGGCACGCGCTTGCGCCGCGACACGTAAACTTTGGAGATACGCGCACCTTGCATAGACGCCGTTCGCGCGGCCGCCAGGAAGGTCTGCAACTCGGCCCCGTCCAACTCTTCATGGGCCCGGTACTCGGCCGAGAACGAGGCGCGATCGTCGACGAAGATGGCCGGGCCGATCTGCCCGCCGCGCGAATCGAAAAGAGCCGCCGCGTTGAAAGAGTCTGAAAGCAAATAAACGCGGGTGAGGTTCTGGGAAAGGCCGCTCAGGCTCTCGAGCTCGACGTTCATGGCGCCGGCGACCAGGCGCAGCGATTTCAGTTGACCGCCGATCCGGCGGCCGATGATCTCGGCCTCCGCATGAGAGGTCTTGGCCAGAAGCTCGCGGATGCCCTCCTCGACGGCGGCGCGGCTCTGCTCGAACGCCTGGTAGCCGGCGATTCCGATGGGAGCGGCGGCGACGAAAAGCATGGCCAGTATGAGTTTGTAGCGTAAGCGCATGAGCTTGTGGATTCTAGCATCGATCGCCGGTTGTGGAAATATCTGTGACGGCACAGAAAAACTGTTTATACAGGCCGGCCTTGTGTATTATATGGATATACCACAAGGAGTTGAGTTAATAGAGGTTACGGCGTGAAGAGAGGTTGTAGCTGCTTTGTATGTGTTTTGTTGTGCCTGGCTCTCCCTGCTACTGCGCGGGGCAGCGAGGCCGATCAGGACGAACTGGGCCTGGAGGACGAACTGGCCTTCCTGGAAGACGCAGGGACCATAGAGACCGCCGCGCGACACTCGCAGGACATCGGTATGAGCCCCTCGGCGGTCACGGTCATCACCCGCGAGGACATCGAGGCCTCGGGGGCCGACAACCTGGCAGACCTTCTGCGCCTGGTGCCGGGCATGGACGTCGCTACTACCTCGCCCTTCTTCGCCTCGGTCGTCAGCCGGCTCTACATGAACACCGAGAACCAGCTCTACCTGGTGCTGATAGACGGCCGCGAGGCCAACAACGAGATTATGGGCGTTACCCACTTCGAGGTGCAGCCGATCTTTCTCGATGACATCGAGCGCATCGAGGTCATCCGCGGGCCGGGCTCGGCCCTTTACGGGACGGGCGCCCTGGCGGGCGTGATCAACGTTTTTACCCGGGCGGTTCCGGATAAGACCTCGACCCGGGTACATATGGCCGGAGGCGAGCCGGGGGCCGTCTCCGGAGGCGGCCGGGTGGCGACCCGGATCGGGCCCTGGGGCTTTTCGGCCGGCGGCGGCTACGATTTCTGCAGCGGCTACGCCGACGTGCACAGCAAGGGCAAGAAGGTCTGGAAGGCGCGCGCGCTGGTCGAGCGGCCCCTTTTCGGAGACGACAAGATCATGCTCGATGCCAACTTCTCCGAGGGCTCGGGCCTGACCAACTCGGCGCTCGGCAACCTCGATTACACCATCGCCATGCGCAGCCTGCGCCTGGCCTACCAGGCAAACAAGCTGCGCGGGCACCTGTACTGGAACGAGGCGCAGGTCTCGGGCGGCGTCGGCCGCGGCCTGGAGATGGCCGGGATCGAGCTGGCCACCTTCAAGCACCTGAGCGCCATCGCGGACACGCTGGACGGCGAGGCCCAGTGGACGCTGCCCGATCTATGGGAGCCCTTGCTGCTGATGGTCGGCGGCCGGGTGCGCACGTCCTGGATGAGATCGGACGACTTCCTGGACGGGGAGACCTACTCCGATCCGTCAAGCCCACGCTACCACCGGATGGGCATCGACGCCTGGGAGTTGCGCGCCGGGGCCTTTTTGCACGCCGAGTTCTCGCCGGTCGATTGGCTGACGGTTACCGCCGGGTCGCGCCTGGACTACAACACCGTGACGGGCGTGTTCGTAAGCCCGCGCCTGGCCGCGGTCTTCAAGCCCGCCGAGGGCCACTACCTCAGGCTGGGGGCGGCGCGCTCGTTCAGGAAGCCCACCTTCCAGGAATACGGCGCCCATGTAGCGGCGGAATTTCCTCCCAGCAGCCCGATCCAGGGGGCCGACCAGACCAGCTTTCAAGAGTTCATGTCGCGGGTGCTCGGCAACAACGAGCTGGGCAACGAGAATCTGACATCGGTCGAGGCCGGCTACCACGGGGAGATCCTTGACGGCCGGCTTTCTTTAGAGGCCGAGGTCTACTACAACCGGCACACCAACCTGATAGAGTTCGCCTCGCACATCATCCCGACTCCCCAGGGGCTGCCCGATCTGAACGAGAGCACCTTCAACTTCGCACACGTCGGGCGCGACCTGGATATCTGGGGGACCGAGCTGTCCGTGCGCTATGCCCCGCTAAAAGGATTGCTGCTGCAGGCAAGCTGGTCGCACCACGAGGTGCTGCACGAGGACAAGAACCCCAAGAACCTGGTCGGCGCGGGCGGGCGCTTCAAGACCGCCTTTGGCCTGCTGGGCAGCCTGTACGCCTTCGTCCGCAGCGAGTACTGGGACCGCGACGTCGAGAACCCCGAAAGCATCCTGGAGCCGCTCGGAAGCCGGCACATGGAAAACTCGGCCGTCTTGCTGGGCCGGCTGGGCTACCGTTTCACCGTCGGCGACTTCAGCGACGGCGGCGCGCAGATGGAGGCCGGGTTCAAGCTCTACCTGCCCGTATCGCTCAGCGCGCCCTACTTCAGCTACTACCCGCGCGGCGGCGGGGTGACCCCCGACGGCGACTACTACGGCGGCGAGAGGATGTCGCGCCGCCTGTTAGCCTACCTGCAAGGTTCGTTCTGAGCAGGCGCCCCTTCGGGGCGCGCGCATGGAACCCTGCTATTCTTCGCCGGCCGGCTTTTTTCTGAGCTGCTTCTTGTCCGAACGCTGCGATTTAGTGCGCAGGCGGCGCTCGCGGGCGGCGCGGCCGGGGCGGGTGGGGCGGCGTTTTTTGGGAACCCGGTTCAGCTCGAGAAGCTTCTCGGCCAGGCGCTCATAGGCCGCCTCGATGTTTTGCGACTGCGAGCGCCTTTCGGTGGCGCTGACGGTCAGGCCGCTGGGCCGGTGATGAAGGCGCACGCCGGTGCGCGAGCGATTGCGATGCTGGCCGCCGGGGCCCGGCCCGGTGAAGAAATCCACGTCGCAGTCGCGCTCGAGCGCGTCGCGCTCGGTGGCGAAATTGCCTTCTTTTGGCTCCGGGCTCATTTGGACCTGGCCTCGATCGCAAGCTCGACCCGGATGTCGTCACGCACGAGCACCAGGCTGGAGCGCCCCCATTCGACCGGCAGCCGGCTACGGGGAGTCTGGCCGGCCGGCCTTCCGTCGAGGCGGATGTTCATCCAGGGGTTCGATCGCAGGCTGACTCTCCAGCCATTGCGGCCTTCGCCCGGAGGATCGAAGCGCGCCAGGATCTCGGCCCGCGCCGCTCCCAGCGATTTCAAGCGCACCAGGTGCGGACGCGGCCCGCCAAGCGAAAGCCGCTTGCCCAAAAGCGGCCGGTTGTCGAGCGTCACCGCGAAGCCCTCAGAACAAGTGACTCGCAGGCCGGGTCCCGGATCCGCGCGCTTGGCCACAGGCGTCTTTTGTTTCTCGATAACGGGAGCAGGGGCCGGGCTGACCGCCAACCCCCGCGGGGCGGCAGGCAGGCGCGAGACGGGCGGCTCGGGTTTCCCGGGTGGAGCCTGGTGGAAGATCCAGAGACCGAAGCCCGCGCCCCAACCAAGCACGAACAATACGGCCAGCCCGATGATCCAACCCCGCCCCTTGAGCCCCTGCCGCGTTTGCTCATCAGAGGCCAGCGGCTTATCGGCAAGCTCGGTGGGCTCGGGGGTCGCGTAGGCCCCGGCTGCGCATTTTGGAATATTGCGGCGGATAAAGAGCGCCAGCTCCTCGGGGCCGCAGGGCAAAACGGCGGCTTGCAGCGCCCCGGACATGGCGGCCGCCGACTCGAAGCGCGCAGCGGGCGCCGTCATCAGCGCTCGCTCGATGACGCGGGACAAGGCGGGCGGCAGCTCGGGACACAGGCCGCCGGGAGCGGCGTAATCCCCGCGGCTGATCGCCTCGAGCGTAAGATCGGGAGGATCCAAAAGCGGGTAGGCGCGCCGGCCGCAGGCCAGCTCGTAGAGCACCAGCCCCAGCGAAAACAGATCGGAGCGCGGCTCGAGCGTCGCGGCCCGGGCCTGCTCGGGGCTCATGTACGAGTACTTGCCGGTCAAAAGGCCGTCGCCCGAGGTGTTCTCCAACAGGCGCGCCAGGCCGAAGTCGGCAAGCTTGACCCACCCGTCGAGCGTCAGCAGGATGTTGGGCGGGCTGATGTCGCCGTGGACGATGCCCAGCGGACGCCCGCCGAGGTCGCGCCGCCCGTGGGCGTGGCTCAAGGCGCGGCAAAGCTGCACGCCGATCTCGGTGACCAGCGCCGCGGGCAGCGGCCGAGCTTGGCAACCCGCGATCAAGGCGGCCAGGTCGGGTCCCTCGACCAGCTCCATGGTCAGGAACGGGCGTCCCTCGATGCAGCCGTGGTCGAAGATCTGCACGATGTTGGCCTGGTTGAGCATGGCGGCCACGGCCGCCTCCGACTCGAAAAGCTCGGCGAACCCCGGCCGCGAGGCGCAGGTGGGCAGCATCATCTTCAAGGCCACCGCCTTGGCGAACCCGCCCTCGCGCTCGAGCATGGCCAGGTAGACCTCGCCCATGCCGCCCGCGGCGATGCGGCGCACCAACCGGTAATCTCCAAATGTCTGTCCCATGCGATCGTACCCAAACGGCATTCTACGGGATCCCCGGGCCGGGTCACAACTATGTTCATTTGAAAATTTCCGGCCCCGGGTTATTGTGGACCATGCCCTTCGTCTGCCTGAGTTGCAGAAAGGTTTTCCCCGCCGGCGCCTCACAGGCCGGGCCTTGTCCCGCCTGCGGCGGGGCGGCGGTGGCCGTCGACGGCGGGCGGGACGCCTGGCTCGAGTGGAGCGGCCCCGGCGGCGAGGGCCGGGTTGTTTTGCGCGCCGACCTTACCATCGGGCGGCGCTCGGAAAACGACATCACTCTTGCCGACACCCGGGTCTCGAAACTGCACGCGACGCTCAGCCGTAGCGGCGACGACTGGATCGTCCGCGACGCCGCCTCCGCAAACGGCACCTTCGTAAACGGCCGGCCGGTGGCCGAACAGACGCTTAGCGACGCCGATCTGATCTCGATAGGCGACAATGAGCTGACCTTTCACGCGGCCGGGGCGCCTGTTGATTACGGCAAAGTGACTATCGTCCCGCTCTCGGACGCCGAAGAGGGCGTCACCGCCTGCCTGACCTGCGAACCGGGCGACTTTCGTCCGCTGGAAGAGATATCAGACCAGGACCAGGTGCGCTCTAACTACCGCCTGCTGCGGGCGGCCTACCTTTTTCAAGCCTACATGGGGCGCGAGCGCGACGAGCGCAGCCTGGTGCGCAACATCCTGCGTTTCGCCTTCGAGCTTTTGCCGGCCGATCGCGGCGCCATCTTGCTCAGGCAAGACGAGGGCTCTCCGCTCATCCCGGCCGAGGTACTGCGCCGCGATTCGGCCGAGGGAGATATCGTCATCCCCGACAGCATACTCAGGCGCGCGGTCGAGGACAGGCAGGCCGTGCTTTCGGCCGACGCCATTTCCGACCTGCGCTTCAAGGGCGCTCAAAGCGTACTCACCCAAAACGTGCGCTCGGCCATGTGCGTGCCGCTGGTGGGCCGGCGCGAGGTGATAGGCGCCATGCACCTGGACACGCGCGAGAAGACCGGAGCGTTTTCGGTGCGCGACCTGCAGCTTGTTTCGGTGCTGGCCGGCCAGGCCGCGGCGATCATCGAGCAGTCGCGGCTGCACAGGCGTTTGGACACTGAGGCCCGCGTCCGCGAGCGGCTGAGCCGCTTTCTGCCCCGTGAGTTGCTCGACGAGGTTCTCGAGCGCGGCATCGATCTGCAGGCTGAAGCACGAACCGGACGGGTGAGCGTGCTCTTCTGCGACATCCGCAACTTCTCAACCCTGGCCGAGACGATGCCCCCGGCCGAATTGCTCAAAATGCTGAACGCCTTTTTCGAGCGCATGGTCGACGTGGTCTTCAGGCAGGCCGGCATGCTGGACAAGTTCATCGGCGACGCGCTGATGGCCGTCTGGGGAGCGCCGATCCGCAAGGCCTCGGACGCCGGGCGGGCTTTGAGCGCGGCGCTCGAGATGATCGAGCAGGTCGAGCTTTTCAACGCAAGCCCTGAAGGTAAGAGCTTTCCGGGTCTGTCCGTGGGAGTGGGAATAAACAGCGGCGAGGCGCTGATCGGGGCGATTGGATCACAGCGCAGGATGGAGTACACTGTGCTCGGCGACACGGTCAACCTGGCCTCGCGCGTCTGCGGCCTGGCCGCGGGCGGGCAGGTGCTGGCCAGCGCCGCGACGATCGAGGAGGCCAGACAGGGCGGCGGCGCGCCGAGAGTCAAAGGACTCGATCCGGTGACGGTGCGCGGCAGGCGCAGCCCGGTGCGCCTGTTCGAGGTATTGAAGTGAGCTTTCGATGAGCCCGGACGGCTTCGGAGAATAAATGTCGACCCAGCATTGTCCAGCTTGCGGAACGCTGCACGACGTCAGCATTTTCATAAGCGGCCAACGGGTCAAGTGCAGCTCGTGCGGGCTGCCCTTCGAGGTAGTGCGCGGCGAGTCGATGATCGCCTCGGTCTCTCATGCGCGCCCGGCGCCCAAAAACGAAGGCACGCCGGTCCGGGCTTCCGCCGCCATTCCCAAGGCGCCGCTCTCCGACTCCGAGACGACCCCGGGCGCGGCGGACATCGAGATACCCGGCTTCGAGCTTTTCGAGATGCTCGGCAAGGGGGGCATGGGCCGGGTCTACCGCGCCCGGCAGCAGTCCTTGAACCGCTGGGTGGCTATCAAGATATTGTCCTCCGACCTGGCCAAGCACCAAAGCTTCATCCGCCGCTTCGACAAGGAAGCAGGCGCGCTGGCGGCGCTGAATCATCCCAACATCACCACCATCATCGACCGCGGCCACGTCGACGGCACCTACTACTTCATCATGGAATACGTCGGCGGGCCCAGCCTGCGCCAGAAGATCAACGCCGGGCTCGCGCTCGGCGAGGTGATCGACATAGCCTGCGACCTGTGCCGGGCCGTCGGCCACGCCCACCGGCACTCGGTCATCCACCGCGACCTGAAACCCGAGAACGTGCTCTTCAGCGAGGCCGGGGTATTAAAAGTGGCCGATTTCGGCCTGGCCAACATCATCGGCCCCGACCGGCGCTGGGAGCTGACCCGCACCGAGGTCAGCATGGGCACCGTCAACTACATGGCCCCCGAGCAGCGCCGCGACGCCAAGCACGTCGACCAGCGGGCCGACATCTACTCGCTGGGGGTGATGATCTACGAGATGTTGGTGGGCGATCTCCCGCTTGGCCGTTTCGACCCGCCCGCCAAGCGCCGCAAAGACATAGACGAGCGCATCGACCGCCTGGTGCTGAAAATGCTGGATCCCCAGCCCGACCGCCGCCCGCAGCAGGCCGAGCTGGTGGAGGCCACGCTGAATGCCGTCTATGGCGCGGGCGGGCCCGCCCGCCGAAGCCTCGTCCCAGGCGGGCCCGAGCAAGTCTCGCCGAAGGTAGAAACATCCGACGCGGACACCGAGGAGCGTGTGCTCTCGACTCCCCCCGGGGCCGCGCGCGGCAAAGGTCGCAAGACTCGTCGGCTGCCCCTTTTTTTGTGGCTCGGCGGAGGGCTTGTCCTGCTGGCCGCGGCCGTGGTGCTGGTGGTCACGCTGCTGTTGCACCAAGGTCTCGAAGGCACAGGCGGCGACCTTTTGGTGCAGGCGGCCGGCGGCGGTTTCAATGTCAAGAAGGTGCACCCTAAGCAGGTGAGTTACATCTCGCCGAGCAAGGACGGAAAAAAAGTTCATTTCGATTTCATGCCCTCGTCGCTGCCGGTGCATCCGGTAACTTTCAGCGGAGGCAACTGGAGGCGCGAGCGAGGCCGCCTGGTGCAGGACACCTGCGGCGCCGGCTTCGCCATCAACCAGGTGCCGGCCATGGCGCTGTTCGGCAAGCTCGACCGCTCCCCGGAGGGCATGCGCATAGAGGCCGAGCTTTCGGTCAGCAAGGCCAGCTACCCGGGCAAGGACGGAAGCCCCGAAAGCATGGAAAAATACCTTGAGAAAACGGTGGGCGGCGCAAGGATGCTGATGCCGCTGGGAGTGAAATACAAAGTAGGGCTGGGTTTCGAAAACGGAAAAGGGGAGGGGCTCGAGGTGCTCTTGCCGCTCGAGCAAGGCAAGCCGGGATTACTCATCAGGCACGGCGAAAAAATGGAAGGCGCGGACAGCAAGGAGTTCGAGGTCGACCCCCCGGCATCCAGGAACGATGAGAAGTTGCAACTAAGTCTGCAATTCAACCAGGGCAGGCTTATCCTGGTAAAAGACGGCGCCCAGGTCCTGGACGAACTGGCCGGCTTCCCGCTGGGCTTTGCCGGCCGCCCGCTCTTGGCCTGTCAAAACGCCCGCTGCGCCTTCGAGCGACTGAGCTACACGAAATAACGAGCGCCCGCCCTCGATCCGGCTGATCACCCCCAGAACCCCGGCCCGGCCATTCCCGCATCCAGCAACTCCTGGTTCAAGAACTTACCCTCGGCGAAGTGCCAGGTCATATACAATGCTGTCTTGCTGACAGCGCGGATTGCTCGGCCCTTGCCCCTGCTTGACCGTTCAGCGCCCAGACGATATAAGTGGGTTTCCGCGGCCTGGCGGCATATGTGGGAGATTCCGAGACCTTATCGCAACAGGGCGAGACACTGAGAGCAACCAGGAAGAAAAACGCAGTTGCATATCAGCCGGTTTCTGGCGACCAGGTCCCTGCAATACCGGTTGATCAGGAATAGTAAAACTCGATTCGACGAGTGAGCGGATATACGCATGAACAGATGGACGCCACCAGGCAAATTTGATGGATACGAGTTGGTGCGTCTGCTAGGCCGGGGCGGTATGGGTGAAGTGCACATTGCCCGCGACACCTTGCTCGAGCGCAACGTGGCCGTCAAGTTCATTTCGGCCTCGATCATAGATCAAGAGGCCCGTCAGCGGTTTCTGGTCGAGGCCCGTGCCGTGGCTCGTCTTCAGCACCCCAACGTCGTAAGCATATTTCGGATCGGTGTGATCGACGGATTTCCATACCTGGTCTCCGAACTAGTCTCCGGCAAGGCACTCAGCGCTTGGCTGAGCAAGCTCGACGCGGGCCAAACAGTAAAGGTTGCCCTGGAGGTCGCCAGCGCCATAGCATCCGCCCACCGGCAGGGGATCATACACCGGGATATCAAGCCGGCCAACGTGATCCTCTCCGAGGACGGAATTCCCAAGCTGTTGGATTTCGGCATTGCCAAGTTCGTGCAGCCCGAAAGCGAGACCCAAACCAGCGACCCTGGTTCTGCTGGCGCGAACCATGACCGCCGGACTGACGGCACCCCGCAATGTTCTCCGGCCTCTTTAGATGAGAGTTCCTCGGTCGATGCCGGGCAAGACGCCACCCCTGTGGTGAGGCCACAGGTAAAGGCCCTGGAAGGGGCATCCAGGCCCCAGGATCCGCAGGCCGGCGATCAGCCGGAGATTCTTGCGGCCTACGGTCCATACGATATGCATTTGACCGATCCGGGCATGTTGCTCGGCAGTCCTCGATATATGGCACCGGAGATCTGGAGAGGAGAACCGGCCACCTTCCGATCGGATGTCTATTCTTTCGGCGCCCTGGTTTACGCGCTTTGCTCCGGCAGTCCCCCGCACACCCATGCCGACCTTTCCCAACTCAGGGAGTTGGTGCTCAACCAGGATGCGCTGCCGCTCAAGGAAGCCGCTCCAGAAGTGGATTCCGAATTTGCCTCCGTCGTGGATCGCTGCCTGAAACGTGATCCCCAACAAAGGTATTCCATCGGAAACGAGGTCCGGGCCGCCTTGGCTCGCATCCCTACTTCCACCAGGACTTACTTAGTCCCGGAAGGTAATCCCTACCGTGGTCTGCGTACCTTCGAGGAAGAGCACCAGAACCTGTTCTTTGGACGCGATTCAGAGACCAAAATGATCCTGGAGCAGCTGGCTCAAGACCCGTTCGTCCTGGTGGTTGGAGACTCGGGAGTTGGCAAATCTTCATTGTGCCGGGCGGCCGTGCTGCCGAGGATCCAGTCCTGGCTGAAGCAGGAGCGTCAATGGTCGGTGGTCAGACTGATACCGGGCAAGCATCCGGTCACTTCGCTGAGTATTGCCCTGGCCGGCTACCTGGAGGAAAAAGAACAAAACCTGGCCGCGCAAATCGATGAAGACCCGGGAGGCGTCGGACGCCACCTGCGTTCGAAGCAGGGCAAGAATGCCGGATTGGTCCTGTTCATCGATCAACTGGAGGAACTGGTGACCCTCAGCGAGCCAGGAGAGCGATACGCCGTGGCCCGGGCTCTGGCCTGGCTGGTGAACCCGACTCCCGGGATCAAGGTGCTGGCCACCGTCCGCGGAGACTTCCTCAGCCGGCTGGCAAACCTGCAGCAATTTGGAGACCATATCTCGAACTCGCTGTATTTTCTCCGGCCACTTTCGGCCGAGCGCATCAGGGACGCGGTGGTCGGTCCCGCCGCAGCCAAGGACGTCTCCTTCGAATCCGATGATCTGGTCGAGCATCTTGTGGATGCGGCCGAGCAGGCAAAAGGCGGCTTGCCGCTGCTTCAGTTCGCCCTGGCTGAATTGTGGGAAGCACGCGGCAGTAACATGCGCATAACGCGGGCAGCACTCGATTCAATCGGAGGCGTCGCCGGCGCGGTCACGCGTCACGCGGATGAGGTACTGGCCAGGATGCTGCCCGAGGAGAGTCAAGCTGCCAAGGAAGTCCTTGTGGCCCTGGTCAACCCGGACGGCACCCGGTCCAGAAAAACCGATTCCGAGCTTAATGCGGAGCAGCCGCGTATCCGAACGGCCATCAACGCTCTCACTCGGGGTCGGCTGATTGTCTCTCGGAAAACCGAGGGTACCTATGGGTACGAGATCGCGCATGAAGCGCTGGTTACCGGATGGACCACGTTCGCCCAATGGATGTCCGCCGACATGGAGGTCCGGCACCTGCGGGAGCGTTTGCGACAAGCATCCGCTGAATGGGAGCGGCTCGATCGTCACCCGGACGCGTTCTGGAACGCTCGACAACTTCGAGAGGCGTCGGTGATCGACATTGCGGGACTTCCCGCCAGAGAACGCTCCTTTTTCACGGAATCCCGACAACACAGTCGCCGGGGGCGCCTGCTGCGGGTGGGCGCGGCCATTGGGGTGCCGCTGCTGATTATTCTCGTCTACTTCGGCCTGCTTCTGGAGACCAGGCTGGAAAGGACCGCCCAGGTCGACGAGAAACTGGACCAGGCCCGCAAAGCAGTAGACCAGGCCGATAGACTCCAGGCCTTGGTCGATCGGATGCGTGAGTCTTCATATTCCATGTTCGACAAGTCCGATTCCGAGGCCGCGGAGCTCCAATGGGCGGCATATCTGAAAAGTTCGGCGAAGCTGAACCAGGTTTACGCAGACGCCAGCCAGTCGCTCGAAACCGCCTTGATGCTGGATATGTCCCGTGAAGATGTCCGACGATTGTTTGCCGGGACCCTGTTTCGAAGATGCAGGCTGGCCGAGGAGCGGCATCGAACTACTGAACTCCAAGAGCTGCTGAAACGATTGAGACTTTACGATCATGACGGGAAGTATCTCAAAGATTGGCACGCATCCGCCAAGCTATCAATACAGCTCCATCCCGAGCACGCGGATCGGGAACTGTCGCGCCTGGTCCGAACGGACGGAGGCCGCCTGACCGCCGAGCCGTTGACATTACAGCCCGGGAAGATCCTGGGATTGGAATTGGCACCAGGGTCTTATGTGCTGGTCGCCGGGGCGGCCGGGCATGCGGAAGTGCGTCTTCCCATCTTTCTGCGCAGGGCAGAGATTCGAAATCTCGCTCTTGGGCTGCCCGTGTCCGATGCAATACCTCCCGGGTTCGCCTACGTGCCTCCCGGGCGTTTTCTCTTCGGCAGCGCGGCCGATGACGACCAGCGCAGGGAATTCTTCCACACGGTTCCCATACACGACGTCTCGACCAAGGGTTTCCTTATTGCCAGATACGAGACGACTTTCGCCCAGTGGATCGAGTTTCTTAACGACCTTCCACAAAAAAAACGCGCCAAACACCTGCCCCGGGTTGGAAAGGGCGGATTCCAGGGCGCTCTGTCTTTAAAGGAACTGGCAGGTGGTTCCTGGCAACTCAGATTCAAACCAGCGAATCAAGTCTACCAGGCGCAAAGCGGGCAAAGCATCGTCTACCCGGGAAGGAAGCGCAACCAAAAACAGGACTGGCTGAGATTTCCAGTATCTGGAATATCCGCTGGCGACGCACAGAGATATTGCGCGTGGCTGGATCAAACCGGGAGGGTAAAGGGAGCCCGACTTTGCACAGAGCACGAGTGGGAGCGGGCGGCCCGCGGAGCCGATGGACGTGAGTTTCCGCATGGATGGGCACTGCAGCCCGAAGACGCGAACTACGATGAAACTTACGGCAAGGATCCCCAAGCCATGGGGCCGGACGAGGTTGGAGGATATGCGGTTTCAAGAAGTCCCTTCGGGTTGTATGACATGGCCGGAAACGTGTGGGAGTGGACCAGTTCGTCACTGGGCCCAAAAGAGTTTGCAGCCCGGGGCGGCAGTTACTATTTTGGAATGAATTCCTGCAGGGTAACCGATCGAGAAGTGACCGAGCCTTCGTTCCGCGACGTTAGCGTGGGCTTCAGAGTATGCGCGGATATTCCCCCCCCCGAGCAATCCGTAAAGTGATGTCAAGCCAGGTCAATCTTGACCTGGTGGTCAGAATTGACATCCAGTTTTTCAGCGAATTTCAGTATATCCACAGGATTCCCGACGCCTAATTCAGTCTATCTCCGCGCTGCATGGAGGTAGTGTTTCTTACGTAACAGTTGACGAATTCGGCACATATCACGCCTTCAGGCGGAATTGATTTCGACTTTTCATTTCTATCCGACAACGATACCAAGAATGGTATCGATTTTGCACACCATCATCGCAGGCTATAACTCAGGAGGTCCAATGATGTCTTCAAATCCGAGCAAGAAAAGGTCATTGAAGCTGTCAGCTCAACTCTTGGCGGTGGTTATTCTGGCGGTCACCCATGCCCCGGTCGAAGCGCAAGCCGGAAGCTATAAACCCCATTTGGTAAGCCGGGACCTCAACGGGAGGGATCTCAACGGCAAGGTACTCGACGGTCTACAGGTGTCTTCGGTATCCATGGACAACGTAATGCTCGACGGTGATACGCTAAGCTCGGTCTGGCTCCAGCGATCCAGGTTTCACGGGATTACAGTAGACGGTAAGCAAATCAAAGCACGCAAGTTCGTCGGCGCGGTTTTCGAAGCAACCTTGAGCGATGGCGAATCACTCCAGATACGGATAGACGCCATGGAACTCATCAAGGACAAACCCAACAAGCAGGTGTTCCGTTATCTGGTGTCCTATTCCGGCGAGGACTCACCCGAGCCTCTTTGCGGATACACCGAAGACGGTTCACCGATGTATGCAATTCCCATCAACAGCCGCTGGAATCTGGCCGAGGGCGAACCTGGCGGAGGAGCGCGGATCGACGAGGACGGCGTGTTTACGTTTGCCTGTGAGGAATACGTCCTGGCCAAATGTGTCCTGGCCGGCTACAAACCGTGGAAAACGGTAAAGGTCTGCAGCCCGGGACAGGGTTGCGAGAAAATCCTGTTGGCAGGTCATCACCAGGCCTGCACCCGCCTTCTGAAAGCCGATTACTGCGGGGACGGAAATTCGTATACCCAGAATAACACATGGGTAAGCCTGTACGACGGAATTGGAATCCGGATCGACTCGGACGACTGGCTCCAGGAAGCCGAGTGGAATGCCGAAGGAGCAGTCTGTATGGATCTCAGTCGTCTGCCGGATGTCCTGCCGCCCTGTTTCGACTTCCTGCACTCCGAAGAATGTGGAAATCCGGAACATTTCTCAGGGGGCACCCTGCTCATTTCGGAGATTGAACCCGACGGGGAGTAGTGGTAGCCGGAAAGAAAACCATGCCAAGTATTGTAAAACGAACGCCCGAAGAACTGGATCAGCTATACCAGGGATTGCGCTCCATTTCGAGAGACTCCTTTCCGAGAAAATGCCCGATGTGCGCCAAGGTCTTTGCATCTGAAGAGGATTTCCTGGGCGGGGAAACCAGGCCGGTGTATGACGGCAGCGGCCTGCGCCAAACCCTCGACGAGCGCGATTGGCCCATGGTCGAGGTCTTCAGGAACTGTACATGTGGATCTACCATGCTGGAACTGTTCAGGGAGCGCCGTGACCGTTCCTCGGCCGGAAAACGCCAGCGAAAGAAATTCGGGCAGTTGCTGGCATTGTTAATGAGCGTCGGAATCGACGAGAGTGTCGGCCGGCGAGAACTACTCAGGGTTCTTCGTGGTGAGAAAAGCGAAATACTGCTCCGCCATGGATTCAGATCCCGAATCGCATCCACTGATCCTGGCGTGAGCAGGACCCCTATGGCTCACAAGATAATTGTCATCGACGACGACCTTTCCCTTCTTCACCTGTTGAAGAAATCACTCTCCGCCAAGCTCTTCAAAGTGGATACCATCGCCGAGTTCGAAAAAGCACAAGAGTTGATTATCCAAAACGCTTACTCGGTCGCCATAGTGGACCTGGGATTGTCACATCCCGACCACACCGGCGGGCTGGACATAGTGAAGTTCATTCGAAAGCGACAGCCAAAGACTAAGATCCTGGTCTACACCGCAAACGATAATCCCCAGATGAAGGCGATAGCGCTTAGGGGTGGAGCCGACATTTTCCTTGTCAAGCCGGCGCCTCTCAACGAAATGAGTAGCTGCGTCATGGGACTGTGCGCGGTGATTCCGGCTCGGGTACCTCCAATTATAAGCGGCCAGCGCGAGGATAACAGGCCCGCATTCTAACATCTTACCAACCGATCGCAAAGCACGAGTAAATCACTCATAAAACCCCGGCCCGGCCATTCCCGCATCCAGCAGCTCCTGGTTCAGAAACCTGCCCTCGGCGAAGACCTCATCCTTATCCTGGCCGGCAACCCCGTAGAACACATCCCCCACGTAGCGCGCGTAAACATCACCATTGCACTCCCCAAACTTCGGGGACCGCACAAAACGCGGCAGGTGCGGCAAAAAACGCCGCCGTCTTGTAAGTCCTGACAACCACCAGCCCCACCTCCGCCAAGCGGCCATCGACGAAGGCCTTCGACTGTTTCCCCGCCTCGGTCCTCAACTCGGGCGCATCGATGCCCCTCAGCCGAATCTTCTCCGCCCGCCAGGTATCGAAGCCCAGGTCGATCTTGACCGCCAGCGTATCTCCGTCGATCACCCGCTCGAGCGTGGCCGCGTAGTTGTGCACCCGCGATTCGGGCCTGACAAGCGTATGTCTCCTGCCGCTCTTCCCGTCTTTTTGCCCCTCGAACAGGTTGCTGCGCAGCGCCCGTCGCAAGGCGCGCACCGACCAGCCCGATTCCACCGACCGCCGCAGGTAAAAATCGCGCTTCTCCTTGTTCTTAATCGGCAGCAACATCTGGTGTCCCGCCCAGCTAAGCAGCCTGGCCGGCGGCGAATCCGGTAAACCGTCCGGATAGGTGTGATAGAACTGCAGCGCCCGGTATAAATTGGCGGCGTCGATCTTCAAATCGGCTGCCAGGTTGTTTATCAGCTTGGAAGCCGTGCGTTTATCGTCGATCTCGCGCGCCCGGCTCAGCCGCTTGCCGATCTCCCAGTAGGTCTGGTTGCGAACGTCGATAATGGCCTCGATCGCCCGCAGCCGCCCCTTTTCGAGCAAGCTCCCAAGATCTGTGCACAACTTGACGTAGGACTTTGTAAGTTTGATATCAGCGCTCATCATGCCTCCTATTTATGAATCACTTGTTACTGATACAAAAAATTAACACAAAAAAAACCGGCAGTTGTCTACACCGAAGTCTCCATATCCCGCCCGATCTTGAACAAAGTCTTGGTAAGTCCCGAGGTAATCTTGCGCACCGACTGTTTCACATGCGGCGACGTGCGCTTGCCCGGTTCGCCCGCGTAGTAGATGCGCACCTCCAGGAAAGTCATCGAGCCGATCGGCAGCGAGCGTCTGATTAATTTTCGAGACGGGCACTAATCAGCCAGATAAGTTGGTCACGTAAATCATCAGTGCTGCACTTGGAAAGAAAAGCACAAAGCATGCGAACCGTTGCCTTCAGGCTGACTTGACGAGAGACGATGATTCCACAGTGGTGTTTTCCATCGGAAATCATTCTCTTGTGAATCTCGGCGAAGTGGCCCCGATTGAAGGTGAAGATACACATGTTCTGTGATGTCGCAAAGAGAAGCTGGTCATTGTCGGGGGCTCCACTTCTACCGGCCTCGAAGGTGGTAATCACTTCGAAACCTCTCCGGCGGAGAGCGATCGCCACGCCGAAATAAACATCCTCGTCGAGATAAAGACGGGGGCGTTGCAAGTCTACACCGTTGCCTCGGTGGCCCCGGGTGGAGGGTTGTCGCTCTCTTTCAGCGAGGCTTCGAAATCCGCCTTGTGATCCAGGTAGTAGGCAAGAGCCGCGTGGAGTTGCTCGGGTTTGAGGCCGGGATACTGGATCAAGATCTCGTCGAAATCCATGCCGAGCTGGTGGGCCCGCACGATGGCGGACACCGGGATCCTGGTGCCTTCGACAATCGGTTGGCCGCCCGACACCGCGGCGACGACTACGATGTGGGGATAAGCCTTGGCTTCGGCTGGAATGCTCATGGCTGCCTCCGTTTCACTACATTGATTATCACAAGCCGGCGACGCCGACAAGCTGCCCGGGAGCCCGGGCATAAAAAAGGCCCCAAATGGCCTATGAGCTGCATGCCCCCGGTCACAGTTCGCTTCCATCGACACGTTCTTCAAAAACCGTAGTGGCGGGCGGGGGTGGTACGACCGAGGGCCGATAGGCTGCATGCCTTGCTCGCGCAATCAATGACTCATTATCAACCTCTCTCGAAGCTCGCGCTCGATCCTCCTGGCCGCGTGTCTGATCTCGGTCGAGGCCCTCTTGCCCCGCTTGCCGCGGTATAGGAACCGCACCTCCAGGAACGAAAGCTGGCCGACGGCCACGGATTTCCTGATAATCGCCCCGTGTGCCCAGCCCTGCCCGTCGAACGAGATATCCCGTTCATCCGGCGGCTTCAGCCCGACCGAGTGCCAGCCGACCCCGAGAAACCCGCAAGCCCTGCAACTTTCCACCAGCATCTCCCAGGCGCCGTCGAGCCCGTTGCCTGCATCTTGCTCAAAGACCGCCTCTTGCTCAACGACCGCCTCCCGATCGGCGTCCCGCGGCTGTTTCTCGGCCGGCGACTTTCTCGCGATAGATGTTGCTCCTTCGCCCCACTTGCCTTCTCGAATAGTCCGTCCCAGCGCCCGCCCGACCACCTCGGCCGTCAACTGCAGCACGGTATCACCCTCCTGCGTCAGCTTTCCCAGCCGCGCGGGGTAGGTGATCTTGATCTCGATATAGGCGCTTGTGTCGATCGCCGCCGAGGTATGGATCTTGAGAAACCCGCGCTGCTGCTCTTTTTCGTAGCGGGCCGAATTCTCGTCGAGCAACTCCTCGCGCCTCTCGTCCGTGGGCTTTACCCCCACGCTGCGCCAGGATACCGACTTGAACTCGCATTTTCCGCACATTGCGCACAGCCTCTCCCACACATCGTCCAGAGACCCGGCCTCGTACATCATCCCGGCCGTGAAATCGGGCAGCTCGCGCCGCAGGCGCGACTCGAGCTGCGAGTGGTGCATGGCGCCCCTGACCGCCTGCGAAACGTTGAAGAAGCCGAAGAAGCGCACGATGCCGATCACCAGCACGGCCACGACGCCCATGGCCACCGCGGTGGACATCTTCTGGCTGGTCATGATCGAGGTGGTGGCCAGGATGTAGCCCAAGAACATCGAGCCGGTGTCGCCCATGAAGATGATGGCCGGGTTCCAGTTGAAGATCAAAAAGCCGACCACGGCGCCGGCGATGGTTGCCGAGAAGAAGGCGCCCAGCGCGTTGCCGCCGTGCAGCGAAAGAACCAGGTTGGTGACGGCGACGAAGAAGGTGACCCCGGCGGCCAGCCCGTCGAGGCCGTCGATCAGGTTCATGGCGTTGATCACGCCGGCTATCCAGATCACGCTGAGCGCGAAGTCGAGCACGATCGGCAATTCGACGGAGCCCACCAGGGGCAGGCCGGTATGCTCTAAGCCGGCACCCTCCGGGTACACCAAACAAATGGTGCTGCACAAACCGCTGCCGTACAATAAAGGTGCCGTGCCCTCGAGTACGGGATCCAACCATTTGCACCACTTGTACTAAATCATGGACCCCAGCTTGAACCATGCTGGGGTGACTAGGGTTATACCTTGCGGATTGTTTTATTACGTCCTGAACGCTTACTTCTTCTATAAAACCAACGACCGAGGTCAACCGTGTATCATTTCCGGACACCCCGTCCATGCTCGAAGCCTGCAACCCCTTGAAAACGTTACTCCCACCCATTGGCACGATGATTGCTTATGTAGAAACCCATTGATCCTCCGGCGCTGAGTCGGTAGCATTGTGCCGCGGTTTTTGCGGCACCTGGTTCGCAATGGTGCTCCACTCTCCGGCGGGCAGACAGGAGGCTTTTCATGGGCGACACTTACAAGTTCGAGAAGATCGAAAAGGCGCTGGACGCCATTCACTGTACCGTCGTCAAGATCGAGAACGAGCACGGCGCGAAGTTCGATGTGTTGTTCGAAGGCCAGGAAAGCCTAAAGGCCGGCCAGGAAAGTCTGAAGGCCGACGTTGGCGAGCTGAAGGCCGACGTTGGCGAGCTGAAGACCGACGTTGGCGAACTGAAGACCGACGTTGGCGAGCTGAAGACCGACGTTGGCGAACTGAAGACCGACGTTGGCGAACTGAAGACCGACGTTGGCGAGCTGAAGACCGACGTTGGCGAACTGAAGACCGACGTTGGCGAGCTGAAGACCGACGTTGGCGAGCTGAAGACCGACGTTGGCGAACTGAAGACCGACGTTGGCGAACTGAAGACCGGCCAGCGGGAGATCCTCAAGGATCTTCGCGAGGTCAAGAGTTCCGTGGGCCTACTGCACACCATAGCCAACCAGCACGAAGCGCGCCTGCAGAAAGGGGAGGGCACCCTGGCCGACCACATGGCGAACAATTCATAGAAAAAGACCCGGATAACAACGCATCACAATGACCGCTTTTAAACCGAATTCTCGATAGCCCGCCCGATCTTGAACAAAGTCTTGGTAAGCCCCGAGGTAATCTTACGCACCGATTGTTTCACCTGCGGCGGCGTGCGTTTGCCCGAAGGTCCCGCGTAATAGAATTTGATTTCGACAGCCGCAACCAAAAAAACCGCGCACGGGCGAGCCCGCTACTGAGAATCTTTGCAGTACGCAAAGATTCTCGTGATTAGTAGTATCACGAAAGCCTCGGCGTTGAACAGGTTGGCCATGTCGGCCACCGTCTTGGTGCCGAAGACGTTGTTCTTGATCGCCTAGCCCGCGGTTTTCCGCGCTTCTCAGCCGTGTTTCTCAACGGTGCCCTCGGGTGCGGCCCTCGGTTTATGAGGGTGCGGCACCTGATACCACTGCGAACCGGGTACCGCAAAAAACGCGGTTCGCAATGGTGCCCGGGTTCCACTCCATCATCGGCACGTGTTTGTGAGCCGCCGCGTGGAAAATCACCTCTGCGCGGTCGCCTATCGGTTGACCCGACTGTTGGATAACTCATGCGAAATTACTCCAGCGGATCCAAGCGGTGAAGAGGACGGTTGTTTTCAGCCAGCTCCCACAGAGCCAGCAACTCGTCATGCCTGGCCGATGCCCACTCGATAGTCATGCCCAGCGCGCGAGCCGGAAGCGAGCCTCATACCGTAGAAGCGGCATATCTCAGGCAACGCGCGACTCCGTGTCCAGCCCGGGAAGCAGTTGCTCTGCCCGTTTCCCGGTCAGCCTCAGGTAGAGGGCATCGGCGCAAAGATCCACGCCGCACGCCCAGCAGACCTCGCCGCCGGAACCCACTGACACGTTTTCAAAGGCGCCCGGGGCCTCCCAGGCGGCGAACACACCCTTGCCCGCCAGGTGGTTGAGGACGATCTCGCCGCCGGCGCCATCCTCGAAGATTATCTCCACCCGGTAACGATCCAGGGCATGTACATGTTTGGCTTTCAATAGCTTCGTCCTCCTGGACCCCATTATAGCACGGATTCCACCCATGCAAACACCAACGCCTGTCCTCCGAAGCCCGAAGGGCGAAGGAGAACAGTAAGCGTTCATGTGGGCGAGGAATAATGAAAAGCCACTTCGTCATCCCGGCACGAATCAAGCCGGGATCCAGCCATTTGCACGATATACTTGGCCCCGGCTAGAACCATACCGGGGTGACGAGGCTCATATTTATGACACCCTGAACACTTACTGATGACCTATCCTCCGAAGTCTCGGCGCAGCATGGCGGAAAACTCCCTCCCCCTTCAGGGAGAGGGTGGGGGTGGGGGGTGAAAAGGATCAAATCTCGGTGATCACACCGAAGTCTCGATATCCCGCCCGATCTTGAACAGAGTCTTGGTAAGTCCCGAGGTAATCTTGCGCACCGACTGTTTCACATACGGCGGCGTGCGCTTGCCCGAGGAGCCCGAGTAAAAGAATTTGATTTCGACGAAGGTCATAGAGGCGATCGGCACCGAGCGTCTGATCATGGTGTGTTTTTCCGCGCCCCCATCGTCGAACAGCTCGTTTCGCTCGGCCTCCGGGAAGAAAGTCCATTCAACAGCCTAGAAATCTTCAGCTGGTCGCATGCAGAATCTCTCCGAACCGGATAGCATTCGCGATCACGCCGCTCTGGAAGCCGGCCAAACGCCTCAGCTCCGCGGGTGTGACCACCAGGATGTCGAACGCCGCCCGGATGCCGCGCAACGCCAGGCGAGCCCTGGCGCCGCGCTCGACGAGCGGCAGGGCCGTCTCCACCACGATCAGCAGATCGTAGTCACTGTCGCGGGTGTGGGTTCCCGCCGCGCGCGAGCCGAACAGAACGATGCGCTCGGCCTCCGGGAAGACCGAGAGCACGCGCTCCGAAATAACCTTCGCCATGGCGGATCGCCTGCTGTTCATGGACTGACCTCCCTGGATATCCTACCAGACAACCCTCGCCCCAGGCAATCCTGGGTGGGGTTTGATCGATGCCAGTCGGTTACTTTGGGCCTACAACTGTCATTCCCGCGCAGGCGGGAATCCATAATGGTTTGTAATTGCAGATCTTCTGGATCCCCGCTTTCGCGGGGATGACTTTGTACGTTTTGTTTTTCCGACTTTTTACGAGATCATCATCAATGACTCATTATCAACCGCTCTCGAAGCTCGCGCTCGATCCGCCGGGCCGCGTGCCTGATCTCGGTCGGGGCCCTCTTGCCCCGCTTGCCGCGGTACAGGAACTCCACCTCCAGGAATGAAAGCTGGTCGACGGCCACGGATTTCCTGATTATCGCCCCGTGTGCCCAGCCCTGCCCGTCGAACGAGATCTCCCGTTCATCCGGCGGCTTCAGCCCGACCGAGTGCCAGCCGACCCCGAGAAACCCGCAAGCCCTGCAACTTTCCACCAGCATCTCCCAGGCGCCGTCGAGCCCGTTGTCGGTATCTCGCCCAAAGACCGCCTCTTGCTCAACGACCGCCTCCCGATCGGCGTCCCGCGGCTGTTTCTCGGCCGGTGACTTTCTCGCGATCGATGTTGCTCCTCCGCCCCACTTGCCTTCTCGAATTACTCGTCCCAGCGCCCGCCCGCTCTTGGCCTGTCAAAACGCCCGCTGCGCCTTCGAGCGACTGAGCTACACGAAATAACGAGCGTCCACTCTCGATCCGGCCGATCACCCCCAGAACCCCGGCCCGGCCATTCCCGCATTCAGCGGCCGAATTTGACTATCAATCACAAACCAGTCTACCCTTCGGTGTGACATGGATATTCGGTTCCATATCGATCCGGAAACGGGCATGCCGCATATTTACGGGCACGCTGTGGAAAAGAACGAAGTGGCCGAGGTATTGGAGAGATCGGGTGAAGATAGACCGGGTCGTGAAGGGTCGAGAGTCGCAATCGGCCGGACACGTTCAGGCAGGTACCTGCGGGTGATATATGTTCCCGACCCGGATCCGGACGGTGTCTTCGTGATAACCGCGTACCAGCTGCGGGGGAAACCCCTGGCGGCTTACAGGCGCAGAAGGCGAAGGAGTAAGAAATGAAAAAAAGTGAATTTCCACCCGGATGGGACGCAGACAGGGTACGGAGGGTTCTCGATCACTACGAAGGGCAGGGCGAGGAACAAGCCGTTGCCGAGGACGAGGCGGCGTTCGAAAACCAGGACGAATGTTTCATGGAAATTCCCAACGAACTGGTTCCGTTGGTAAGAGAGATGATCGCGCAGCACCAGACAAAGAACGAGTAAATCACCCCCAGAACCCCGGCCCGGCCATTCCCGCATTCAGCAACTCCTGGTTCAAAAACCTGCCCTCGGCGAAGATCTCGTCCTTGTCCTCACGCAGCGCATCGTAGAACACATCCCCCACGTAGCGCGCGTAAACATCCGTCTTGTAAGTCTTGATAACCACCAGCCCGACGCCGGCCAATTCGCTCTCGACGAACGCCTTAGCCGCGACACCCGCCCCGGTCTTCATCTCGGGCGCGTCGATGCCCCTGAGTCGAATCTTCTCCGCCCGCCAGGTATCGAAGCCCAGATCGATCTTGACAGCCAGCGTATCGCCGTCGATAACCCGTTCGACCGTGGCCGCGTAATTATGCACCGGCGAGGTCGGCCGGTCGAGCGTATGGGCCGCATTTCTCTTTTTCGAATCCGCCTCGACCTCGAACAGGTTGCTGTTGATGGCCCTTCTCAGCGTGCGCGAGGACCAGCCCATGTCGATCGCCCGCCGCATGTAGAACGAGCGTTCCTCGGGGTTCTTGATAGGCAGCAGCATGGCGTGCGAGGCCCAGCCCAGCAGCTTGGCATCGGGCTTGTCGGGCAGGCCGCCGGGGTAGGCGTTGAAGAACTGCAAGGCGCGGTAGAGGTTGCTGGCGTCGATCTTGAGATCGCCCGCCAGGTTGCCGATCAGTTCGGCGGCCGAGCCTTTCTCGGATATCTGCCGCGCCCGGCTGAGGCGCTTGCCCATCTCCCAGTAAGTCTGGTTACGAACGTCGGTCACGGCCTCGATGGCAAGCCGCCGCCCCTGCTCGAGAAGATTGCGGAGATCCGAAGCCAGCGAGATGTACTCGCGCGTCAGCTTGATAGTTTTCTTTTTCATGCCGCGATCATGGCCCGCCGCTGGAGCCTTGTCCAGTTATTTTTGAATCACTTGCAGCAGCTACAAAAATAGGGCCCAAAAAAAGTCGGCCCCGAGGGCCGATAGGCTGCGTGCCTTGCTCGATCACACCGTGCTTCTGACCTCCCGCCCCAGCCGGAACAATGTCTTCGAAAGCTTCTTGGTGATTCCGCGAACGGTGGTCTTCACGTGCGACGGCGTGCGCTTGCCCGATTCGCCCTTGTAATAGAAGTGCACCTCCACGAAATTCATCGAGCCGATCGGCACCGAGCGTCTGATCATGGCCAGCCCGCCGGCCGCGCCGTCGAACATCTCGCGGCGCTCGTCGGGCGGCCTCAATCCTCGAAGCTCTCGAACTCTTGATTGTCAGGGGGAAAAAACACCTTCTCTTTCCGGGCGTGCTTGATGAGCCTGTCTGTCCAATCGACCCGGATCCTGGTCAGTTCTTTTTCCGTCTTTTCCCAGTCGAGTTCCGACAAGCCGCCGTTCAGCGAATCAGTTATCCAGGTGAGTTCTTCGATACCCGCGTGCCAGCCATATTCTTGCAGGCTGGCCAATCTGGCGAACACGACATCCCACAGGGCGTCGGCGAAGATTTCTTCCCGCGGGTCGCCATTACGGGAAATGATGTCACGACCGTCAAAATGCGGCTTCACGTCGATTTCCTGTAGAAGCGCCAGAATAAGGCGGTACGAACTCTTCCATGTGCCGCACCTGTCCATATAGCGTCGAATCAGGGCAGTGTGAGTGATGGAACGAAGCCCGTCTACTCCTCCGCTGAAAGCCTGGATCATGATCCAGTGCGGCTTCATCTTGTGGTATTGGGCCAGCGCATGAACGATAGGCGAGAAACTGCCTTTTTCCCAGTTGAACCGCTCACTGTAATTTACCGGACGAACGGGTTTTTTCTTGCTCAACGAAACCATGGAAGAAAAAAATGCAAACTCGGCCGCGTGCTCTCGAATGCCTTCATCGACCGTGAACCTTGGCAGATCTTTACGATGCAAGTACTTGCAAGTAGTATCATCCGGTTTGGCAATTACCAGATTATATTGCAGGCAAAATCCGGGTCCGGGATCCAGAACCAGTGTCTGTCCACAGTTATGAATGCAGTTACGGCAACAAAACAATCTGCTCATTTACTTCTTCCTCGAAAAGTAATCCCGAACCTTGCTCATGGCCCAGGTAATGAGGTCTTTTCTGTCAATATCCGATATGTCGAAATTCCAATCGACCAGCCCTTCTCTTCTGCGAGTGGCGTAACGAACAGCCTGTAGCGCCCGAATCCTGTCGGCCTTGTCTTTATTCTTAACCATATGTCTGAGTTCTTCAATCAGGGCATCATGCTCGATCAACGAATGCCCGTCATTTTTCAATTTACCTGTTTTTAGCCGGTAGGTGGCGTCTCCAAGATCCCATATTTTTGTCGGATCGAGCGAAACGCTCGTATACTGGCTTCGCTTTCCACGCGCGTGTACGATATGTTCAGCATAAGAATATTCTTTCGACAAGTCGGGTGGGCTGATGCCCTTTTTCTGATCGCGTCTGTAGTAGCGATCAGGGCGGTTCTGTGCCTTCTTCATCATGATTTTCAACCCTGCAACACGTTGTCGGAAACCGGCCCGACCGGCTCAGTAAAACGATCATCTGCTACGCAATCGGCAATGTAAAGATTAATTATCGAGTTCACCTGTTGGCGCAGGCGGGGTGGAACAGCCAAGACGGCCCCGAGGGCCGATAGCCTGCATGCCTTGCTCGCGCAATCAATGACTCATTATCAACCGCTCTCGAAGCTCGCGCTCGATCCGCCGGGCCGCGTGCCTGACCTCGGACGAGGCCCTCTTGCCCCGCTTGCCGCGGTATAGGAACCGCACCTCCAGGAATGAAAGCTGGCCGACGGCCACGGATTTCTTGATAATCGCCCCGTGTGCCCAGCCCTGCCCGTCGAACGAGATATCCCGTTTATCCGGCGGCTTCAGCCCGACCGAGTGCCAGCCGACCCCGAGAAACCCGCAAGCCCTGCAACTTTCCACCAGCATCTCCCAGGCGCCGTCGAGCCCGTTGTCGGTATCTCGCCCAAAGACCGCCTCTTGCTCAACGACCGCCTCCCGATCGGCGTCCCGCGGCTGTTTCTCGGCCGGTGACTTTCTCGCGATCGATGTTGCTCCTCCGCCCCACTTGCCTTCTCGAATTACTCGTCCCAGCGCCCGCCCGCTCTTGGCCTGTCAAAACGCCCGCTGCGCCTTCGAGCGACTGAGCTACACGAAATAACGAGCGTCCACTCTCGATCCGGCCGATCACCCCCAGAACCCCGGCCCGGCCATTCCCGCATTCAGCGGCCGAATTTGACTATCAATCACAAACCAGTCTACCCTTCGGTGTGACATGGATATTCGGTTCCATATCGATCCGGAAACGGGCATGCCGCATATTTACGGGCACGCTGTGGAAAAGAACGAAGTGGCCGAGGTATTGGAGAGATCGGGTGAAGATAGACCGGGTCGTGAAGGGTCGAGAGTCGCAATCGGCCGGACACGTTCAGGCAGGTACCTGCGGGTGATATATGTTCCCGACCCGGATCCGGACGGTGTCTTCGTGATAACCGCGTACCAGCTGCGGGGGAAACCCCTGGCGGCTTACAGGCGCAGAAGGCGAAGGAGTAAGAAATGAAAAAAAGTGAATTTCCACCCGGATGGGACGCAGACAGGGTACGGAGGGTTCTCGATCACTACGAAGGGCAGGGCGAGGAACAAGCCGTTGCCGAGGACGAGGCGGCGTTCGAAAACCAGGACGAATGTTTCATGGAAATTCCCAACGAACTGGTTCCGTTGGTAAGAGAGATGATCGCGCAGCACCAGACAAAGAACGAGTAAATCACCCCCAGAACCCCGGCCCGGCCATTCCCGCATTCAGCAACTCCTGGTTCAAAAACCTGCCCTCGGCGAAGATCTCGTCCTTGTCCTCACGCAGCGCATCGTAGAACACATCCCCCACGTAGCGCGCGTAAACATCCGTCTTGTAAGTCTTGATAACCACCAGCCCGACGCCGGCCAATTCGCTCTCGACGAACGCCTTAGCCGCGACACCCGCCCCGGTCTTCATCTCGGGCGCGTCGATGCCCCTGAGTCGAATCTTCTCCGCCCGCCAGGTATCGAAGCCCAGATCGATCTTGACAGCCAGCGTATCGCCGTCGATAACCCGTTCGACCGTGGCCGCGTAATTATGCACCGGCGAGGTCGGCCGGTCGAGCGTATGGGCCGCATTTCTCTTTTTCGAATCCGCCTCGACCTCGAACAGGTTGCTGTTGATGGCCCTTCTCAGCGTGCGCGAGGACCAGCCCATGTCGATCGCCCGCCGCATGTAGAACGAGCGTTCCTCGGGGTTCTTGATAGGCAGCAGCATGGCGTGCGAGGCCCAGCCCAGCAGCTTGGCATCGGGCTTGTCGGGCAGGCCGCCGGGGTAGGCGTTGAAGAACTGCAAGGCGCGGTAGAGGTTGCTGGCGTCGATCTTGAGATCGCCCGCCAGGTTGCCGATCAGTTCGGCGGCCGAGCCTTTCTCGGATATCTGCCGCGCCCGGCTGAGGCGCTTGCCCATCTCCCAGTAAGTCTGGTTACGAACGTCGGTCACGGCCTCGATGGCAAGCCGCCGCCCCTGCTCGAGAAGATTGCGGAGATCCGAAGCCAGCGAGATGTACTCGCGCGTCAGCTTGATAGTTTTCTTTTTCATGCCGCGATCATGGCCCGCCGCTGGAGCCTTGTCCAGTTATTTTTGAATCACTTGCAGCAGCTACAAAAATAGGGCCCAAAAAAAGTCGGCCCCGAGGGCCGATAGGCTGCGTGCCTTGCTCGATCACACCGTGCTTCTGACCTCCCGCCCCAGCCGGAACAATGTCTTCGAAAGCTTCTTGGTGATTCCGCGAACGGTGGTCTTCACGTGCGACGGCGTGCGCTTGCCCGATTCGCCCTTGTAATAGAAGTGCACCTCCACGAAATTCATCGAGCCGATCGGCACCGAGCGTCTGATCATGGCCAGCCCGCCGGCCGCGCCGTCGAACATCTCGCGGCGCTCGTCGGGCGGCCTCAATCCTCGAAGCTCTCGAACTCTTGATTGTCAGGGGGAAAAAACACCTTCTCTTTCCGGGCGTGCTTGATGAGCCTGTCTGTCCAATCGACCCGGATCCTGGTCAGTTCTTTTTCCGTCTTTTCCCAGTCGAGTTCCGACAAGCCGCCGTTCAGCGAATCAGTTATCCAGGTGAGTTCTTCGATACCCGCGTGCCAGCCATATTCTTGCAGGCTGGCCAATCTGGCGAACACGACATCCCACAGGGCGTCGGCGAAGATTTCTTCCCGCGGGTCGCCATTACGGGAAATGATGTCACGACCGTCAAAATGCGGCTTCACGTCGATTTCCTGTAGAAGCGCCAGAATAAGGCGGTACGAACTCTTCCATGTGCCGCACCTGTCCATATAGCGTCGAATCAGGGCAGTGTGAGTGATGGAACGAAGCCCGTCTACTCCTCCGCTGAAAGCCTGGATCATGATCCAGTGCGGCTTCATCTTGTGGTATTGGGCCAGCGCATGAACGATAGGCGAGAAACTGCCTTTTTCCCAGTTGAACCGCTCACTGTAATTTACCGGACGAACGGGTTTTTTCTTGCTCAACGAAACCATGGAAGAAAAAAATGCAAACTCGGCCGCGTGCTCTCGAATGCCTTCATCGACCGTGAACCTTGGCAGATCTTTACGATGCAAGTACTTGCAAGTAGTATCATCCGGTTTGGCAATTACCAGATTATATTGCAGGCAAAATCCGGGTCCGGGATCCAGAACCAGTGTCTGTCCACAGTTATGAATGCAGTTACGGCAACAAAACAATCTGCTCATTTACTTCTTCCTCGAAAAGTAATCCCGAACCTTGCTCATGGCCCAGGTAATGAGGTCTTTTCTGTCAATATCCGATATGTCGAAATTCCAATCGACCAGCCCTTCTCTTCTGCGAGTGGCGTAACGAACAGCCTGTAGCGCCCGAATCCTGTCGGCCTTGTCTTTATTCTTAACCATATGTCTGAGTTCTTCAATCAGGGCATCATGCTCGATCAACGAATGCCCGTCATTTTTCAATTTACCTGTTTTTAGCCGGTAGGTGGCGTCTCCAAGATCCCATATTTTTGTCGGATCGAGCGAAACGCTCGTATACTGGCTTCGCTTTCCACGCGCGTGTACGATATGTTCAGCATAAGAATATTCTTTCGACAAGTCGGGTGGGCTGATGCCCTTTTTCTGATCGCGTCTGTAGTAGCGATCAGGGCGGTTCTGTGCCTTCTTCATCATGATTTTCAACCCTGCAACACGTTGTCGGAAACCGGCCCGACCGGCTCAGTAAAACGATCATCTGCTACGCAATCGGCAATGTAAAGATTAATTATCGAGTTCACCTGTTGGCGCAGGCGGGGTGGAACAGCCAAGACGGCCCCGAGGGCCGATAGCCTGCATGCCTTGCTCGCGCAATCAATGACTCATTATCAACCGCTCTCGAAGCTCGCGCTCGATCCGCCGGGCCGCGTGCCTGACCTCGGACGAGGCCCTCTTGCCCCGCTTGCCGCGGTATAGGAACCGCACCTCCAGGAATGAAAGCTGGTCGACGGACACGGATTTCTTGATTATCGCCCCGTGTCCCTCGCTCTGCCCGT
>Ga0307380_10001010_pt1 | contig 42387 bp, 37 predicted proteins | sample UN3MG_FD_202239 | JGI IMG/M metagenome (GOLD analysis project Ga0307380, IMG submission 202239) | Soil microbial communities from Risofladan, Vaasa, Finland - UN-3 | ecosystem: Environmental > Terrestrial > Soil > Coastal area > Acid sulfate soil | place: Finland: Risofladan, Vaasa | collected...
ACCTATAAGAACAAATAATTAAAATCAGTAGTGACGAAATAAAATACTAATTCCCTATATAACAATAAATTAACTTTAAAAATGGCGAAGTTGGGTTAAAATATTTTCTTGCCAAAAAGACAAGAAAATCAGTATTAAGGTACTAATTAATCTCTATTCGTTTTTACGAATAGAGATTACTTTTATATATACCTATTACCAGGGATTCAAAAGATGGATGATATAAAGGGCATGCGACAGGAGCTGGAGCAGAGGACGATGATCCTGAAACAACTCGAAGGAGTGTACAAGACCTCCACGAGTGTCATCCAGAGAAAGAGGGTTCTCAAGGAGATTCAGGGGATCAAACGCATCATCAAGGACCTTCAGAAGAGGTTTGAATCGGCAGGGATGAATCCGGACGCCGAGGGGGGAGGCGACATGAGGGATGCCGGACCCTCCATCCTGGGCCGTATCTCTATAAGGCAGTTCCGAACCGGCTCAAAGGACCGGGAGATGGACGCGATTGTGTCGTACATGAAGTTCTTCGAGAACAACTACCTCCCTATCCTGAGCGACTACTACATCAAGCTCGATTACAGCCATTCGGGGAAACGCGACACCTTTTACCCTGGATTCATGGAAACAATGCATCTGCTGAAGCAGTATGAATACGAGAAGGATTCTGCGTCCGACAGTGAAGGGGGATACGACTGGGTAACGTCCGCCAGGGACAGGACGATCGTCCGAAAAGGGAGACAGCGCTACCTGTTCGCTCTCGACAGCTTCTTCAAGGACATGAGAAGTTTTATCAAGCTGCTTATCGATGACAGCAGAACGGAGGGGGCCATTCTCCTCAACCCGGAAGACATGATTGACCTCGGTGAGTTCGAGGAGAATCGCACGCTAAACAACTATGCTGTACTGGAAGCGCTTCAGGAGATCTACGCATTCGTGGAGGAGTTTATCGGATTCCTCGCGATGCCGGAGTTATAACCAGTTTGAGAGGAACATTGACAATGTCTAATATCCAGATGGGCGAAGAGGCAAACAGCACAATAGGATTGACATCACATTTCGAAGGTAAGTTCGCCGTTAAGGGCGCTATTCGAATAGACGGGAAGTTCGAGGGCAACGCGCTCATAGTGGACAAGGTCTTTATTGGTCCCAAGGGAAAGGTGAAATCCAATATAAAGGCATCGAGTGTCGTAGTCGAAGGAATTCTTATCGGTAATATCCACGCGACTAACAGGGTCCTTTTACTCCCAACGAGCAGGATCCTGGGAGATATCCAGACTCCTGAGCTCATAATCCAGAACGGAACTATTCTCAAGGGGAGATGTACTATCAGTCACGATTCGGCACAGGATGCGAAAGAGCTCGTATTGAGTCTCTACGATCAGGAATAACTCTGTGTCCCACCATCATCCTCACTGCTTTTCCGCGAGAGGAAGTATAACGTTGCAAATATCCCAATCACTGCGTTGATGAGGATTGTGTACACCAGGAGGTTGATCTTCCCTGTCACAAAGCGTGTGAAGTACTGGTACGAGTAGATAAAGACATCGTTCGTACCGTTATAGAGAAGAAAGAGCAGGTATACGACAAAGGGAGAGACCGCCGCAAAGATGACGAGCTTTATCACGGACGGGAACTTGTATGTCGACCTCCTCTTCCACCCGAATCCCCCGAGAAAGAGTGAAAGTATATAGACGGAGAAAAGGATTCCGATCTTTCTCGAGAGCCACTCTAGCCTTTTTTCGATGTCGACCCCGCTTCTTTGCAGCTGCTCTGACAGGGAGATTCTCTCGTAGAGAGTAAGGCGGTTTTCGATATCCCGGTCCATCTGTAAGAGGTACACAGGGTTCACAAAGGGGTAGATGTTGTATAGTTCCTCCTCGCCTTCGGGTACCTCTTTAAAACCTTCCGCGTTCTTGATGAGGATCCGACCGTTCATCCACTTGCCGTATTTTGCCCTCACCCGCTCGTCTTTCTCCGCCCCTGCCCTGTACCTTGTGATGCCGAAGAAGTAGAACGTTTTTCTGAGCGGTATGGCCTTTTCGACGATATTGACAAAACCGCTTTTGTCGATGAACACAATGTTGCGCTCAGGCGGGAGCCATTCATACTCTCCGAGTTCCGAAGGGAGAAAGTCAACCTCCAGGAGCTTCTCCTCGACCGTGGTGAGGTAGAGGGAAAGGTCATCGAGGTTGGGATAACGCCGGCTTAAGCTCAAAAATATACGGTAGGCTTCATAGAGATCCCCGCGGTCGAGAGCGATAAGAGCCCGTTGTTTCTGTTCAATGAGGAGTTTCGTTTCTCTCTCTTTTTTTGTAATCTCTCCGAGCTGGTCGTGCGCTTTCCGCCTGGATCGTTCGTAGAGTTCCCTGATCTCCTCGTTGTCCCTGTGGAGAGATCGTGCTCGCTCGAGGTAGAAGAGCGCAGCGTAGTAGTTCTCTCTCTCGTACTCCGCCCTGCCACGCTCATAGTAGCTCGGTCTCTCCGGAGTGGAGCCCTCTTCGGTTGGCATAGACTCTTCGGTTTCAGCCAGCCGTTTCTGAGAGAGGCCATCGAGCGCCTCAGTATAAAGTTTCTGGGCCTCCCTGTTTTTCTCATCTATCTCGAGATAGAAATCGAGGGTTTTGAGAACATTCTCATGATCGCCTTTCCTGTAGAGCTCTTCCGCGTGTACGAACGCCGCGTCTGCTATCCGGGAGGTATGGGATATGTTCTGCACCCTTCGGCCGAGAAGCGGTATAAAGATAAACTCAGACAGGGTAATGATGATGATAAAAAAGATGAGCATGGCGAATGAAGGGGCGGCGAGGCTGTTGAATGGAAACGGTTTCTTTCGGAAAACAGAGAGAGTAAACAAGAGTGAGAAGGAGATGACGAATATGAAGATCACTGCGGGAGGCAGAAGCGAGAGCGATCCTGAGAGTGCCCGGGTGAAGATGAGCGCATTCCTTAACGATCCTACCGATATGCTGCCCTCGTCCACTCTGCCGGAGTGGTAGATGGAAAACGATGCGATGAGGAGCACGAATAGGGCGAGAAATGAGATAATTATGAAGGTAAGAGTAGATCTCTTCACACTGTCCATTCAATGTACCGTATGCTTCAGAATTTCCTGTACTAGGAGCGGACCCTTCCGGTCCCGAAAATCTTTGCTACTATGTCGATGATGATCCCGCACCCTCCAGCGAGTATTGCGGGAAACAGGAAGGAGTACCTGCCCAAAAACTCCGGGTTTGTTCCGGCCGTATCTATTATTCGGAAAATTGCCCTATAGAAAAGGGGAAGAAGAAAAAGGATGAAAAAGACAGCGACTATCCCGAAAAGTCTCCATCCCCTGTCGTTCATTGCATTGGTGAGCGATATCGAAAAGAGTAGAACGGAGAGAAACAGAAAGCCGCCGAAAAGCATTCTGTCCCGCCCTGTCAGATTAACGTACTGTGATCTCACGGTACGGAGCAGCGAGCGTACGTGTCCTGTATAAAAACCCACGAACCTTCCCGAGGTCAGCGGGCTTTTTTTGACGAAGACGCTGAAAGGGAACCCTTTTGAGTAGCGGATAGTTTTCCCTTCGTAGGAAATCAGAAGGAGCCTTTTAGCTCTGTCGATCTTCACGGATTTGCTCAAAGAGATGTTGTTCATGGGTATCAGTGTGTTGCTGTCCTTCTCGTAGAGGAGGAGGCTGGAGCGGGCCGGTATGTCTTTTGACACGCGGATCATTGAGCCGTCCGCCCGGTTGAAAACGTCTTCCTTGAGGAAAGTGCGGTATCCGACGGCCGTATTGCGGTCGATCGCCCCCGAAGTATCGATGAGTCCGGTAAGGGCCAGGACGGCGGCTATTACCGCGCCGGCGACGAGGGGTGGAACATGGAGCAGTATGATTGATCGCATCTTCATCCTGTCGACAAGCGCCACAGCAAACAACGTTGAGAAGAGGTAGGAGGCCGATACGATGGGAACGAGCAGATTCTTCGATACGATCAGGATGTTTCTTATTCCGATATTCCAGAGAGGGACGTCCCTGCCCGCGAGCATGAGGACGGTGATGAACAGACCGATGGGTACCGTAAAGAGAAGCGTGAGAAAAATTATCCGCAGGGTCGTTCTAATGATGAACTTCATACGATTAGTGTACTACAACAAAGAGTTAAATCAAGATTTTTGGACACCCACTTTCTTGAGTGAGAGCGCAATGAGGGCCGCAAAAACGGCCTTCCCCAGGTCGATGGGGATAAACGGGAGCACGGCGAGTCTGAAAGAAGCGGCGAGCCCCGTTTTTGTGGCAACGACAAAAAAGGAGAAACCGAGTATATATATGAGACAGATTCCCGCGACGAGAGATACCATCGCCCGGGCGAAGCTGATACGATCCCATCTTTCAAGCAGCCACCCGACTGCGTATGGAGCTGCGATGAATCCCAGAAGATACCCTCCTGTCGGAACAAGAGGGAAGATGCTGAACCATGGCATGCCGAGCAGGCCGAACCCGATGTAGAATGCCTGGCTGAGCGGGCCGTATACCCGCCCGAGAAGAAGCCCGGCGAGGAGAACGGCGAACACCTGGCCTGTTACCGGGACGGGGGTAAAGGGCAAATAGAACCTCACCCTGGATAACAGCCCGGTAAATCCGGCAAACAGGAGTGAAAAAAACACCCCCCTCAGAATGACGGCCGTCTTTTTCTCGAGGGCCGGGAGCGGCAGTAGTCTAGAACCTGTTGAAAAGATGTACATGTAGCCTCCATCTATGCTAAGATAGAACCTTTTCTACAAACGCGTTCACGCTCTGTACAGTGTTTGTATCGATTTTTTCGAAACCTGCCCACCACTTTTCAGAGTGAGAGCAGGTTTCATCGGGCTTCATGACGAAAAGAGGCGAGAGGGTCTCTATCTCATAGAACTTCTCGCAGGTGTATACTTCACAGGAGCACCCGTCGTCCGGATAGTTCGCGGTGGGGATATAGTCCGACTTCTTTATGAACGACGTCTGTCCCGCCCTGTACACCGCGTATCCGCAGCGGTTTGCGAACCCGACCTTCCCGGTCTCACCCGTTGGTTTTACGATGAAGAATTCATCCGTGGGATTCCACTGTCCTGAGGCGACATTCGTATTGCTCCCCAGCCAGCTCCTCCAGTATTTGATGTCCTTGATATTCCATCGGCTGGTCTCTCCCCATGGGAGGTAGATTGCCGACTCATCGAGCGGCTTCATACAGGTGATTGCCCAGAGACCGGCAGTGAAGAGGTGGGTCCCCTCGTTTTTGATGGTGTAGGTGACGTCAAAGCTCTTCGAACGCGCCTCGATCTTCAAAAGCTTTCTCAGCTTTGTAGTTTTGTCCACTGGGGAAATTACTGTGACCTTTCGGTCTTCGATAGTAACGTCGCAGGGGCTGTTGTCGGGAGAGTAGCTCGTTTCCGCTTCAGGTGAGATCCACAGCCTCGTTCCACCGTAAAGGTGCCATTTGCTGTCCCCTGCTGATCGGGGGCCGGTTTCCTCGTCGTCTACATAGAAGATATTCTCTCGGCCCTCGGGTAAAAAGCACGTAATCCTCGGACCGATCCCTGTGACGACAACAAGCACATCACCCTTGTCATTCTCTATTCTTACGGCATCGAGCCCGTTGTACGTAGTCTTCTCCGCATTCACTCTCCCGTACCTCCTGATGGATGGATCGTCCGGATATCGAATTCAGGAGGGTTTTGTATATTCCTCTTCACGGTACACAGACCGGCCGACTGACGTACAGCGGAAAGGTATTTTTCGGGAAACTCTTCGGGAAGAATGATATCTATTGTAACCCTGCCTATCATCTTTTTTTGAGGGTCTCTCTCTGTACGCATTACGAGGTGAATATCGTCGGTAGGTATATTCCGTTCCTGACAGAAGCTCAGGACATAGAACCCGGCACAGGTGCCGAGAGAGGCGAGGAACAGGTCGAACGGAGACGGCGCAGACCCCTCTCCTCCTGCGGCTGCAGGCTGGTCGGTTTTAATGTCGAATCCCTTGTATTGAGCGTCAACTCTCTTGCCACCGGGCAATGTAATCTGCATATCCATGTTTTCCCCTCATGAGGATTTGTTAATTTCCATATAGTTTATTACTTTTTTCATCTCCTATCAAGGCAATTTGGGATACCGGGGTCTATGATATCCCCTTGTCGTGGAGGAACTTTATGTATTTCCTGTCCACGGTGAGTGTATGCCTGACAAGCCACCCTTTCAGGAACTCCAAAAGCTCCGGTAAGAGAGCGCGTTTCTCATCCTTAAGTCTCGATAAAAACAGATCGAGCTCGTGCAGGAGCCGCACATGGGCGTCACTGTGTACTTTATAGCCGGGGTAGGCGTTCTTGCTCATGAGCTTCTCTTCGTCTCTGAAATGTGATATTGTGGCTTCCAGCAGCTCACCAAGAAGGTTTTCGATTCTGGTGATCGTGGATTTTCTCTCGGCCTCGTTGAGGATGTCATTCGCAAGCCGGAACAGGGTTTTGTGCTGTGCATCGATCTGCTGTATGCGTACGCTGTAATCGTCGCTCCACTCTATCCCGAACCTCGTTTTAAGGAGCCTTGTTCGCTTCTTCAGCTGCTCAAGCAGCTTCAGCTGGACTATGGGAATGTCCTCTAATTCCTCCCCGGGAATGACGTATACCTTCGAGCGCCGTGTCGCACGGGCTTCGAACAGACCCGCCTGGGTGTGGAGGATCTTCTCCTCTCCAAAAAAGTCTCCTGTTTCGAGTGTCTCCACCTTTCGGTCTTTGGATACGATCTCTATTGAACCGGACCGAAGCAGGAAGAGCTCCGGCGGTTGTCCGGTTTCGAGGTATTCCCCCTTGTTATACGATCGCGCCTCCATGGCTGCAGCGATGTGGTTATGGATCGGACAGGATATGATATCCCCGAAGATACTCGTGCGGCTGAGAAAATGGCGCAGGTCGTGCCGTTTTCTTATACTCTCGAGTAGTTTGTTTTTCATGATGAAAGAGAGGTAGAGAGGCTGTGGGATCTTGAGGACCCGCACAAAGCTCTTGGTTCGGAAGGTATAATCACACGGTTTTTTATTAAGTGCGGACCACTCTCCGACCAAAGACCCTGCGCACAGGGTGCTCCTGCTTCCTGCCTGGGAGTCTATTGCCTCAACGAGACCGCTCCTTATAAGGTAGACGTCTTCTGTCGGTGTTTTTCTCTTTATGAGGATCTGTCCCGGCGGGAGAAGGAGAATAGGACAGCTTTTAAGGGTGTTGAGGTCGGAATCCTCGGCGTCGGGAAAAAAGGAACGCAGATATCCGTACGCTGTTTCAAGGATGAAATCCTTTCCGGCGGGAACGAGCACATCCTCGGTACCGAAGCTTGCGGACGAGCCTATCTCCTTCTGTGAGTCGGTAAGCGGCGCGGAGGTGTGACTGAGAACGAGCTTTTTTGAACTGTCCTGTGAAAAATCCTCAGCCTGACCGTGGATATACCCTCCGCCTATGTCGATCTTCTTCAGGTCGACGGGCCTGAGGTATCCCTCCTTTACGCTTTCGAAAAACTCTTTGGAGATACCGCTTTTCTTCGGGTCGGCCGTAACCATATCCTCTAAAACCTTGAATGAAGCGATGTCAGCGAGATGTGCGTATACTTTGTACCCGCCGTCGAAAGCAGTTCTGAAATACAATACGCTCGTTTCGACGGGATGAGGGGAAAAGAGGGGCATCACCTCAAGCCCTTCGATGTTGTTCCAGCGGTCGAAGTCGAGGTCATGAACCCTGAAATATCTCGAAAACTGCCTCTCGTCGATACCGGTAAGTGCCTCGAGTTTCCGCTCGACCGACCTTCTCACGAGAGGGGTTGCGAAGTAGTGTATTCTGTTATTGGATCTGATCAGGGTCGGGAGCCCGGCGAAGTGGTCGTCGTGAGCATGTGTATGAAATATTCCCTCTATTTCGTTGATGCTTATCCCCAGAGCAGTAAGGCTGTGAATGATGTTCGGGCCTGCGTCGATGAGATACAGCTTTCCCATGTGGCTGATAATGCTCGCCATGCACGGTCTGGTCTCATCCCAGCCGTCACCCTCGCCTGTGTGAATGACGGAGAATCGCTCTCTTTGGGTGCGGTGAAAGTCCAGATTATACGGAGGGCTGTATTCTTGTTTTGGTGAAAGATTGAGATCCACCGTGACTGAGCTGTCCTCGTAGAGGAACTCGTAAATGTTAATCCCTTTTCTGTGGATGTATACTCCCTGGCGGAGCTCGACCACATCCCTGTCCATGATCCGGAACTCGATGAGGTCTTCAGTTGCCCTTATGTGGTCAAACGCAAACCTCATTTTCAGTCGGATCATCCGCTCTGCGAGATCACGAGGGATACCTGCCTCAACTATCTCCTCGATTGTGGTCAGTCCGTAATTACCCCTGTATATATACCCGCTCTGCGCCTTCACCTGGTCCTCGATCCCGATGAGCATGGGACGTATCCCTCTGTTGTTGGGATGACCGGGAATAAGCATACCCTGTCGATAGAACATCTGAAGGACAGGGAACTCGGCGAGGTTGCTGAACCTCCCGTTCTGGATCGGAGTGTCCGAGAGCAATATCACATTGGGACCGGTCTCGTAACTGAAGCCGTCCTTTTGCTTGGGAACAATCAGCCCTCTTTTAAAGAGGTGTTTGATGCTGTCTGCAGGACAGCCGCAGAGGATGTACAGATCGGCGTCCGGCTCTTCGACCCAGTACACGCCCTCGATGATCTTTCGCTTTTGCATCCTTCGAACCCAGTAGTGAGACGTCTCTAACAGGAAATATACCACATAGGGTATGATTTCGCACGCTATTTACACTAGGCTGTGACCTGTTTCTGCTGTTAGAAAAGCCCTCTCGAGGACATCCTCTCGATCTCTCCTTTCATCTCCTTTACCATGATCTCTACCGAGAAGGGATGAAGTCCCAGCAGCTTGAGGCACTCTTCGTAGAGCTTTGTGTCCTGGCAGGGAGCGTCCTTGTATCCTTCAGCGCTCGTCTGACAGAGATAGTCTGAGACGTAGGTGGTGATAACTATGCGCTCGTGTTGGGCGGGAGCCAGTGACGGGTCATGGTGTCCTCCTATAGAGTGCACAAGGTTGCCGGGGCGCTTCCATGACCTGACGAGCGACTTTCCGAGCTGTGCATGGTTGAATCCGAGAATCTCATTCTCTGCTGAAATGAGGTTTTTCGTCTCTTTTTTGCATAGAGACAGTATGGTCCTGAAATCCTTCTGCAGGAACTGATCTTCTACTATAATCCCGATGTCGTGAAGAAGCCCGGCTGCATATGCATTTTCGCCTTTCTCCCCGAACTCCATCCTATATATGATCTTACAGAGGAGGGCAACACCGACACTGTGGCGCCAGAGCTGCGGTCTCGAGTAGTCTTCTATTGTATCCGTCTTTCGAAAGAGCTCACAGACCTTCTGGCTCAGGGCAATCTCTTTGAGGGTATCGAATCCTATCCAGATTACAGCCTGCTCGACATCATCTATACTGCCCCTTCCCCCGTAGTAGGCGGAGTTCGCAGCCTTCAGGACCTTTGCCGTGAGCGGAGGATCGGCCCCTATCAGTTCAGTCAAGTCTTTTACAGTAGATCTCGGGTTGTTGATGATCTCGACGATTCCGGAGACGATACTTTTGATGGAAGAGATCTCGGAGCTATCAGCAAGATTTATGATATCTTCAATACTGTTTTTCCCGTTGCCGTGTTGATAATCCATGGCGGATTCTCTAATTATTTCATTTCAAATGGAGTATCGGAAAATAAACATTATGTTCATCAGAGCAGGGACTATGTATTAAGTACTACTTGCTATTTTATATGTTTTTTTGAGATTAGTAAATTTAAAACAATCTAGATTGTAAAATAATTTGCTTTTTTATGTACGCTGCGGCGAGTGAAAAGAGGTCCTTTCAATGCCGTATCAGCGGCTTTTACCTGTGCATCGTTGCTCATGAGGAGAAAATCAGGACCGTATACACCAGTGAGTAGGGGACAAGGCCGAGCAGCGGGAGGAGGGCGAAGAAGTACCTCTTGAACTTCGACTCCCCCCCTGTTCACCGTAAGCGGAGGGGAGGGCTTTCCTTCCCGCTTTATGAAATAGGAGGGAGGAAGCACAATAGGCTTTGTACACGACAACGAAGAGCGGGAGAACGAGGATACTTACAAAAAACCCGCGGGTGAGATTACCCTCAAAGAGGGAGCCTATGAATCCGTCTGCGCCTATTTCGTAAACTCCCCCGAAGAAGAGGATCTCCTTTATGCTGTACCTGTACCTTTTCTGTACTTTGAGCATGAGCAGGAGCATGATGATATACCAGGGCATAGTCACGAGGTAGTCTATTCCCAGCCGGGGGTCAGCGGCGATACCGCTCGCTCCGAGCAGCCGCTCGAAGTACCAGAATACAAACTCGACCCACAGAGAGCCGAGGGTCCCAAACAGCATGAAACGTAACTCTCTTCCCATCCATGCGGTTTTTTCCGGGGGATCTCTTTTCGCTATCAGGAAGATGAAGCTCGTGAGACCGCATACAAGGCTTGAGAGCGCCACGGTCCTGTCGTTCGGGGTCCCGAAACCGAGCCAGTATATGCATAGGAGGATGATGAGTAAAAACCAGCAGCCGAAGGGCTTTGCGGCTACTGAGGAGGTGGCCCCCTTCAGTATTGAAGAAAGACCTTTTTTCACCCTGTCCATACCGAACAGCCTGTCACATGTTATCGGTAATTACAATGCCCTCAAAATGTGGAATTTATGCGGAAAGAATGCCGATGTAATATATATAACCGGTAGAGGAGTCCGATATGAGAAAGGTGACGCTGCTTGTTTTATTCTTATTTGTCGCAGCCTTTTGCAGTCTTTGGGGTGAGGAGTACGATTTCAGGCAGACGCGGTGGGGGATGAGTGTGAAAGAGGTGAGGGCTTCCGAGCACTGGCGTCTATTGCGGAAGGAGGGGGGTGAGAAGGAGTACAGACTCGTGTATTCCGCCAGTATCGCCGGTCTGGACGGGTGTATTGTCTATGGGTTTTCAGAATACAAGCTGAGATCTGCGCTGTACAGCTTTTCTATCGAGGAGAGCGGCGAAGCGCTGCAGAAGTACAGGTATCTGAAAGATAATATTACTAAAAAGTACGGAAAGCCAGACAGCTCGAAGAGCATCTTCAGCGAAGAGAAGAAAAGGGAGCTCGGGCCGTTCTCCTTTGTCCTTCTTCTCCCTCTGGCCTTCAGGTCGAACGACTACCTCGAGAAGGGGCAGCTCGTCATGGAAACTGTTTGGACCACGGATTTCACCTACATCACCCTCCTTGTGAAGAAAGAAGATGAAAAGTACCTGATAGAAATCGGGTACGAGCACAAAAGGTGGACCGATGATCGTAGAAAAGAGGAGGAGGAGAGAAGGAATCAGGAGGAAAAAGAGCTTTTTGACGCCATATAGCGGCGATCAGAAAAGTTCCGGCTGAAGGTCCTCCGGGAGGGCCCCTTCATGACCTTTTTTGGGGGGGAGAGCTTTTTTTTCTGTGAGCGCATCCTCTATCGTGTCTAGAAAGCGGCTTCGGTTCAAACGGTATTCCCTCCCGAAGAGACGGCGTCTTGACGCATGGGAGAGAAGAAGGACTCTCTTCGCCCTCGTCATCCCGACATATAACAACCGCATTTCCTCGAGAAGCTTGCCCTCATCAGTCTGCACCTGTTCTTCACCCCGGCCCGGCTCATTGAGCTTCTGATCTTTGCCGCCCGCGGCTGCAGACTGGTCCCACAGGGAGTAGGGGACGAGGCCTTCTTCGCATCCGACGATAAATACGCAGGTGAACTCGAGCCCCTTCGAAGCATGGAGAGTGAGAAGAGAGACGTTTTCCCCCATGCGTTCGTAGGAATCGATCCCCGTTCCCATTGTGATAAGCTCGAGAAAGCTTTCGAGAGAGGGATGCCGGCCGGCCAGATCGCACAGCGTGTATAGCGACCTTTCCTCATCAGGAGCGGGATCAGAGAAGAATAGGTCGATAAGTGATTCGACTTTTTCGCCTGCCGTGCGTTTGTCCTCTACCGCTGAAAGCGTAACATCGATCTCCTTGTCGCTTATTCCGCCTTTTTTCAGCAGCCTTTCTCTCAACAGTCTGTTGTTCCGTGTTATAGAGAGGCGGAGCAGGTCCACGATTGTACGTGCAGGCTCCTTGCCGAAGAGCGGAAAGTGGTTAACCGCCCTGAACGGTATGCCGTGATCCAGGAAGGCCTTCTCCAGGACCTCCATCTGGTGGCCTATTCTCACGAGTACGGCGAAGTCTGAGAGGCTTTTGATTTCGGAGCTTTCGCGGCCCTCGCTGATATTACTGTCCATCGAGAAGAAACGAAGCCCCCCCATCATCCTTTCTATTGTACGGGCCACCCATTCCGCTTCGCTCCTGTCTGTGGGGTGATCCGTTATCCTGATCTTGACGTCACTCCGCTTTCCCTCGAGGAAGAAAGGGTCCTCCGCCGGTTTTGCTTTCCTCATCACTTCACACGAGCCCTTGAGGATAGGAGCGGAACAGCGGTAGCTCTTTCGCAGCCTGTAGACTGTTGCCAAAGGGTAGTCTTCAGCAAAACGGTCGGAGAACTGTGCTGATGCGCCGCGAAAGCCGTATATGGCCTGATCCGGATCGCCTATCACGAACAGATCGGATTCACAGGATGGCGCAAGGAGCCTCACCAGACTGTACTGCGAGTGGTTTATGTCCTGATATTCATCTACGAGCACCCACCCAAACCTATCTCTGTAGGAAGCGAGCAGATCCTGGTCACGTGACAGAAGGTCGACTGCTGATGTTACCAGATCGTCGAGGTCGAAGAGGTTGTGTTCCTTCAGATAGGTCTCGTACATCCTCTCCATCCTGACGGCCTCTTTTTCTGCGGGCGGTGTTCCGCACTGCTTCGAGAGAGAGATCGCTTTCGAGATACTGGCCGACCTGCGCCTCTCACAGCCGAGAGATTCGAGAATGTACCTCCTGTACTCTGCGCCTGCAATTGAGAACCCCTCTTTTCTTCCGAGCCTATCGGGGTAGTCTTTCAGCACACTAAGCCCGAACCTGTGAAAGGTGCTGATAAACGGGCCTGCGGAAGAACCCAGGCCTGCTGTTTCTCGTACCCGCTTCAGCATCTCGTATGCCGCCTTGTTGGTAAAGGTCAATGCGAGGATGCTTCCCGGCAGAACCCCTCTTTCGAGGATGAGGTGGGCGATCCTCATGGTGAGCACCTGTGTTTTACCGGTACCTGGCCCTGCTAGCACAATAGCCGGGCTGCCCTCGTGTCCTGCAGCTTTTTTCTGCTCCTCATTGAGTGTAAAAGACACCGGTAAGGTGGGCACTTTCCCGGTCTCTTTATTTATCAGTTTTTTATACTCGCCGGGTTCGAAACGGGCGATCTTTTTCGTTTCGCCGGGAGATGTTCTCCCGGGGGTTGCGGTAAAAAGAGATTTTTGTCCTCCTAAGCGTTTCACTTCTCCATCCTCGAATACGCGGACTCTTCCGTATTCGCCGTCGAATCCCTCCTCTATATACACCTCCCTCCTTCTCATCCTCCGGATTGCCTCGGTGAGGAGATCGGGGAAAAGGGGCTCGATATCGCTGAGGGGAAGGTTGATGAGAAGGTCGAACTCGGATCCTGCGGTCTGTACCGTCTCTTCGTAGAGCCTCTGGACCCTCTTCGAAGACGGCCCGGTACCGACGATTTCGGAAAGGATCTCCGGTAGAGGGATAAGCGGGTAGAAGGGGGCTTTCGAGGTCCTTTCGGTCTCATCCTTTCGGTCTGCGAGCTGGAACACCCGGTTCATCACCCCAACAGTGACCTTCTTCCCGCAAACCGGACATATTCCTCCCGACTTCAGAGTCTGTTCAGGACTGAGACGGACTCCGCATTTGCGGTGCCCGTCGTAGTGGTATTTACCCTCCTGAGGGAAAAACTCCACTGTGCCGAGGAATCGAGAAGGGTTGCCGCTTTTCATCGCGTGGGTCATTGCATCGTAGGACAGCTCCGTATCGAAGAGGTTCGCCTCCCTACCGAGACGGTGGGGAGAGTGAGCGTCGGAGTTCGATATCAGCGTGTAACGGTCGAGGAAGCTGCACAGCATGTTCATTGCAGGGTCTGATGAGAGGCCGGTTTCCACGGCCCGTATGTAGTGAGAGAGGTCGCCGTAGCACTCCGATATGCTGCTGAAGGCGGAACCAGACCCAAGCACACTGAACCACGGCGTCCAGATGTGGGCTGGAACAAAGAAGCAGCGCTCCGAGCAGGAGAGGGCGATCTCCAGGAGGTCTTTGGAGTCGAGGCCGAGTATGGGGCGGCCGTCTGAGGTAATGTTCCCTATCTTCGAAAGCTCGTGCTGGATCTTCAAAACGGTCGAGAAGTCCGGCGCAAAGATAAGGTTGTGGACTTTTCGTACCTTTTCGCCCTTTTTATATATGGAACTTATCTCGCTGGAGAGGATGAATCTCGTGGATCCGCTGTTACGAGCGCCGTCTTCATTCGAGCAGCATTCCTTGAGCCGAAAGAGGCCGGGCTCTGCAGGTTCGAGCTTGTCCCTGAGTTCCTTGTACCACCCGGGATGAGTGAAATCTCCGGTGCCTACCACTCTTATGCCTTTCTTCACAGCCCATTCCGCGATCTTTTCCGGAACAAGGCTCTTGCTTGTCGCGATAGAGTAGTGTGAATGGATGTGAAAGTCAGCGATGAATTTCATTGGCGGTCAGCACCCTCTCCTCTGTGCAAAGAAATCGGTTTTTATTAACGGGTCTGCACAAACTCACAGTAGGCTGAAAGGTATCATCGGCTCTGTTGTTATATATAAACAAAAGTTTCCCTCAAATACAAACTGAATTTCGATTTTGAGGCCCCCTGAACAGGACAGGGCTTTGCCTGACGAAACCGGGGAACCCCCGCTGCTGCACAGTTCGACCGAAGCATAAAATTGCCTGTATTCGACCCTCATGTGAGTCTTTGGTAGAAATCTGCCGTGATAGATTCTCATACGGTACCAGAAGGACCCATTCACTTCTTTCAGAACAGAGGCACCTCTTATGAGCCGGCTTTTTCGTTGTTCTGCGAGAAAGTGGATCATGATATTTTTACAGGACACAGTCGGCCTGTATTTTATTCTGACAACGATTCGAAAGGATGTAACCCCGTTTCTACATGAAAAACGGGGTATCAGGCCCGTTGTAAATCGGCACCGATTCCTCTGCGCCTGCCAAATTGTTTTTTCCTCACAAAAGAAGAGCACCATTTAGCCTGCTACGGGTGGAGAATGAACCTCTCGAAATCCTTCACACTCTCAAAATATTCGATGCAGTTTTTTCTCATGTAGTCTGTGATCTCTGGGATATCGTGACCCCAGCCGGCCGCTGCAACCTCGACACCGGTCACCCTCCCCATGAGCACTCCGGGTTTCAGGTCGTCGAGTATGAGGGCCTGGGACGGCTTCAGCCCAAATTTTTCCAGTGTCTCGAGCACAGGACGGGAGCTCGGTTTTCTCAGCTCTTCGTTATAGTCCCACCCGAAGATGATGTCCGGTACAAACGAAATGTCTCCGCTATAGGACCTGTAATGGCGTTCAATGATATGCTTTTCGGAGTGTGAGACAACGGCAACAGTACCGCCTGCTTCCCTGAAAGCAAAGAGAGTTTCAACAAACCCAGGGTAGAAATCCGGTACTGTTGTTGTGGTGTGGCGCTTCCAGACCTCGTACTCGATCTCCATCTCGGGGGGGGTCATAGCGAGCTCTTTTGTGAGGTACTCCATGATCCCGGGGTGGAAATTTTTGATGAACCACTCCCTGAGGGTTGCAGGTTCCATGTACGGCCTCAGGATGCTCATGACTTCGAGATGAGCGGGGTAGTGGATCTTTGCGGTGGAGTCGACAGCTGTATCGTCATGGTCTATGATGAGACAGCTGTACTTAAGTTTCGTCGTCAATAGTGAATACCTTCTGATAAAAATGGATTTTCACACGGCGAGCCGGTGAAGTTGCACCAGAACCCTGCTGATTTCAATGGCATAGTATATAGATAATATAAAAAAAAATGAATAACAATACTTGCTAATAGAATCCGGCAGTATTAGAGAAGAACTAACCCCCATTTCTCACACAGGAATGGGGCTTTTAGCGCTTTTCTCATTATAAACATTATTTTTTACAGCTGCCAATGGCTATGCGATTGTTTAGAAAACCGCACTAATATAGAAACACTTCCGTTTAGCGTCAAAATAAAATATATTGTTCTGTAAATCATGCGGGGATGTGGATATGAAGAAGGTGGGATTTGATAACGAGCGGTATTTGAAGCAGCAGAGCGAATCGATTCTCGAGAGGGCGGAGTGGTTTAACGACAAGCTCTACCTCGAGTTCGGAGGGAAGATCCTCTACGATTACCACGCTTCCAGGGTCCTGCCGGGGTTTGATCCAAACGTCAAGATGAGGCTGCTTCAAAAGATCAAGGACAGGGCGGACATCATACTCTGCATCTATTCCGGGGATATCGCGAGAAAGAAGCTGCGTGCGGATTTCGGGATTACCTACGATGTCGACGCTCTCAAACTGATCGACGACCTGAAGGAGTGGGGGATCGATATTCGCGCAGTCGTGATCACCCGTTTCGAGAACCAGCCAGCCGCCGTAATCTTTAAAAACAAGCTCGAGCGTCAGAATATCAGGGTATACACGCATCAGTATACTAAGGGTTACCCTACGGATGTGGACATGGTGGTGAGCGATGAGGGGTACGGTGCCAACGAGTACATAGAAACGAAAAGCCCGATCGTTATCGTTACAGGCCCGGGGCCGGGGAGCGGTAAGCTCGCAACCTGCCTGTCGCAGCTCTACCACGAACACAAGCGCGGGGTCATGGCTGGTTACGCAAAGTTCGAGACATTTCCGATCTGGAACCTTCCTCTTAAACACCCCGTGAATGTGGCATACGAAGCTGCGACTGCAGACATAGGGGACTTCAACCTCATCGATCCGTTTCACCTCGAAGCGCACAAAAGCAAGGCGATAAACTACAACAGGGATGTGGAGAGCTTTCCGGTCCTGAAACGGATCCTCGAGCGGATACAGGGATACGAATCGATATACATGTCTCCCACGGATATGGGAGTAAACATGGCCGGGTTCGGCATCATCGATGACGAGGTGGTAAACGAAGCCGCCAAGCAGGAGATAATCCGGAGATACTACAGGTACTCGTGCGAGTACATAATGGGTTTCACGGAGAAGAAGACAGTTGAGAAGACGGAGCTCCTCATGGAGGAGCTGGGATTGCGGCCGGAGGACAGGAATGTCGTGCATCCCGCGTGGGAGGCATCGGATGAAGCGCGGAAAGAGGGAAAGGGAAACGAGGGTATATTCTGCGGGGCTGCTCTCGAGCTGTCTGGAGGTGAGATCATCACGGGTAAGAACTCTCCGCTCATACACGCTTCGTCGAGCCTCGTCCTCAATGCAATAAAGACCCTGGCCGGCATCCCCGACCGAATACATCTTCTCTCACCTCAGGTCATAGAATCCATCGGCAATTTCAAGAAGGAAGTATTCGGGGCAAAGAGTATAAGCCTGGACCTCGAGGAGACGCTCATCGCGCTGAGCATAAGTGCCCCGACGAACCCCACTATTCAGGTGGCAATGGAGCAGCTGAAGAAACTGAGGGGGTGCGAGATGCACCTCACGCACATACCGACTCCGGGTGACGAGGGGGGCTTGAGGAAGCTAGGTATAAACCTCACTGCAGAGCCGAACTTTGCGACAAGAAATCTTTTTACTGCTTCTTGAGAGAGCCTTCCACTTTGCGGAGCTTTCGCTCGACTTCTGCGAGCCTTTTCTCGAGGTGCCTGATCTTTCTTTCGAGCTCTTCCACTTTTTTGTCTGTATCCATGCCATAGACCTCCCAGAGGAATTGATGCAGATGTTGCTACCCTTTCTTTTCCTGTTGCTTTTGAACCTTTGCCCAGGTGTCTCTCAGCGTGACCGTGCGGTTGAATATCAACTTTCCCCCGTTCTGTGAGCCCGGATCCACGCAGAAGTACCCCTGACGCAGAAACTGATACCTGACACCCGGTTTCGAATCCCCGAGGCTCGGTTCCACGAGGCAGCGGTCCAGCACCTCGAGGGATTCAGGATTGATGGCGTTTAATATATCCTCCTCTTCGCCCGGATTGAGCGTGGAGAAGAGATGATCGTAAAGTCTCACCTCGGCTCCGAGCGCATGAGAGGCTGAAATCCAGTGAGATGTGCCCCGGACCTTTCTGCCGTCGGCAGACCATCCGCCGCGGGTGTCAGGATCGTATGTACAGTGGATCTCGACCGGTTCGCCCGTATCAGGATCTTTCACGACGCCTTCGCATTTTATATAGTACGCATGCTTGAGCCTGATCTCACGGCCTGGAGCGAGACGAAAGTACTTGGGAGGGGGGTCTTCGCGGAAGTCGTCCTGCTCAATGTAGATCTCCCGCGTGAAAGGAATAGTGCGGGTTCCCATTCCGGGGTCCTCCGGGTTATTCTCCGCTTCAAGGTACTCGACCTTTGTTTCCGGATAGTTATCGATGATCACTTTGAGGGGGTGGAGCACAGCCATTACCCTTTGAGCTCTTTTGTTGAGGTCCTCCCTCAGGCAGTGCTCGAGGAGTGCGATGTCCACGATGCTGTTGGTTTTTGCAACTCCTATCGTGTCGCAGAACCTTCTGACGGACTCTGGAGTGTACCCCCTCCTGCGGAGCCCTGAGACTGTCGGCATCCTCGGGTCGTCCCATCCGCTCACCGCACCGCGCTCGACGAGGAGCCCGAGCTTGCGCTTGCTCATTACTGTATAGCTCAGGTTGAGGCGTGCGAACTCGATCTGCTGCGGGTGACACTCGACCGGGAGCTGGTCGAGGATCCAGTCGTATAGCGGCCGGTGATCCTCGAACTCGAGGGTGCATATCGAATGAGTGATCCCCTCTATTGCATCTGAAAGGCAGTGGGCGAAATCGTACATCGGATATATGCACCACTTCTCCCCGGTCCTGTGGTGGGGGGTTTTTCGAATCCTGTACAGCGTCGGGTCCCGCATATTCATATTCGGTGATGCCATGTCGATCTTGGCCCTGAGCACGCATGCACCGTCTTCGAGCTCTCCGTTTTTCATCCTCTCGAAGAGTTCGAGATTTTCATCGATCGGCCTGTTTCTGAAAGGGCTGTTTTTCCCAGGCCGGGTGAGAGTCCCGCGGTGTTCTCTTATCTGTTCCGCGGAAAGGCTGTCAACATACGCCTTGCCATCCCGGATGAGATGCACTGCGTAATCATACATCTTCTCGAAGTAGTCGGAGGCGTAGTAGAGGTGTTCTCCCCAGTCGAAGCCGAGCCATCTCACATCCTCCTGAATCGATTCGATATACTCGATCTCCTCTTTGATAGGGTCCGTATCGTCAAACCGAAGGTGACACCTCCCTTCATAGTCTCCTGCGACACCGAAGTTGAGGCATATCGATTTCGCGTGACCGATGTGAAGGTAGCCGTTGGGTTCCGGGGGAAACCGTGTGACGATAGCATTATGCTTTCCGTTCTTAAGATCGTCTTCTACGATTGTCCTTATAAAGTCTCTGAAAGCCCCTTCTTCCATAACAGGTTCTGCCCATCTTGTCGTTTTGTGCAGATAATGTACTAAAGGTTAGCTGGATAGAAAATGAGATTGTTCCGTTACCATATCCTCACAGGTGGTCCCTGCCTGTGAGATTCACGATCGGGTTTCAGCCTATCGGACCTTGATATGGTTGTTAACCTTCCTCACTCCCCTCACGGAATAGGCCAGTTTTTCCGCCTTGCGTTTCGCCTTTGATGAGTCGACCGCCCCTGTGAGTGTTACCTCTCCCTCGTACGAGGTTACCTTGATTGTAAAAGGGCGAATATCCGGGTCATCGAGGAACTTCGCCTGGATTGCGGCGGAGATACCGACGTCGTCAATAAACTGTCCGGTCGTTCGCCCGGTGGACTGGCACCCGATAACAGCGGCTGCGATTCCGAGGCAGATAATAACAGCTAAAAGAAGTCTTGTTCTGCGCATAATCCCAACTACCTCTCTCCCTAATTGTATACTATAGCAGGTATAATATTATCAGTATTGTGTAGGAAATCAACAATAAAAGAGGCGAGTGCCAGGGGTCCCTTTCATGGATGTTTTGTGTTGCGCCTTGCTCGCATTTCTTGATACACGGGAGGGTCCTGAAGTTACCTCGTACTAGGATATGCTTTTGGAAATAGATATCACAAAACGCATGAAAACCTTGTGAACCGTCATTCACCTTTAAGGCGGGGGCTTGCTGTTTTCTGCGGGCCGGAGCAATGGCGATACGCGATTCTTTTCCGGATTAATGCGGTTTTCTAAACAATTGCATAGCCATTGGCAGCTGTAAAAAATAATGTTTACGGTGAACAAAGCGCATAAATACCCATTCCTTCGTAAAGGAATGGGTATTGACCTTCCTATTAAGATTGCACATAAGGAATGGGAATTAAAGCCTCGTTACTTACAGTTTGTTGTTGATCATGAGAAACGGGGATTGAACCCCCCATTCCTGTGTGAGAAATGGGGGTTAATCACGCCCATTGCCGGCACAGTATGATTTATGAGAAACCGGTGCTACACATCGACACCGAGCATGATCCTTATGAGATATCCGATTCCGAAGGAGAGCACCGCTATCCCGAGGCTTCAGAGACGCCATCTCAGCGAACCTGCGCTCGAATGAGAGGTCCTTTGCCACGGAGATGTAGAAGTTGAAGACCAGTTTGATGAGTATGGCGGTGACAATGGTGAGTCCCAGGCAGAAAAAGTAGCTCTTGAATATGAGGTAAGGAAAGATGAGGAGAAAGACGGTGAAGATATACGCGATCCCGGTATAAAGTGACGATCTGCCGGCGTTTCGTTCGCTCTCCTCCGATTTTTTGGAGAGGTACTCGCTCGCAGCCATTGAGAAAGAGGCAGCGATGCCGGTTATGAGTCCAGCTAGGGCGATGAGTCTGGTGTTCTGCAGAGCGAAGGTGAGGCCTGCAAGCGCCCCGGTAAGCTCCACGAGCGCATCGTTTTGAGTCCGAGCACAACAGACCCGATATACTGAAGCCGCTCCTCCTTCACCATCCCGACGAGCTGCTGTTCGTGTCGGTCCTCGTCGGCGACTATTTTTTCGGCTTCCGTGATAGTCTTCGCTATCCTTTCGTAATCGATCTTCGCCTGCTGTTCTCCCCGCTCCATCAGCTTGATGCCGAAGGTGATTCCCAGGATCCTCGATATGAAGAAAAACTTGAATACCTGCAACCTGTTCGGGCGGATCTCCCTGTTTGTGTGCTCTTTCCAGAAAGTGTAGTGATCGAATTCCTCGTTTGAGATCCTCTCGAGTACCTTCCTGTTGTGCGGGTCTTTCACTGCACCCGCGAGGCGGCGGTATACGTGATGTTCTATGATCTCGTTTTTTGCATGACGAGAAGCTGCCTTTCGATCTCTTTTTCCAAGGACTTTTCTCTAGTCTTTCAGTCTTTAAAGGGTATGGGTTTTCCATGTCTTTATCAACACCATGACGATTCGAGAAGCCGAACTATCTCCTGTGCAGCCAGGCTTCGTGCCGTTGCAGGGGCGAGGCTCTTTTGCCGGTACGGTTAGTAACGGCTTAGGCAAGCATCTGGGGGAGAGGTTTTTGAGAGCTTCATCCCGTGACCCGTTCTGTACCGTGCTTGACGCTCGTGCACGTGGACAGACTGCTCGCAGTGGACCCTCAAGGGGAAAGTAGATAAACGGTTTTTTCAGGGCTGTGAGCTCTATCGTTGATGAGCCCCCTCCATGCGCTATGGCGAGATCGAATACGAGTATCACACTGTCCCCGGTACCGCACCCTGTAGGACACGAGCCCGAGCCATTCCTTCATGGCGAGATGAGATCCCCTGAAACTCGCCATTTTCGGCAAGAAGCTCCTGTAGTTGTACCGAGTCCCCCTGCTCTTGTAATCGGTCGGGGCAGGTACACACCGGATGTCGTTACTCTCGAAACAGTACATACCCCGTCTCATGTGGTATGAGGAGGTCACGAGGACGACCTTCCCCGGTCTATACAGCTTCTGAATGTTCAGGGCGTTCTCCCAGGTGTTTCTGCTATCATCCTCTTCCAGTATTGTACTCTCCTCTACTCCGAGCATCATCAGTGTACGCCTTGCCACGCTCGATTCAGTCTCACATGCCGTGTTTCTGACGACATTTCCTCCGCTTACGATTATCGGCAATCCATAAAGCTCGTGTAGAGTCCTGGCGTACATCACCCTTTTCAGTGAATCTGAAGAAAGGGTTGCTTCCCCCTCCTCCGGAGAGCTGCAGACTACTCCTCCGCCCCCGAGAACCACGATCGCGCTGACAGCCTCCGGATCAAGCGTTCCCAGCGGCCTATACCTGTTTTCCAGTCCAAACAGCAGACCATCCATAACTGGTTCAATCGATACAAGGTAGAGAAGTGCAGTGCCTGCGAGCAGAAGGATCCTCCCAAGCCTCATCCTCCCTGAAAAGAGAAAGATGATAGAGAGAACAGAAACCGTAAGAAAGAGGCCGGGCGGAATCAGGAAAGATATGAACAGCTTAGACAATAAGAACATAGGCAATTTATGTTATAATGAGTATTAATTGTCAAACATTTTCTTTTATCCTTTCTCCTGCAGGGAACAATTCAGAAACACACAGCTTAACCCCCTTTCTCATAGATCTCTGTAAACAGTAACAGACGTGGGTTTTGTAGAGAACTAGTTTCTCTTGTGATCTTCTGAAGCGCGGGTTACACTGGTTTCTGTAAGAAAATACATTCGGGGGGCGGGATGGTGAGTCCGGCACAGATACACAGGATAAAGCTCGGCGTATGCAACTGCTACATCGTAAAACAGAAGAACTCAATGCTTATCGATGCAGGTCCGCCGAAGCAGGAACGGAAGTTTATAAGAAAGACCGTTCAGCTTGGAATCGATCCGGAGGAGATCTCTCTTATAGTGGCAACCCACGGTCACCTTGATCATATCGGTTCGCTTTTTGGCATCAAAACTGTTACAGGGGGGGAGGTAATGTCACACCGGCTCGAGAGGGAGATCCTTGAAAAGGCGGCCTTGATGATTCCCGAGGCGGTTACTCCATGGGCGAAATTCCTGAGGTTTCTTCTGAAGCTTTCACAGCAGAATGTCAGCTTTGAGCCGACCCCTGTCGAAACTGTGGTAGACGACGAGTTTTCCCTTTCGGGGTACGGTATCGATGGGAAAATTCTTCATACTCCGGGCCACTCGGTCGGATCGATATCCATCCTCCTCGACACAGGGGACGCATTCGTGGGAGACCTCCTCATGAACGGCTTTCCGATGAGGAGAGGACCAGGTGCCCCGATCTTTGCAGATGACCCGGAAGCCGTTGAAAAAAGCGTTCAGCTCCTTCTGAAGAACGGTGCAAAGACGTTTTATCCCGGTCATGGGGACCCTTTCGGAGCCCACGATCTCCTGAATGAAGACTGAACTGTTCCAGAAACATTTACACGCTCATAGTGCCGATTCAGGTACTCGTTTTGCGGATGAACCTGACGATAAGGAGTCGGTCCTTCAGCCCGGCCTGCCCGCAGCACGCAGGGTGATCGGGGATTTGCTCAAGAGTCGATCCTGGAGCAGGAGTACGAGGTTTACGAGCAAAAGCACCGCAAAGCCGGCGAGTCCTGTTACGCCGACAAGGAGGTCACTTCCCCCTTCGACGACCATGAGCGCGAGGCCTGCTGTGCCGTTGAGGGAGCCGTGAAGAACGGCCGTGGCAATCACGGAATCGGACCGCAGTCTCACAAGGCTGAAGATCGGGGAGAGGAGGATGCACCACGCTATCATCATGAATACACCGGGCAGAGGATGGTCCGGGTAGTTGTGCCCCTGGAGGATGATCGGCATGTGCCAGACACCCCAAATGAACCCGATGAGGACAGATGAACGGTAGAAGCCCAGGCCTTTCAACTCCTTCTGCAGAAAACCGCGCCAGCCGAGCTCCTCTCCGAACCCTGCAACGGCATTTACAGTCGGACCTGCGGCGAGACCCTGAAGCAGGCTGGTCCAGAGCGGGTGGATGCGGACGGTTCCCATCCCGCGCTCGATCTCTTCCATCTGCTCGGGAGGTATAAACGACCTGAACCTCTCGAGTATGCCTGCCATCCGCGGCGAGTACTCGACAGAAGGGAATGTGAGGCTCACTCCTATTGTGACGAACGATACGACCGGGGGAAGAAGCCATGCCACGAGCCACCATCTGTTGAGTCTGAAGGAAAGCCCAAGCGGTTTACTTAAGGGTTCTCTCGAGACCACTTTTTGAATGAAGATCGCAACGATCATCGGAACGAACATGTACCCGACGGTTACGATAAACGAAGCGGCGCTGTAGTACCGGACTCCGAAGAGGTAGGCGAGCCCCGCGAGCATCCAGCTCAGCAGGTATGTGAGCCCTACAAAAAAGAGGACATTTGATTTTTTCATGGCTTTTTCCAAAGGTCTCTTTAATCCATTGTAAAAGATTTATTACCATCTTGATATATTTTCATTGACCTAGAATTTTTTCAGCCTGTTGTGGTCGATGAAAACAGTGCTCGACGGCATCTTGCAAAATGACTGCCGGTTTTTCGTCCGAGCGCTGCGGCGACACATGCTTTGTCTCATTATATATGTAATTTCGTGACAAAAAGCTACTGACCTCGTTTCGCTCCTAGAAATGGGGATTCTAACCCCTATTTCTCACAAAACTCTGTAAATATTTGGACATAGGGGTTTTAACGCTTTTCTCACTGTAAACTATATTTTTTACATGAAAATATAAACTACTTTCATATCATCACTAAGTTCCGTTGATATGCAATTTGTGAGAAAACCGCACTAACGCTTTTCTCACCGTGCACTGGTATAAAATACTGCCTGGTCATTGTTTTGTGTTATACGATTTTTGAGATAACCGCGCCTGTCACCAACATACTACCGTAACGAACCCGCCGGTCCGTCCGGCTTCAGTTCCTCCACCCTGTAAATAAAAGACCTGCTCCTTCTCCAGGAACTCTCGGGCTGCAGTCTATGGCCCGGTTTTGTAATTACGAATAAGGATCTCCTAGTGTCTCCGGCGAGGTACTTCGATCGCTCTCCGTCGTACACATAGTATGACGCACCCGGCTTTATATACTCGAGCAGTGTTTCGATCTCATGTTCTGTCGCCCTGACTGTGACTTCGACGTGACCGCGGTCTTTATCGGCCTCTCCGTTTGGGTTTTCAGGATGTATGTTGCGGGTGATGATTCTGAAATCTGAAAAAAAGAGCTGATCCGCTATCTTCTCTATCGTCTCCCTCATATAGACCCTCACGGTTGTCGTGTCTTTCCAGCCGTATACAGCGAATTTCCTTTCAACGGTCCTGTTATGCCGGGGGAGCTTCGCCCTTTTGCTGTTGAGCTCCTCGTAGAATGCGACCCGCCTCTCGATCTGCTCTTTCGAGAACGTTTTTTCGAGCGGACAATCTCCGTTCTCGTTCACGAGCTTCATCATGTAATCATGGGGAAGCTCGACAGCTTTGCTGTTCCCGTTCACCGTATGCTTCCTGTACCACGATCTTAAGAGTGCGGTTACCCGTTCCCGGCTGTTAGGACAGTACGCTTTTTTTATTACAGACGCGGAACGGGTGATCTGTATCGAAAACCCTGCAGGTTTCTCAATTCTTACAGGTATCGCAATTCTTACAGGTATCGCGAACCTTATAGGTTTCTCATACCTTACAGGTTCGACGAGATGTTTTTTCCGAGCTCGAAGGCTTTACACATATACTCTTTTTTCTCCTGCACCTCGCCCCGTACGGTGACCCCCGGGAACAGGAGTACCTCGACAAGCGTCATCTCCAGATACCGGAATGACATTTCGAAGAAACGGACGAGCAGAGATGCTGTTTTTTCTTCGGTGTCCTCGAACGGTGCGACTACAACAGCCCGCTTTCCCCGTATTGCTTGCCGGTTGCCGGGGCAGTTGAAATATACGAGGCGGTCCATAAAGAGCTTCATGAGTGCCGTGGGCCCGTACCAGTAGACAGGTGTCCCGAGGACGAGGAAATCACTTTCGATGATTTTCGGATAGAGCGTCAGCATGTCATCCTTTTTCGGGCACTCGATTCCCTCCCAACAGCTGTGGCACCCATCACACTCCCTGATATCGAGATCTCCCAGTAAGTATGTTTCCGTGGCTGTGCCCGGCTCGTGGGTCCCCCGAAGCACCTCTTCAACGAGCAGGTGCGTATTCCCGTACCTTCTCGGGCTTCCCACGATTCCGAGAACCCTCTTCATGGTCCCTCCTGTAGTAGTCTTTGTAGGTTCATACTGCCATGTGTAACCTTAGAAAGCGTGCCCCCGCCTTCTGAAAGAGTGAGGGCCTCTCTTCATAATATGGGTCGGTCTCGTGAAGAAACGCCTCATCGCCCACAGGATGATAATGGCCTGTGACAGGAGGCAGTGGATTTTCCTGACTGTCGATGTTTCATGAACCGCTACCTTGCATGACAGGCGGCGTATCGATGAGCGGTGAACCATGGACTCCGGGCGGCTCAGGAGAATCCGACCGTAATACCGGTTGTTACAAAATGCATCTGCTTGTTCCCTGTATATCATGGCAGAGAGCTTGAAAAGTTCAAGAGTTTACACACTTTCGTTAAAAAACTGAACTTTTTGCCGGGAGTCTATCGATGAAAAATGTTCAAAAGTGTGTATACTGTTCTTATGGTTCATCTGTAAAAACTAATTAGTTGAGAGTGATATAGTTACATGAAACCCACTTATTCGTCAATGTCTTTTCTTGTTGAACATACTAATCATTCACCAAGAACTAATTATAGCTGAAGGATTTTTATCTCGCAATCAATATTGCGCCGCATCTGCTTTTTTGGCGCAGTAATGAATAAAAGATTGAAAGAGGAGGTGCCGTGATGCAACTGCTCGAAAAGGTCTGGAAGCGAGGGATGGATTTCCTCGGGGTAAAGTACCCTATAATTTCAGGGGGGATGACGTGGATAAGCAACTACGAACTCGTCAAGGCGGTGAGCGATAACGGGGCGTTCGGAGTTCTCGCGAGCGGAAACATGCCGCCCGACATCTTCGAGAAGGAAATCGACCGTTGTATCGCAGATATCCCTCACCCGTTCGGCGTCAATCTTATAACGATTGCACCGAACTTCGAAAAACATCACGAGATACTGAAATCAAAGTCTGTGCCGATAGTGATATTTGCCGGAAGCTTCCCGAGAAAACGGCATGTACAGGAGATGAAGAGCTCGGGGAAGAGAACCATGGCCTTTGCATCGACAAAATCGATTGCCGAGCAGATGGTTGGGTTCGGGGTTGACAGCCTCATACTGGAGGGAAGCGAGGCCGGCGGCCATATCGGGTACGTTTCGCTTGCGATTCTTCTCCAGCAGGTACTCTTCCAGGTTTCCGATGTTCCTATCTTCGCGGCCGGCGGTATCGCTACAGGAAAGATGATCGCGCATCTCCTGCTCATGGGTGCGTCCGGCTGCCAGCTCGGAACGAGGTTCGTTCTCTCGGAGGAGTGCACTGCCCATCCAGCCTTCAAACAGGCGTTCATAAAGGCCCGTGCGAGGCAGGCGGTAAGCACTCCTCAGTACGATTCGAAGCTCCCTATCGTTGCGGTCCGTGCGCTTAAAAACAAGGGTCTGGCCGAGTTCGGCAAGCTCCAGCTCAACCTCCTCAGACAGCTTGCGGCCGGAAGGATCTCCAAGGAAGAGGCGCAGTACGAGGTCGAAAAATACTGGGTGGGTTCGCTCAGGCGGGCGGTCGTTGAGGGAGATGTGGAGTACGGTTCTCTTATGGCGGGCCAGAGTGTGGGCCTCGCGGATGAGATAAAGCCGATTCGCGAAATTATCGAAGAGCTTGTCGGCGATGCAGAGGATGAGATAAACAGAGTGAGATCCCTTTTATGCTGAGGCCGGTATCATGGTGCGGACCGAACCGTAAAGAAAGAGCATATCTGGACCAATAGACTGTTCGCGATTCGTCCGGCTGTAAAATGTTTCATCTTTTGTCATGGCAGGACCCGCAGTCGGTCTTTCCGAACCTTCCGGTTTTGGCATGCTCCTCGGTTTTTCTTTCCGGTCTTCCGGGACAACAGAAAACCACGGAGAATGGGAGGCCTGGAAGTACCTCGATCGTGGGATGTCTCTCCTTATCCGAGATCAGCGGCCCTCGACACTCGAAATCCATACCTGTTACGACAGGACCTGTCGTAACAGGAGACCCGCCTGCTGTGTCTGATGAGACGGTTGAGATAACGTGCGGGTCCCCCTCACCCTCATCCGGAGTCCACATGCCTCTCGTCTCCTCTCAGGCAAGGCCTATGTATATGCCTAAAAGAAAATAAACCGAGGTGGTGGGCCAGTTCGGTCGCCGAACCTTTCCAAAAGAGAGGGCTCTGAGAAGCTCATGGTCCGCCCTGATTCTGTAAATAAGTTTTGTTAAAGATTTGAGATGGGTTGTGCCGATACTCTTCTGGTGGGCAAAAACGATTACAATAATGTCAATTAAAAAAAATTGATATTTCATGAAAAATGTGAAATGTGTGCTATATTCTCTCTGGAGGTGTGAGATGAAGAAGCTGCTGATCACATTGATGCTGATTGCCGCCCTGGCGCTATCGTTTTCATGTGCTGTTAATGTGGGGGATATTTCAGTAGAGAAGGTCGATGATCAAAGTGAGGAACCCGTAGTCCCTCCGGACAACGGGGTAATAGTCGATGAGGTGGAGGGGATCGTCGCAGGAATGACGCTCGACGAGAACCTCGATGCTGAGAGCCCCGCAGAGGTGTACGGTGATACGCTGTGGGTTCCGGGAATCGACGGAACTGCCATGGAGTTCGATGAGGAAGGGGAGTATATCCTGCTTCCCGACTCTCCCGAGCTCGATCTGACGGAACAGGGAACGGTCGAGGTATGGGTCTACCCTTATACGAACATCACCGCAGCCGGCATAGTGCACAAGGGTGTGGAGCTCGACTACTCCGACGAGGCGTACAGCCTCCAGTACAACAATCCGGGCCAGGTCGCCTTCATCATCACAAACAACGAAGGTAAACACACCTATGTCATTTCAAACGAAGCAACCCTGACAACAGAACAGTGGCACCACATCGTGGCAGCCTGGGACCTGAACGATGTATATCTCTACATCGACGGATCCCTCGTCACGAACCGTTCGATCTATTCGAACGGATGGGTCAGCGAGCTTCCTCTGGATTTTGCTCCTGCAAAAGATTCGGACGGCGCTCTCATGATAGGCTCCCAGATACCGTATTCCTACCGGTTCGACGGGATAATAGACAATGTGTACCTTTACGACAGGGTGCTCGAAGAGGCTGAAGTAGCGGAGCACTATAACTCTCTCATACCGTAAAAAACGGCCCCTCAAAAAGAGGGGCCGAATCACGCATCTGCAACAACCCGATTACCCGAAGAAAAGCGGAATCGTCATAACTGAGTCCCCTGTTAAATTCAAGAGCAGGCAGCCTCTGAAGTACAGCTTTTCGACAAAGCTCCTCTTAACCATGTTTTCTGCAGAAGTTTAAGGTCCCTGTTATGTTTTCAAAGCATTCTACCGTATATTCGATCTTTGCCGGCGGCAATAAACATACCGGTTTATTCCCCGTTGTTGCCTGAAGCCCTTTTACGGTTATACTCCCGTATGCGGGCCGGCATATAAATAGCGCCCCTGCAAGGGAACCCTTCAAGAAAGACCGCCCCGAGGAGGTCCGAATGGCGAGAGTAAGTAGCTTCCTGTAGTGTGCATCGTATGAATTTACAGATTATTCGGTTTTGGAGGATGCAAGCAAGAACTTTCTATGCTGGGGCCCTGCCGTGGCAGCCGGTTCTTAATCGCTGTTTTTGATAAAGGTCCCGTCATGGTAGTCTGTGAACGCCTGACGCAGCTCCTCTTCGGTGTTCATTACGATCGGACCGCGCCACGCAACAGGCTCGCCCAACGGTTTTCCGGATATGAGGAGAAAGCGGCAGCCGCCGTCTCCAGGGAACACATTCACCTTATCGCCTCTGTCGAACAGCACCACAGTCTCCGGACCGATACTCTCGTCTCTTTTCGAACCGAAATAGGCGCTTCCCTCATAAACATAAGCGAGGCATGTATAGGCAGACTCGACGCCATGGAGAAAATCACAGCCCTGCGGCAGGAGGATATCGAAGTATGTAGGGTCCACGACGATATCACGTACAGGTCCCTGTATATCCCCGAATCGTCCGCTGATTACCTTCACGGAGACACCCCGGTCCGTTTGCGCTTGGGGGATTGTGTCTGCCGAAAACTCCTGATATCTCGGGGAGATCATCTTTTGTGCGGAAGGAAGGTTGACCCAGAGCTGAAAACCGTGAAGCGACCCTTCTGTCTGACCCGGCATCTCGGAATGTATGATCCCGCTTCCTGCAGTCATCCACTGGATGTCGCCCGCTCCAATCGTCCCGCTGTTCCCCATGCTGTCCTCGTGTTTTACGAATCCGTCTATCATATAGGTGACTGTTTCTATGCCCCGATGGGGGTGCCATGGAAACCCGGCGATGTAGTCTTCGGGATTGTCCGAATGAAAGTTATCGAGGAGCAGAAATGGGTCGAAGAGCGGAGTCTCATAGTACCCGAATGCCCGCTTCAGGTGTACACCGGCACCCTCCACCGTAGGCTTTGCGCTGAAAATCTCTTTGATCTCTCTGTAGCGCTTCATTCCGAATACCCCCTTCTCTCCTTCTTTTATAAATTTGTATCGGATACAGAGAAGAGGGTACAGTAAAATGCATTCACAGATGAAGCCGAAGGGTTCAGAGGCTGATCACCTTTCCGGTCCTGAAACTGTCGAGCTTTCCCCCCATCTCTTCTTTGAGCAGACTGTACGGTTTTTCTCCTGTGCAGTGACCTGTGAAGATTTTTCGAAGTTGTGTTTTTCGTGACAGGCTCCTCCCTATCTCCCTCACAATCTCATCATTTTCGGACGCATTTCTCTTTGCCGGATTAACGAGGTGAAACCCTCCGATTAAAGCCTTGATTTTTTCAGTCCCGAAATGATCTTCAACCGTTTCGACCATGTTGAGGATCCCGCGGTGTGAGCAGCCGGAAAAAACTACGAGGCCGTCATTTTCGCGGATCACGAGGACGAGCTCATGCTCGAACCTGTCGGGGAGGAGCTTTCCTCCCTGTTTTTCAAAGAGGACTCTGTTTCCGGAAGGTCTTGGGTGTATATCGGCTATTTCAGGCAGGATAAAGATATTACTTTTCGGCTCTGTAGGATGAGCAGTAAAGACAAACCGTTCTCTGTAAAGATCGTAGAGTCTTCTGTCAAGACCTATATACTTTTTAAAGATTCCGCGCTTTACATAGTATCGTGAAAACGCCTTCTCCTTCATATATACGGGTGCCTTGTCATTCTCTCTGAAGAAATATTCGAGTCCGCCGCCGTGGTCGTAGTGTCCGTGGGAGATGACGACTATGTCCGCATCGGAAACAGAGACATTCATTTTCCTTGCGTTTTTGAGGAATCGATCGGATTTTCCCGTGTCGAAGAGAAGTTTCGTGCCGCTCGTCTCTATATAAAGCGACACACCGTGCTCAGCCTCCAGGTCTGAAGATCTGTTCTCTTTGCTGTTTTCGATAAGCGTAAAGAGCTCCATGGAATGTACCCCTGTACAGGCAAACGACTTCATTGCAATGATGATTTACAGCAGAATCTATCGCCTGTCTTTGTAGCACCCTTTGTTTCTCAACACAAGCGAAACCCCCTCGGTAGCGGCAGCCTCCTGTAAAAGCTGTCGCAAGACCTTGGCCCTGCTCTTCGAATCTTCGATTCCCCGGCATTCCGCTTCGTTTGATGCAGATGCCAGCGCTGTCTTCAGGCTCTCAAGTGGTATGAGAGAAGCGCCGGTGCAGTAGAGACTCTTTGACCTCCCGTCATTGAAAAGACTGAGCATCTCCTCGAGGAGCGCGATCCTCTCCTCTTGTTTTTCAAAATATGATTCTATTCCATGCTCCTTTATGTAGGTGTGAGTTTTCATCACGTTCCTGTATGTAATGAAAGAATCTCGTTTCCCCATACAGTCGAATTTCGGGCAGGGGAACTCGGCGCATTGAGAGCATATCTCGAGGTACCTCTTTTTAACGCAGCATGTAATGAAGCCGCACGAAGGGTGCTTAGTATAAAATTCCGGGCCGAAGCAGCCGGGACACCGCGAAGCTCCCTCTGTATGGTACCTTGGACAGAGGCCGCAGTCCAGGCCGCATACTCCCACTGTCGGGTAGTTTCGAACTGTATGCTTCGTAGAATTGTTCATACTTTTCACAGCATTCTTCTCCGTGAAAATTAGATACTGTTAAAAAAACGATCTTCCCTTCTGTACCGGACCTTATCTACCATCTGTTTTGGAAACTATGAAAGACAGTCGATACCCTGGGAGCCCCACTCGTTTTTACCTATATCTAATAAACAGCGCGATTCCAAAAGCCAGCATAATAACGAATACCGAAGCTTCTACGACGACCCGTGGATGCGTTAATGTGATGTCAAGCGTGTTGAGATTAAAAAGGGTGTAGATCAAAAAAACGAGAGGAACAAGCGCCAGTAGATAGAGGTGTTTTATCAACACAACCACATTCCCGGGGAGGCGTTGGTATTACTCCGCAGCCTTAGTATATACGGATCGCCGGAATATATCAATAGAAGTAATGATAGGGAGAGTTATATATGTAGAAAGTATATGCTGGGCGATAATACGTGCTTATTGAAGATACACATATACAGAGATAACTATCCAGTGTGGCTTCATAGCGCTTTCACTAAACCGGTGTGCGTTTAGTCGTGAATAGGTAAGAATAGTAAAGGTGCGTATCGGGTATCGATTATTATTTCGATTTGAAATCGCTTTACGTGTTGAATGCGTATCGATAATTAGCAGACAGGCGGCCAGACGCTCGACAGCATCTGACGGACAAATATCACTGTTACGATCGTTTCATCTCTTTTATAATAGCACCCGGTTACAATGATCCCTTTAATGCGGTTTTCTAAACAATTGCATAGTAATGGGTTTAAATGATTACTTGGCAGCTGTAAAAAATCATGTTTACGGTGAGGAAAGCGCCAAACCCCCCATTTCTGTGTGAGAAATGGGTGTTAATGTCCCCATTGCCATGTCCATTGCTTCAGGCTCTTTGCACTCCCAACACGGAAGATCAGTCATGAGCGGAACGGAATCTTTCGATGTGTTGAAAATTATTTTAAACAAAAATCGCATTAAGCGAACAGAACGAGCCACATGATAGGCGGGAAGGTATATGCTTTAATAATTTTTTAACAATATTTATAAATGTAGTCTATAATTTAATTATATTTACAATACATCATAGATGGAGAAGGGGGATTTCCAAGATGAAAAAGCTCTTATTCTGCTGCTTTGTACTGGCTTTTGTGCCGCTCACCCTCGTGCTTCCTGTTCAGGAGGGAAGGGGTGAAGAGACGGTTTCGGTACGCCTGGTGGGCAAGTGGGATATCGCTCCCTACAACGGTGTGAGGTCCGGAACGATGGTTTTTTATGATAACGGTACCTACAATATCGACGAGAAGCATACAGACGGCACCGGCGTAGGAAGGAAGGGGCAGTATAAGCTCGATCTTTCAACAGATCCTGTGCGCATCGATATCTGTCTCGGAAACTGCGGGAAACCCGGATCAGAGTGGACAACACTGTTCAGCATCCTGCGTTTTCACTCTGATGACAGGCTCGAAATCAGGACATCACCGGACGGCAACTATCCTCAGAAGTTCTCGAAGAAAGAGGGCGATGATTATACGATGATGCTCACAAGGATGAAATAGGTCCCTTATATCGATAGGCCGATGATTCGAGTTGTACCCGGCACGTCTCCGGCAAACGTGTTACGATAAAAAAGACTGATATACGCAGGTCTTCTACAGGCCCTGTGTTTTTGCTTTTATCTTCTTCCAGTCGAACTTCTTTGCAAGAGACAGACCTTCGTTGTTATCGATTCCCTTGTAGGCGAAGACGAATACGGCACCGCCTCCACCATCGGCACCTCCCTTGTCGAGGAGAACTGCGATCATCCCCTCCTGCTTCTTCTTGTTGTAGGAGTGGAACACCAGAAAGCCTCCCTCCCCTTTCACCTCCATGAGGCCTTCAGGGGTCTCCATCTTGAGGCCTTCCTGATAGCCCGGGTTCCATACCCCGGCCGATTGTTGGCCTACAAGGATGCCTGCGTGCAGCTCAGACTCGCCCTTTGAGTACTCCCTTGAAACACTCACCGCCTTCAGATCAGAGGAGCTCACATCCATTCCTTCTGGCTCTTCCCCGCTGTAGCCCGGAAGGTCCACAAGGAGTGAAAGAAGAGTTTCATACGACTGCGGAAAAATGCTCACAGCAGGGATGAGAAGGATGAGGGCAGCAAGGCAACATAAAAACGCTTTACTTTTTACAATCATGGTAATCTCCTTTTCTTTTAATCATTAAAAAAATAACAATAATTATGGTTGCAGTATATATAATAGAAAACATCTTATACTGAGAGAATGGAGTGTTGACCTTAAAATTGAAGTAAGAGGTCTTATCAAGTAGATCACAAATAGCATAACATCGTGGACACTTTTTATTAGCATTAATATTAGCACAACATCGTGGACTCCCCCTAGGGGGAGTCGCTAAAACTTATTAATCAAAATTTGCATGACATCGTGGAAAACGATATTCTGCAAAAAACAACGGCTGAGATCCATGAAGAGTACAAGCTCTCAAGAATCATAGAGTTTCTCGCGATAGTAAACAGGGCGATCGAAGTCGTTTCTCACAGAAATGAATCGATGAACCTCTTTCCCGGCTGAAACCCGGCTCTGTTCAATCTCCTCTTTCGGCCCACCGTCTCTCCCGCAGCCCGCACCGGTTCTTCAAACGTTATAGCACACGCGCTTTAGTGCACGCGTTCGTACGGCTTTATATACTTATCAACAATATCACCCATAAGATGAAAAAACCTCGCCACTGCGCCGCCTTGACCGTTGCTGCACTCCGTGAGTATCTTAATATAACACGCCCACGAGGTATGCTAAACAATGTCGGAACTGAGGCAGAACCCACTTTCAGGTCAATGGGTTGTTTACGCTCCATCGAGAAAAAGGCGACCGTACGATTTCCACGGGGGCGAAAGAGAGGCTTCAAACCTGCCAGAACGCGATATACTCTGCCCCTTCTGTCCGGGTAACGAACGGATGCTTCCGAATATTATAATAGAAGAACAAGACGATAACGGTGTATCTTGGCGGACTAGGGTGGTATCGAACAAATACGCGGCATTAGAGCCCGCTGGTCCCGAAAGCCCCTCGAAAATAGGGCCTTACGGAATAGCGGGAGGATACGGCTACCACGAAGTCATTATCGAGAGCCCGATACACAACGAGGACATACCTCAGATGACTCAGCAAAGAGTGGCGGCGATTGTGGAAACCTACCACAAACGCTATATCGACATCCTGAAGGATGACAGGATAAAGCAGGTCTTCATCTTCAGAAATCACGGTAAAGGTGCGGGCACCTCTCTCTTGCACCCCCATTCGCAGCTCATTGCGACACCGGTAGTCCCTGCGAGTATAGAGATCAAGGAGAACCGCGCAGGCGAATACTTCAGGTCCCATCAGAGCTGTCTTTTTTGCGACATACTGCGTTTTGAACAAAAAACCGGCACACGCATCCTCCTCGAGAACCGCGCATTTCTCGCATTCGTTCCCTATTCCGCAGAAGTACCTTTCGAACTGTGGGTTTTCCCGAAGCTGCACCAGCCTGATTTCAGGTTCGTGAAAGACATCCAAAAGGAGGAGCTCGCTTCCATGCTGAAATCGGTCCTGAGGATTCTCTCCGAACGCCTCGGCGACCCCGATTATAACCTACTAGTGAGTACGTTCACACGTTCCGATCGAAATGATCCCTCCCTGCACTGGCACATAGTGGTACGCCCGAGAACGACGATCAAAGCCGGGTTCGAAATCGGATCCGGAATGGCCATCAACCCCTCGCTACCGGAGGAGGACTGCGGAGTGCTGAGAGAAAGACTGTAACGTGCCGTTTGGTATTGCTGCCGGTGTAGGGCTTGTATGGCTGCGACACCGCATCCTTTTAGCGTGAAAGGCAGGTTGACAGAACGCATCCGGTTTGTTATCCTACGGAAAACCCGCGCGAAGAAGCGGGAAAATACTATTGAGAGGATAGCGTATCCATGCAAAGTCTCGATGATTACAGGGCACTAGTCGGAGACCATGTGCTTTATGAAATCTACCACAAGGCGCAGAAGCTTTACGGAAAACACATACTCCACCTCAATTCGACCTACCAGGGCGGGGGCGTTGCTGAAATCCTCGCGACGTTGGTCCCTCTCATGAACGATATCGGCATCGATACGGGCTGGAGGATCCTGCACGGCAACCCCGATTTCTTTACCATCACAAAGAAATTCCACAACGCGCTGCAGGGACAGTCGCTCAATTTGTCAAAGATAAAGAAAGCACTTTATACCGCGACAAATGAGAACTTTGCAGTATACACCCATATAGACCACGACTGCGTGATCATCCACGACCCCCAGCCTCTCCCTCTCGTCAAATATCATAAAAAACGCCAGCCGTGGGTCTGGAGGTGCCACATCGATCTCTCCAACCCCTCCGATGAAATATGGGATTTTTTAAAGGGATTCATCCTCCGCTACGATATGGTAATTATTTCAAACGAGAAGTACAGGAGCGAACAGCTTCATGTCGAGCAGCGTATCATACCGCCCGCCATAGACCCGTTGTCTGCGAAGAATATGGAGCTATCCGACAAGGACATCGATAAATATATGCATAAGTTCGGCATCCCGAGGGACAAACCCATCATCACGCAGGTTTCGAGGTTCGATAAGTGGAAGGACCCGCTCGGCGTCCTCGAAGTGTACAAACATGTAAAAAAACAGATCGACTGCAGGCTCGTGCTCTGCGGCAGCATGGCGACCGACGACCCGGAGGGGATCTCGATCTACGAGAAGGTCCTCCAGAAGGCCAACGATATGGTTGATTCAAAGGACGTCATCCTCACCACGGTGGAAAATAATATCCTCGTCAACGTCCTCCAGCGCACCTCATCTGTCATCATACAGAAATCAATCCGGGAAGGGTTCGGTCTCACCGTCACGGAAGCCCTGTGGAAGGGCAAACCTGTGGTCGCCTCAAACGTCGGGGGTATACCGCTTCAGATAGAGGACAAAAAGAGCGGATTCCTCCTCGACCCGAAGGATATCAGGGGATTTGCCGACAAGGTCCTCTACCTCCTCGATAATCCGGAACGCTCCAAGAAGATGGGGGCCCATGGCAGGGAAATGGTTCGGAAAAAGTTCCTTATTACGAGGCAAATCTGCAACTATATAGAGATACTCAATGATATCCTATAATACGCAGTGTAAAACTCAGTGGAACACGCCGCCTTTGCTGCCGCGGGAACGGCCGGAAGCGCACACCTCTATCGGTACCTGCACGCAACTCTACTTCACAGAACCTGCAGTTGAAAGCTCCTGAAGCAGCAAACGGACCTCGCCTACTTCACCTATGTTGTACATTGCCCTGGAAATACCGAACCCCACCTTGATAGAGTAGGCATTACCGGGAAGCTCCTCAAATATATCCTCGTCTGTGACGTCATCGCCTATCGCAAGAATGAAATCCCAGCGGTCCCTGGTTATCCAGGACAGCGCTGCCCTCCCCTTATTGATCCCGGCGTTTTTGATCTCGAGCACCTTGTTGCCTTCCATGATCCCTATGTTGTAGTTCTCCGTCAGCTTTATGAGGATTTCCTTCAGCTCGCTTACCCGGAGGAGTGCGAACTCCGGGTCCGCTTTCCTGTAGTGCCATACGAGGGAGTACTCCTTCTCCTCGATGAAAGAGCCAGGGGTCCTGTCCACATAGAGCTCCAGTATGGTGCGTATCTCATTCTTCCACTCGTTTCTGAGCGGCTCGATCTCCGACCAGTCGCCCCCTCTCTCTTTCAGCCAGGCGCCGTGTTCTGCGATGAATGAAATATCGATTCCCGCGAACCAATCTGTCACATTCACCTTGTCACGGCCGCTGACGATGACAACCTCGTTTCTGCCGTCACCTGCAAGCCGCCGTAATACCGATCCTAAATCCTGGTCCGGCCTGGCATGCTCCGGTCGCTTTGCAAACTGTACGAGTGTCCCGTCGTAATCGAGGAGTAAGAGTCTTCGGTGTGACTTCCTGTAATCATCGAGGAGTTTCTTTTTCACCGCAGGCGACAACATTCGCTCATTGAGCTCCTTGCTGTGAGCCGTCACTGTTTCGAGCCGCTCGACGAAATCGCGGGCCCACCTGTTCACGTCGTATCGCTTCAGCCTCCGCTGCATGACCCTGTTCCTGTCTCTCTGTTCTTCGGGCGGGACCTCGAGTGCCGCCTTGATTGCTTCTGCGACCTGTTCTCTGTTGTGGGGATTTACGATAAGCGCCTCCCCGAGCTCGTGGACCGATCCGGCCATTCCGCTTAAAATGAGTATCCCATTGTTGTCCCCCTTGGTCGCGATATACTCCTTTGCTATAAGGTTCATGCCGTCCCGCAAAGGGGTAACAAGTGCGACATCGGATAGGAAGTACAGCGCAGCAAGCTTATGAAACGGCATGGACTGGTACAGGTACCACACGGGCATCCATTCGATCGTGCCGTATGCACCGTTGATCCGCCCGATCATCTCATCGATCTCCCTCTTCAGCATCCTATATGTCTCGACGCCGGTCCTGGAAGGTACAGCAACGAGAATAAGGGTGACCTTTCCCCTGTATGACGGGTTTGTTCTCAGGAAGAAATCGAACGCCTCCAGGCGGTTCAGTATTCCCTTCGTATAATCGAGACGATCGACGGATAGTATTATTTTGCCGGAACGTATCTTCTTCCTGATCCTCTCGATCTCCCCCCGCACCTCTTTTTTTTGCGGCGCGCCCGAGAACCGCTCGTAGTCGATCCCCATTGGAAATGCGTCCACCTTTGTGAAACGGTTGCCGACGAGAAACTGCCCGAGCGCATGCTCATACCCGAGGATCCTGCTTACAGAGCTCAGGAAATGCCGCACATAGTCATACGTGTGAAACCCGATGAGGTCTGCGCCCATCATCCCCTCGAGTATCTCGTTCCTCCATGGAAGCAGACGGAAAATCTCGAAAGAGGGAAAGGGGATATGAAGAAAGAATCCGATTTTGGTATCGGGTAGCCGCTCGCGCAGGAGCTTCGGCAAAAGCAGGAGTTGATAGTCGTGTATCCATATCGTGTCGTCAGCATTCGCGTGCTGCATCACTATCTCACAGAACCGCTCGTTTACTTTCTCGTACGTCCGCCACGTGCCTTGATCGTAAATTGTATAGTTGGTAAAATAATGAAAGAGCGGCCAGACGGTCTTGTTACAGAAACCGTAATAGAAGTTCTTCATATCGGCCCTCGTGAGAAAAACCGGGGCGCATCGGTGCTCGGTAAGGAGTCTTCTTCGCACGTCTTCCCGCTCTTTATCGTTCAGCGTTTCGGAGGTGACACCGCACCAGCCGATCCAGACACTTTCGTAGTTCTTGTAGAAGGAGCTGAGCCCCGTCGCGAGACCGCCGGGACTCGGCCTGTATTGCACCTTCCCTTTCTTTTTCTCTATGAAAACAGGGAGCCTGTTGGATACGAATATCATTCGCTTTGACATATTCCCCTTCCTCCGATAGTCTCTCTTGCAGGAGGCGTACAACAAAGACAGCGCCGTTCATGTACGATTGCCCGCGCCGATTGTCTTATTTTACGATCCTGAATGCTGACATTCTCCGCCGGTGGAAGTCTCTCCGTTTATTCCGAACTGCCTCGAGAAGATCCTCCGGAAACATCGCCCGTCACTGTGATATCCGTCCTCACCTTCGGAAGAGAATTCGGATACACTGTCCGGATATATTCGATGAGCCTCTCTCGCACTTCACACCGCAGGTTCCATGCGGTTGGGCCGTCCTGGGCACTCATCAACGCCCTGAGCTCCATGCTTTTTTCGTTCGTACCAGTAACCTGGAGGTTCCAGACATCTCCATCCCAGTACTCCGATTTCTGCAGTATGCGAAAAAGCTCCTGTCGTATCTCCTCTACCGGTACGGTGTAGTCAGTATAGACGAATACGGTGCAGAGGAGGCGTGCCGATTCTCTGGTCCAGTTCTGGAAAGGTTTCTCAAGAAAGTAGGTGATTGGGAGGACCAATCTTCGAAGATCCCATATACGTACCACGACATAGGTGAGTGTTATCTCCTCTATCCTCCCCCACTCTCCCTCTATGACTACCACGTCATCGATGCGGAACGGCTGCGCGATCGCAACCTGGAGCCCCGCGAGAAAGGTCGACAGCGTGCGCTGGGCAGCGAACCCTATGACGATTCCGATTACCCCGGCGGAGGCCAGAAGCGCCGTGCCGAGCTGCCGCACCCGGCTGAAGCTCATCAGGATTATTGCAATCGCGATTACGCAGATCACGATGATCACGCTCCGCTTGAAGAACTGTACCTGCGTGTATACCTTCCTCGCCTTGAGGTTATCCTTTACATCGATCCGGAACTTTGCAAAAATGAGGTCCTCGATCACGAAAGTGAGCTTCGCGAGCAACCAGGAGATCGACAAGACGAACAGAACGCTCGCCGCCTGCCTGACCACTTCCCCGAGTGCGGGGGACATGTCCAGCATCTCCATCGCTATGCTGAGTGCGACGAGCGGCAGCAGAACATAAAGCGGGCCTCCAGTATGCGTCGCAAGCGACTTGAAGAGGACACCCCTGTCCTTTTTACCGGCGGCTTTGAGTGTTTTGATGATGATGTAGCGAACTATCAACCCGGCGGCTACCGACCCGCACAAAACCAGCGCGTAGGTCAATACGTTCTTCATATCTCCCGGAGTAATGCTCATCGCGCCGATTTCCTTTCATAGATGGACCGGTCTTCCCTTCTTCTTCGCATAGTGCCTCCGTCCTATTTATCGATCAGCAGGTTTTCGATACCGTACCGCAATGCGATTACATGAGTAAAATATAGGAATTAACATATAGAGTAATACTAACTTAAGTGTTGCTATTTTTAATATTATCCTTATCAGATTGATTCTGCTCATCAAGGAAATCAATAACATCGCTTGCAGTAGCTGAAATTGATCCACTCGTAAGTACAGGTAAAACCTTAAGCTCTTCTGCATTCATCATTGAAGCAACTCTTTGGAGAGAAGAAAGAATTAAAGTTTGTTCCCATTCTTTGAGTTTTATAAATTCTTTTATAAAATACTCCTGTAATAATGAGGGATTCGTATTAAGCTTTGCTAATCCTGATTCTGTAATATGTATAATTACCTTTCGTCTATCTGTATTGCTCCTATTTCTCGCTATATAATTCAATCGTTCGAGCCGGTCTAAAATACTCGTTACGGTTGCCTGGCTTAGGCTCACGTTTTCAGCGATTATACCTACGGGGGCGCTTTTCAGACGCGCAATCTCTTTCATAATAAGAAGTTGTGGTCCCGTAAGGCCGTATTTTTTCGTAAGGTATCTCGAATGCAGGTCTATAGCACGTATGATTTGACGTAAGGAAATTAGTACTTTCTCGCCTAAATTAATCACAGAATTCATTATTTACTCCTTTTATTTATTATAAATATATATTGTATTCTAAATAATTTGTCAATATATTCTTTACTTTTCTATGAAATTATATTATAACTTATTATATAATGATATTTATTAGATTGGCATTATTTAAATATTATTAAGTATATTAAATATTTAAAATATGAAATAGTTATATTTATTTAGTGTTATATATATTTTATTATGTTCTTGTAAAGAAAAAAAGTATTAATGAAGGCTATCTGATTCTACGCGAACAATTTCGTAATGTTGTTAACGGTTCGGCATCATTCTATTGAGTCTTTTATGATCGTTGTATGTATTTTGAGTGCTTCTTTTATAAAATGTGAGGCCTGCTCGATATTAGGTGTGTTTACGAACAACGAATCAGTTCGACGTGGTTATTTTTATCAAATGAAAAAAATATGCCCGTAAATGAGGCACAAAAGAGGTGATAGATCCGGCTGTTGATAAAAACAAAATCGAAATTATGTCCAGATTAGACGTGGGTTCGTTAGCGGTATATCTTCTTGAAATAAATGAGATACCACTCTTAACGAGAGAAGAAGAGGTTATGCTCGCCAGAGAAGTAAAAGAGGGTTCGAAGGAGGCGAAGGACAGACTCATAAAGG
>Ga0307380_10001011_pt1 | contig 42298 bp, 41 predicted proteins | sample UN3MG_FD_202239 | JGI IMG/M metagenome (GOLD analysis project Ga0307380, IMG submission 202239) | Soil microbial communities from Risofladan, Vaasa, Finland - UN-3 | ecosystem: Environmental > Terrestrial > Soil > Coastal area > Acid sulfate soil | place: Finland: Risofladan, Vaasa | collected...
CCCACCAACCCGACATCCCGCCAGGCGTGTTACCGACCCACGCTCCTAGGCTGTGGCCCATGACCGAGACCACGAATGGCAGCGCGAGCATCGACCGGCTTCAACCCGACAGTGCCCGTACCATCGAGAACTTCCTGACCGCGATGCAGAACCACGATATCGACAGCGCGGGCGCGGCGCTCGACGAAAACCTCGCTTACCAGAATGTCGGGTTCCCCACCATCCGCGGCCGGGCGCGCGCCATGAAACTGTTCCGCTCCATGCAGGGCCGGGTCGGCTTCGAGGTGAAGATCCACCGCATTGCCGTCAACGGCTCGACGGTACTGACCGAACGCACCGACGCCCTGGTGTTCGGCCGGGTGCGCCTGCAGTTCTGGGTGTGCGGGGTCTTCGAGGTGACAGACGGCCGAATCACACTCTGGCGGGACTACTTCGACATGTTCGACTTCACCAAGGCCCTCGCGCGCGGGCTACTCGGCGCCGTCATTCCGGCGCTTCGGCCGACCCTTTAGCGCGAGTTCCGACCCTGTAGCGCGAGTTACCGGGCCGGGCCGAGTTCCTCGAAGGCCTGCGCCCAACCCAGCAACCGGTCGGTGGCGTCGGTGAGTTCATGCCGATAGCGCTGCTGGAATACACCCGCGGGCCTGCCGTCAGAATCCACCGCAGACACCAACTGCGCTGCCGCGGTGACCATCGCATTGTATTGGCGCACACCGCTGTCGAGTTGAGCCGTGAACGCGTTGATCGTCGGCGCCAGATATGCCCGCGCGTGCGGGTTCTCGCTCGCTGCGCGCTCCAGCGACGTCACCTCGGCCGCAGTCGCCGTCATGGCCGCAGCGGAGCGCCCTGCCGCATCGGTGAGTTCCCGGATTTCCTCCGGCGGCAACATGTTTCCGCGGCCCATCACACCCAACAGGGAATGCAGACCGCGCTCGGACGCCCCCAGCGCCGAGATGGCCGGCCGAGCGACTGAACCGAACGGCGGTAGCCGTCGCGCACTGACGTGACGAAGCGGTGGCAATGGCTCGCCGCGCAGCCACCGGTACCGCAACAGCAACAACGTCGCCGGGGCAGCGGCGCCGGCGGCGATCAGTCCGGTGATCAGCAATCCCCAAATCGGGGTGTTCCACACTGCGAGCAGGCCGGTGAGGAGTACCCAGAACGCCGAGGAGAACCCGAAGAACAGCCCCAGCCGCAGTGCCCAGCGCCGCTTTCGCAGCAGCCGGGCCCGCGGATCCGCGGCGGCGCCCAGTTTCTGCGCCGCCACGTCTGCGTACTCGGCCGCGGCGTCGATGCCCCGTTGCACGGTCGAGCGTCGCGGACGCGAGGAAAAGCCCGATTGGTCTGCTCTGACCGCCATCAAGTGCTCGCCCCCTGAAGAAAAGAACCTACTGGCCGAGCGGCTGCTCGGGCTCAGGCGTGCTGATCGGGGCTGCCGGAGTGGCAGCGCCGCCGGACGGCAGCGCTTCACCCCGCATCGAGGCCCTGATCTGCTCAAGCCGGGAGTGCCCGGCCATCTCGACACTGGCCGACTGGACCTCCATCATCCGCCCCTGAACCGAGTTCTGCGCCAGCTCTGCCGAGCCCATGGCATTGGCGTAGCGGCGTTCGATCTTCTCCCGGACCTCGTCGAGGCTGGGCGTGCTGCCCGGTGCTGCAATCTCGCTCATCGACCGCAGCGAAGCGCTCACCTGCTCCTGCATCTTGGCCTGCTCGAGCTGGCTAAGCAGCTTGGTGCGCTCGGCGATCTTGGTCTGCAGCATCATCGCGTTCTGCTCGACTGCCTTCTTGGCCTGCGCGGCCGCCTGCAAGGCCTGGTCGTGCATGGCCTTGAGGTCCTCGACGCTTTGCTCGGCCGTAACCAGCTGCGCGGCGAACGCTTCAGCGGCGTTCGTATATTCCGTGGCCTTACCCGCATCACCGGCAGCGGCGGCCTGATCGGCTAGGGTCAGCGCCTGGCGCACATTCGCCTGCAGTTTCTCGATGTCAGCCAGCTGGCGGTTGAGCCGCATCTCCAGTTGCCGCTGGTTGCCGATCACCTGGGCGGCTTGTTGAGTGAGCCCCTGATGCTGGCGCTGAGCGTCTTCAATGGCCTGCTGAATCTGGACCTTGGGGTCGGCGTATTCGTCGACCTTGGAGCCGAACAACGCCATCAGGTACTTCCACGCCTTGACGAACGGATTGGCCATCTGTGTTGTCCCGCCTTCGAGTGAGTGCCGCTTGATCAGAGTCGACGCTCAATTTATCGGTTCCGGCGGGCAGACCACACCCCGGTTCCAAACTCGGTCGTAAAAACCCAGTATGAGCGCCCGAATCAGGCGACGGCCAGAGCGGCGCTGCGTTCACTGACGCCGACCAGAGCGGCGCTGCGTTCAACCGCCTCCTGGCAGGCCATCTCGGTTCCGGCATCACAGAGCACCCGGGACAAGGGAACGTCCAGGGCGGCGCAGATGGCGCTGAGCAACTCGCTGGAGGCCTCCTTGCGCCCTCGCTCGACCTCCGAGAGGTAACCCAGGCTCACTCGCGCAGAATCGGAGACCTCGCGCAATGTGCGCCCCTGGGACGTGCGGGCACGCCGCAGCACATCACCAATTACTGCTCGCAGTACTACAGCCGCCATGGCGCATCCTCCTCGAGTTGTCGCGTCACCCTCTGCAACGCCTGAGTTCGCCATTCCGTTCCCATCGGACGCCCAGCGCCCGGCTGCCCCGCGGCGCTCAGTGAACGCGGGGCGCCTGCAAGGCCGAGCGCAGGTAGTCCAAGCCGGTCACCACAGTCAGCAGGATCGCGGCGCCCATGACCACCCAGGCCACCGTCAGCCAGGGCCCTGACCAGCTGTCTAAAGGAAGAATGAACAACCCGATCGCGACCGCCTGCACGAGGGTCTTGAGCTTTCCGCCACGACTCGCCGGGATCACTCCCCTGCTGATCACCGCGAACCGCAGCGTTGTGATACCAATCTCACGCACCAGAATCACGACCGTCACCCACCACGGCATGTCGCCGAGTATGGACAAGCCGATCAGCGCCGCACCAATAAGCATCTTGTCCGCGATCGGGTCGGCAAGCTTCCCAAACTCTGTTTCCAGGTGATAGCTACGGGCCAACGAACCATCGAGCCGGTCGGTCAGCACGGCGACAGCAAAGATAATGAACGCGATGATCCTGCTTTGATTGCAGTGGCCGTCGCCGGCGAATAGGAATAGCAAAAAGACCGGGACCAGAATCAGCCGCAGAACGGTCAGCAGGTTGGCGATATTGGCAACCGGCACGCGCCGAGCAGCCGGCGGAGTTTGGGGTTTGCCCGACACGGGCTTCAGGGTATCGGTTCGCCGGTCGCCGAACCGCGAGCCGATAGTGTTGCGCCGTGTCCGACTCGTCGCCCGGGGCACCGTCGGTCGACGGCCCCCAGTTTGGGATGGACCGCGAAGTCGTCATCCGCCGGGCCCGCACATCCGACGTGCCCGAGATCAAACGGCTGGTCGACACCTACGCGGGGAAGATTCTGCTGGAGAAGAATCTCGTCACGCTCTACGAGGCGGTGCAGGAATTCTGGATCGCCGAGGCCAGCGGCACTGCGCTCGGCTGCGGGGCACTGCACGTGTTGTGGTCCGACCTCGGCGAAGTGCGCACCGTGGCGGTGGACCCGAGTATGCGGGGCCGGGGCATCGGACATGCGATCGTGGCGCGACTGCTCGATGTGGCTCGCGAACTGCAGTTACAGCGAGTGTTCGTGCTGACGTTCGAGACCGGTTTCTTCGCCGGCCACGGCTTCACCGAGATAGAGGGAACCCCGGTCACCGCGGAGGTGTACGAGGAGATGCGCCGCTCCTACGACGTCGGCGTCGCGGAGTTTCTCGACCTCAGTTACGTCAAGCCCAACATCCTGGGCAATACCCGGATGCTGCTGGTTCTGTGACGGGCCCGGCTCAGATTTCCTCGGGCACCCCGAAGTCTCCGTCGCCGTCGCCCCCGACGGCCGTACCATTAACGCCTCGGATCAGGTTCAGCGTCGCCGCCAACTCGTCGGGTTTGACCAACACCTCGCGGGCCTTCGAACCTTCCGACGGCCCGACTATGCCGCGGTTCTCCATCAGGTCCATCAGCCGGCCAGCCTTGGCGAAACCGACCCGCAACTTGCGCTGCAGCATCGACGTAGACCCGAATTGACTGGAAACCACCAATTCGGTGGCCTGCAGGAGCAGGTCCATGTCGTCTCCGATGTCCGGGTCGACATCGGTGCGCTCCCCGGTGGTCTTGGTGGCGGTGACACCCGCGTTGTACTCCGGTTCGGCCTGTTCCTTGCACGCCTGCACCACGGCGTGAATCTCCTCGTCGGTGATGAAAGCGCCCTGCAGTCGGATCGGCTTGTTGGAGCCCATCGGCAGGAAGAGCGCATCGCCCATCCCGATCAGTTTCTCCGCGCCGGGCTGGTCGAGGATCACTCGGCTGTCGGTCAGCGATGACGTCGCAAATGCCAGTCTGGACGGCACGTTGGTCTTGATGAGGCCGGTGACCACGTCCACTGACGGTCGCTGCGTGGCCAAAACGAGGTGAATACCCGCAGCGCGGGCCTTCTGGGTGATCCGCACGATCGCCTCCTCCACATCGCGAGGTGCCGTCATCATCAGGTCGGCCAACTCGTCGACGATCGCGACGATGTAGGGATAGGGCTTGTACTCGCGCTGACTGCCGAGCGGCGTCGAGATCTCCCCCGAGCGCACCTTGGAGTTGAAATCATCGATGTGGCGCACCCTGCAGGCCTGCATGTCCTGGTAGCGCTGCTCCATCTCCTCGACCAACCAGGCCAGCGCGGCGGCAGCCTTCTTCGGCGCAGTGATGATCGGGGTGATCAGATGCGGAATGCCTTCGTACGGCGTCAGTTCCACCATCTTGGGGTCGATGAGGATCATCCGGACTTCCTCCGGCGTCGCTCTGGCGAGCAGCGACACGAGCATCGAGTTGACGAAGCTGGACTTGCCGGACCCGGTGGAGCCGGCTACCAGAAGGTGCGGCATCTTGGCCAGATTGGCCGAGATGAAATCGCCCTCGATGTCCTTGCCCAGTCCGATGACCAGCGGGTGGTGGTCACGACGAGTCGAGGCGGCCGTGAGCACGTCGGCTAGTCGAACCATTTCACGGTCGGTGTTGGGTACCTCGATACCCACCGCGGATTTGCCTGGGATCGGCGCCAGCATTCGCACGCTTTCGGTGGCCACCGCGTAGGCGATGTTGCGTTGCAGCGCAGTGATCTTCTCGACTTTGACGCCGGGGCCGAGTTCCACCTCATACCGGGTGACGGTCGGCCCGCGGGTGCACCCGGTGACCGCGGCGTCGACCTTGAACTGGTCCAGAACCGAGGTGATCGCATCGACCATCTGGTCATTGGCCGAACTCCGCCGCTTGGGCGGATCACCAGCTATCAACAGGTCCAGTGGCGGCAGCGAGTAGGTGCCGTCCACTACCCGGTCGATCGGCTTCGCCGCCGACTTGGAAGTACCGCCTTCAGGATTTCCTATGGCAGGATTTCCCGTGCCGGGATTCCCGGCTACCGGGGTCGCCTTCTTACGCCGGGGCTTGATCGGTTCGGTGAGGCTCCAGGCCGTGGCAGCCGCATCATCGAGTGGGTAATTGTCATGCGGCGTGCCGGCGGGACCCGGAGTACCCGGCCGAAGCGGCTGTCTGGCGGCCCTGCGGGCGCGCAGGCCCTCAGCGGATTCGTCCGAAAGGGTCGTGGTCACACCCCCGATGACACCGGAGCCGAACGTGCCGCTGTCGTCGTACTCGTCGTCATAATCGTCGTAGTACCCGTCGCCGTAATCCCCGTCGCCGTAATCCCCGTCGCCGTAATCCCCGTCGCCGTAATCCCGGTCGCCGTGGCGGCCGCGGGTGGTGAACATGGCATGCAGCGTCGCGGGCACCTCCCGGATGGTGGTTCCGGTGATCAGCAGCACCCCGAACCCGACCGCGCCGATCAGCAGTGGGGTCGCGATCCACGTCGTCAGTCCGTCCGACAGCGGCCCGCCGATGACGAATCCGATGAAGCCACCGGCGCGTTGCCGGTCGACCGGCCCGGCCGGCGATCCCGACCACAGGTGCCACAGTCCGAGTACCGGCAGGCCGATCATCGCCGAACCGAGAACCAGTCGCGGGCGGGCTTCCGGGTAGGGCTCTGTGCGCATCAACACCAAAGCCGTCGCGGCGACCAGAAGCGGAAGCAGGATCACCGCTGCCCCGACGAGGGTGCGCAGAACCGAGTCGATCCAGGCCCCGACCGGACGGGCGGCGTCAAACCAGCACGCTGCGGCGATGATCACCGCAAGCGCCAGTAGTCCCAGAGCGATGCCATCCCGACGGTGCGCGGGTTCGATGTCGCGGGCCCGACCGACCGACCTCGCGGTCGATCCGGCACCGCGGGCCACCATCAGCCAGGACGCGCGTGCGGCCCGACCACCGGCGGCCGCCGTGACAGCCAGCTTCGACGGGCCTTTCCGGGCCGTCGGCGGAATCGGTGGTTTCCGGCGCGCCGGCGCCCGCTTCGCGGGTTGCGTTTTACCCTTTGAACTGGTCGTTCGCGCGCCAGAGCGAGCGGCCGTCTTATTTGCCATGCGCGCCAGGTTAGTACCAATAGTCCCATCTGCACCATGTGCAACACGGATCACAAGGCGGGCCGTTGCCAGACCGCAATCAATCGGCGAATGCCGAGCTCAACGCGGCCCGGCGGGCCTCGGCCGCAGCGTGGCGCGAACGCTCGGAGTCGGAGGCCGGGATCAGCGGTGGTACCGCGACTGGCTCACCGGCGTCGTCGACGGCCACCATGGTGAAGTACGAGCTGTTGGTGTGACGTCGGGAGCCATCCCGGATGTTCTCGGTATCGACCCTGATGCCCACCTCGAGGGAGGTCCGGCCGGTGTAGTTCACCCTCGCCGAGAACGACACCAGCTCCCCCACCCGGATGGCGTCCCGGAAGAGCACGCGATCCACCGACAACGTCACGACGTAGGTGCCCGCGTAGCGGCTGGCACATGAATACGCCACCTGATCGAGCAGTTTCAGCAGCGTGCCGCCGTGGACCTTGCCGGAGAAGTTCGCCATGTCCGGGGTCATCAGGACCGTCATATAGAGCGACTTGCGGTCTTCGCGCTGTCCCATGCCGCGCCCTTTCGTTGATCGGTCACAATCTACGGTGGAAGAAACCCGATCAAACCCAGGAGCCACCCACATGCCCGTCGTCGTCGTCGCGTCGTTCACCGCCAAGCCCGAGTCCGTCGATGAGGTACGCACCGCCTGCGTGAGCGCCATCGAGGCCGTCCACGACGAGCCAGGGTGCGAGCTGTACTCACTGCACCAGACCGGTGACACGTTCCTGTTCATCGAGCAGTGGGCCGATGCCGATGCCCTCAAAGCTCACGGCGCGGCCCCGGCGATCGGCGTGCTGTTCGGCGCGATCGGCGAGCACCTCGCAGGAGCGCCCGATATCAAGATGCTCGATCCCGTCCCGGCCGGGAATCCGGCCAAGGGCCAGTTGCGCGCCTGAAATCATGGGCGAACCGGAGCATCCCCTGAAGGGTCGAGTCGCCTTCATCACCGGTGCGGCCCGCGGCCAGGGCCGCGCCCATGCGATCAAGCTGGCCTGCGCGGGCGCCGACATCATCGCCGTCGACCTGTGCAATCAGATCGCCAGCGTTCCCTACCCGCTGGCCAACCCGGACGACCTTGCGGCAACGGTCAAACTCGTCGAAGACACCGGGGCACGCATCGTGGCCAGGCAAGCCGACGTCCGTGAACGCGCCGAACTGAAGACCGCACTGGCCGAGGGAATCGCCGAACTCGGCCGACTCGACATCGTGATCGCCAACGCTGGGATCGCCCCGATGACCGATGCGAACGCCTGGCAGGACGTACTCGACGTCAACCTCACCGGTGTCTACAACACCGTCGACGTGGCGATGCGACCGCTGATCAAACAGGGCGAGGGCGGATCTGTCGTGCTGACCAGCTCAGTGGCCGGCCTGGTGGGCATCGGCGCCCCGATGGGGGGTTCGCTCGGTTACACCGTGGCCAAACACGGCGTCGTCGGTTTGATGCGCGCCTACGCCAATTTTCTTGCCGCGTACAACATCCGGGTCAATTCGGTTCACCCGGCCGGCGTCAACACACCGATGATCGACAACGAGTTCACCCGATCCTGGTTGGAAGGCCTCGCCCAGTTGGACAATGCCGGACCGGATATGACCAATGCGCTTCCGGTACAGACACTGGAGCCCGAGGACATCGCCAACGCCGTTTTCTGGCTGGTGTCGGACGCCGCCAGATACGTCACCGGAGTCGCACTTCCAGTGGACGCCGGCTTTGTGAACAAGCGCTAGATCTCAAGCACCGTAGGCACGATCATCGGCTGCCGGCGGTAAACCTCACCCACCCATTTACCGACCGTTCGTCGCACCGCCTGGGCGATCCGCAACGGATCAGTCACCTTGTTGGCAGCCAGGGACTCCAACTCCTCAGTCACCTTGCGAGTCAGGGGTTCGAGCGCTTTGGGATCCTCGGAGAAACCACGGGAGTACAGGTGCGGCGGTGCGGCGGGGCGACCGGTCCCCCGGTGCACCGCCACCGTGACGGCAATGAAACCCGAACTCAGGACGAGCCGTTCACCCAGCGTTGCCTCCCCGACGTCGCCACTGACGAGTCCGTCGATGAAAATCTTGCCCACCGGCACCGCACCCGCAATAGCTGCAACGCCGGCAACGAGGTCCACACTGACCCCGTTCTCGGCCAGCATGATCGAGTCCGCGAGCACCCCGCTGCGCTCGGCCAACTTCGCGTTGGCCCGTAGATGTCGCCACGTGCCGTGAACGGGCATCACGTTTCGCGGGCGGACAGCGTTGTAGAGAAACAGCAACTCACCGGCGTAGGCGTGGCCCGAGACATGCACCCGAGCTTGCTGATTGGTCACCACTCTGGCGCCGATCTTCGACAGAGCGTCGATGACTCCGTAGACGGCTTCTTCGTTACCGGGGATTAGTGAGGACGACAGAATGATCAAATCGTCCCCGGTGATCGAGATGCTGCGGTGCTCGCCACGCGACATCCGGGACAGCGCAGACAACGGCTCACCCTGCGTGCCGGTGGTGATCAACACCAACCGCTCAGGAGCCATCATCTCGGCCGCTGAGATGTCGACGACGTCGTCGTCGGCGACGTGCAGGAATCCGAGTTCCTTGGCGATGCCCATGTTTCGAACCATCGAGCGGCCGACAAACGAAACCCGCCGCCCCAGCGCCACCGCGGCGTCGATGATCTGCTGAACCCGGTCGACATTCGACGCGAAACACGCCACGATCACCCGCTGGCCGTCCGCGCCCCGCATGACGCGATGCAGGGTCGGACCGACCTCGCTTTCCGACGGGCCGACACCGGGGATCTCGGCGTTGGTGGAGTCGCAGAGGAACAGGTCGACGCCGGCATCGCCGAGACGCGACATCCCCGGCAGATCGGTCGGTCGGCCGTCCGGGGGTAGTTGGTCGAGCTTGATATCACCGGTGTGCAGCACGGTCCCGGCGCCGGTACGGATCGCGATGGCAAGGGCGTCGGGAATCGAGTGATTGACGGCGAAGTACTGGCACTCGAACACTCCGTGCGTACTGCGTTGTCCCTCGGCAACTTCAATGAACTTCGGCTTGATCCGGTGTTCGCGGCATTTCGCCGCAACCAGGGCGAGGGTGAACTTGGAGCCGACCACCGGGATATCGCCGCGCAGCTTGAGCAGAAAGGGAATCGCCCCGATGTGATCCTCGTGCGCATGGGTCAGAACAAGTGCCTCGACATCGTCGAGACGGTCCTCAATATGGCGGATGTCGGGCAGGATGAGGTCGACGCCGGGCTCGTCGTGACCCGGGAACAGCACGCCGCAGTCGACGATAAGCAGCCGACCGAGGTGCTCAAAAACCGTCATATTGCGACCGATTTCGCCGATACCACCCAGTGCGGTGACGCGCAGTCCTCCTGCTGCCAGTGGTCCCGGGGCAAGCATTGGCTGGGTCATCGCAGCACTGCAGCCGCGCGCATGTCGGCCGCCAACTCGTCGAATTGATCAGCCGAGGCCGGCATCTGGGGTAACCGCGGATCACCGGCCTCAAAACCCTGAAGTCGCAAGCCAGCTTTGGCGAGGGTGACGCCACCGAGTCGAACTTGCGCGGCGTTCAACGGACCCAGTGTGACGGCGATCTTGCGGGCAGTGGGAAGGTCGCCGGAGTTGAACGCGGTCAGCATGTCCCGCAACTGACCGGCCGCAAGATGGCCCCACACGCTGATGAATCCGACCGCGCCCACCGCGAGCCAGGGCAGGTTGAGTGCATCGTCACCGGAGTAGTACACCAGAGAGGTCTCGGCCATCACCGCGGCGGCACCGTGCAGATCGCCCTTGGCGTCCTTGACCGCGACGATGTTGGGATGATGCGCCAGGGTGCGCAGGGTGTCCCATTCGATCGGCACCACCGAACGGGGTGGGATGTCGTAGAGGACCACAGGCAAGGCGGTGGCATCAGCAACCGCGCTGAAGTGCGCCACCAGCCCACTCTGCGGTGGCCGGGAGTAGTACGGCGTGACCACCAGGAGACCGTGGGCGCCCTCGGCCGCGCAAGCCTTGGCCAGGCGCACACTCTGCGCAGTGTCATAGCTTCCAGCCCCGGCGATGACGCGGGCACGATCGCCAACGGCCTCGAGCACCGCCCGCAGCAGGACGAGTTTCTCCTCGTCGGTGGTGGTCGGCGACTCTCCGGTGGTGCCCGACAGCACCAGACCGTCGCAGCCCGAGTCGATCAACCGGGCAGCCAGTCGACCTGCGGCAGCCGTGTCGAGCATTCCCTCAGCAGTGAAGGGCGTCGCCATTGCGGTCAGAACCGTGCCCAGCCGGGCGCCGGCGTCGAACCCGCTGCTACTCACGGGTACTGAGGTTACCCGCTGAACGTCGAGGCAGTCTCGGCCCCGGGCTCACCGGTTGGGGGTGGCCGGCCGCGTCAGGGGCGCAGGTAGTCGTAAAACCGATAACGCAACCCGGACCCGCTGTCCTGCCATTCCCCGGCGGTTCCGATCCAGGATTCGTCAAGCATCGGGGCCAGAGTGTCGTCGTCGTGCAGGTGCAGATCGATGTCCACCTCGGTGACCTCGCACCGGGTGGCCAGCGGCATGGCGAGATGGTAGATCTCCGCCCCGCCGATCACCCAGGTGTCGGCGCTGGAGAGAGCGGCCTCGAGGGAGTCGACGACCTCGGCACCCTCGGCCCGATAGTCGGGGTTGCGACTGACGACGACGTTGCGCCGACCCGGGAGCGGCCGGAACCTCACCGGCAGTGACTCCCAGGTCCGCCGCCCCATCACCACGGTGTGTCCCATGGTCAGCCGCTTGAAGTGCGCCATGTCCTCCGGCAACGACCACGGGATGGTGCCGTCGCGACCGATGACCCCGGACGTGGATTGGGCCCAGATCAGTCCCACCGTCATACGGCTACGGGCGCCTTGATCGCCGGGTGCGGATCGTAATTGCGGATCTCGATATCGTCGTAGGTGTAATCGAAGATTGAATCCCGCTGGGCAAGAACAAGTTCCGGATAGGGCCGCGGGTCCCGACTCAGCTGTTCGGTGACCTGCTCGACGTGGTTATCGTAGATGTGGCAGTCACCACCGGTCCAGATGAAATCGCCCACTTTCAGTCCGGCCTGGGCGGCCATCATGTGGGTCAGCAGCGCGTAGCTGGCGATGTTGAACGGCACGCCCAGGAAAAGGTCGGCGCTGCGCTGATAGAGCTGGCAGCTGAGCCTGCCGTCGGCGACGTAGAACTGGAAGAACGCATGACACGGCGCTAGTGCCATCTTCGGGATGTCGGCGACATTCCAGGCTGAGACGATGATCCGCCGGGAGTCAGGATCGGTCCGTAACTGCTCCAGCGCGGCGCTGATCTGATCAATGTGTTCACCGGTCGGCGTCGGCCAGGACCGCCATTGCACCCCGTAGACCGGCCCGAGATCACCGGTGGGCGAGGCCCATTCATCCCAGATGGTGACACCGTGGCGCGTCAGCCATTCGACGTTGGAATCACCGCGGAGGAACCACAGCAGCTCGTAGACCACCGATTTGAGGTGAACTTTCTTGGTGGTGATCAGGGGGAAGCCGGCCGAGAGGTCGTAGCGCAATTGGTGACCGAACACGCTGCGGGTGCCGGTACCGGTGCGGTCGGCCTTCGGCGTGCCGGACTTCATGACCAGGCGCAGGAGATCCTCGTACGGGGTGGGAATCGGCACGCGATTCAGCTTACGTCCGGGCGCGGGGAGTAGAAACGGTGCCATGCCGACCATCACCGACTCGATCATTACGCCGGACGGAACCTGCCCGGTCACGTTCGCCACGCCGGATACGGCCGGCCCATGGCCCGGGATCGTGATGTACCCCGACGCCGGCGGCGCCCGGGAGGTGTTCCGCGCAATGGCCACCCGGCTCGCGGGGCTGGGATACGCCGTCCTGGTACCCGACGTCTACTACCGCAGCGGCGCGTGGGCGCCATTCGACATGGCCGGGGTGTTCGAAGACCCGGGCGAACGCCGCCGCCTGTTCGCCACGATGAAGGCAATCACTGCAGAGGTGATGGCCGCCGACGCGATTCGGTTTTTTGATTATCTGGCGGCCCGCCCTGAGGTGTCCGGGCAGCGGTTCGGCACATGCGGCTACTGCATGGGCGGGCGCACGTCGCTGATTGTCGCCGGGCGGGTGCCGGACCGCGTCGCCGCGGCGATGTCGTTTCACGGCGGCGGACTTGCTTCCGACGACCCCGACAGCCCGCATCTGCTGGCACCGATGATCACCGCCGCGGTGTACGTCGGTGCCGCGGAGAACGATGCGTCCTACACCCCGGAGCAGTCCCGACTCCTCAATGCCACGCTCACCGGAGCCGGCGTCGCGCACACCATCGAGTGGTATTCCGCGGCGCACGGATTCGCGGTCCCCGACAATGGGCCCTACGACGAGGCAGCCGCCGAACGGCACTGGCAGGCGATGGCCGATTTCTTCGCGACGACGTTAGTTCCGTGACTCATGCTGGTCCGGGTTCCTGCGGGACCTCCGAAACTCGCGCAGGATGCCACGCGCGGAATACAGGCCGAGGACGGCAGAGAGCACGATGAGGAAGATCAGTGTCACTAACCAATTGGTCCGATCGTGCGGCACGTTCCACCACACGATGGTGAACAACACTGAGCAAAAAAACAACACGCCGTCGCGCCAGTTGCCTTTGTAGGACGACGCCGCGTCGCGGAGTTGCCGGGTTCGCTCGGTACTGACCACCAGGTCGGCGATCCGCACATCGATGCTCGATTTCAGCGCGGCCCGCAACTCGACATCTTCGGGCGGAATCTTCTCGAGCAGTTCCAAGTCGTCCTTGATCATCCCGCGATAGTCCGGACCCTTGATCGTCCCTGCCAACACACCCATCAACACGCCGCCGGCGATCGGCGCCGCTCCGAACGCCACATCAGCGATCACGGACATGACTGCCTCATTTCATCAGCAGGGCTGCCAGGGTGCCGCCCAATTGGTAGGCCTTCTCCCGCACGGCGGCATCGACGACGTCCGTCACCTCGAGGGTGTCAGCCGATCTGACCAGCGCCAGGCCGCCTGCAATCCGTTCGACGGCCGTCACAGCACCGGCTGTGTCGTTGTTGCCGTGCACCCACAGACCGTAAGGCCGGGCGGCGACGTAATCCAGAACCGGGTAGTACACCGTGTCGAAGAAGTGTTTGAGCGCCCCGGACATGTAGCCGAAGTTGGCAGGTGTGCCGAACAGGTATCCGTCGGCCCCGAGCAGGTCGCTGACGGTGGCGGCCAGCGCCGGGCGGACCACCACGTCCACGCCGGTGATCTCGGGGTCACGGGCTCCGGCCAGAACGCCTTCGAGCAGTTCGCGGGTGGCCGGCGACGGGGTGTGATGAACGACCAGGAGCGTGCTCACCGGGTGGCCTCCGCGGCCTGGAGTGCGACGGCAGTGCGCATCGTTTCCCTGGCACGGGAACGATCGCCGGCATAGTCATAGGCCCGAGCCAGCCGGTACCAACACCGCCAATTGCCGGGATCGGCGTCCACTTCGGCCCGCACGGTCGCAAACAGGCCGTCAGCGGCATCGCGCTGGATACGGCCCGAGGGCATCCGCGGAAGATCCGTGACGTCGAGTTCCATCCCGTCCTCGGCGGCAATGCGGGCCAGCCGTTGATGAGCCAACCCGGCCCGCAGTGTCGCCACCATCACCCACGCCCCGACCACCGGCAGGATCAGCACGCCGACGCCCAAAGCGACGGCAGGCGGCGTTCCGGTGCGTATCAGCGCGACGGCCGTGCGGGCGAGCATGGCGAAATAGAACACCAGGGCCAGGCAGAAGAACGCGATGAGCAGTTGAATACGGAGGCTGCGGTTCACAGGTCCAGCAGTGCTTCGAGACCGATCGTGAGCCCGGGCCGCTGTGCGATGTGGCGGACCGCGAGCAGCACACCCGGCACGAACGAGGTCCGGTCCAGGCTGTCATGGCGGATGGTCAGCGTCTCCCCCACGGTGCCGAACAGCACTTCCTGATGGGCAACCAGACCGGCGAGGCGTACCGAGTGCACCGGGACACCGTCGATGTCGGCTCCGCGCGCCCCAGGCAGACCGGTACTGGTGGCATCCGGGTTGGGCGGCATGCCTTTTCGGGCCGCGGCAATCAGTGCGGCGGTACGGGTTGCGGTGCCCGACGGTGCGTCAGCCTTCTGCGGGTGATGCAATTCAATCACCTCGGCCGATTCGAAGTATGGCGCCGCCTTCTGCGCGAAGTGCATCGACAGCACCGCGCCGATCGCGAAGTTCGGGGCGATCAACACACCGATCGCCGGGCCTTCTTTGAGCCAGGCGCGGACCTGATTGAGGCGAGATTCGGTAAAGCCCGTGGTGCCGACGACGGCGTGGATGCCATTGGCGATCAGGAACTCCAGGTTGCCCATAACGGCGTCGGGATGGGTGAAGTCGATGACGACCTCGGTAGCCGTGTCGACGAACGAACTCAGTGCGTCTCCGGCGTCGACTTCCGCACTCAGTGCCAAGTCGTCGGCCTCGCGCACCGCCGCGCACATCGTCATCCCGACCTTGCCCGCCGCACCCAGGACCCCGACTCGCATGGTGTGAGCGTAGTCGGCGGAAATTGTCAGACCGCGTCGATACTATTCGAACATGAGTTCGATACTTGGCGCACTGGAGGCCCTGGATGCCGCCGTGGATGCCGTGCGAGCTGCCGACCTCGATGCGCTGAATCCGACTGAGCGCTTCTGCGTACTCGACCGCATGGAGACGGCCCTTCGCCGGCAGGTCGCGGCCGGCCACGCGATCATTCATCGACTGGAGCAGTTCGAAGGATGCCCACCGGTGCACATCGCACTCTCCGATGCGTTGCGGATCAGTCGCGCCGAGGCCCGCCGGCGGATTCGCGACGCGGCGCAGTTGGCTCCGCGCAGCACGCTCATCGGTGAGCCGCTGCCCGCGGAGTTGCCGGCCACCGCCGCAGCGTGGCATCGGGGCGTCCTCGATCCCGAGCATCTGCGCACCATCCAGAAGTTCATCCGGGAACTCCCCCACCACATTGCGCCTGACGTGGTTGCCGATAGCGAGAAACTCCTCGCCGAGCAGTCAGCCGTGCTGCGACCCGACCAACTGGACAAGGTTGCCGAACGGTTGGCCGTCCACGTCAACCCCGACGGGGTCTTCTCTGACGCGGACCGTGCACGCAAGCGTGGCTTCACCTGGTGTGGCGGGCAGCATCCAGACGGTATGAGCACCGGAAAACTCATTGCAACGCCGGAGTTGCGGTCGCTTTTCGAAAGTTGGATGGCCAAGTTCGCCGCACCGGGCATGTGCAACCCGGACGACCAGAGCCCCTGTACCGAAGGCGAACCCGACGAAGCCCGGGCTCAGCGCGACCCGCGCGGCCATACCCAACGCCAGCACGATGCCCTCGTTGCGCTGGTGCGCGGTCAACTCGGCAATCCCGATCTCGGCACCCACCGCGGACTTCCGGTCGCGGTGATCGCCACCGCCACCGTGCAGGAATTACAGGCGCAGACCGGCTACGCGGTGACAGCCGGCGGCACCCTGCTGCCGATGTCCGATCTGATCCGGATGGCGAGTCACGCCTACCACTACCTCGCGGTGTTCGACGGCGACAACGGAAGACCGCTATATCTGGGGCGATCCAAACGAATCGCCACCGCCGATCAACGAATTGTCCTGCACGGGAGCGAACGCGGATGCAGTCATCCCGGCTGCGACGTTCCCGGCTACCGATGCGAAGTCCATCATGTCGACGAGTGGGCCAGCGGGGGTCATACCGACATCGACCGACTGACCTTCGCGTGCGCGGCCCACCACAAACTGCTCGACCAGGGGTGGAAGACCCGCAAGTTGGCCAACGGAGATACCGAATGGATTCCGCCGCCGCAGCTTCCGCTTATCGGCGGCACCAATGACTTCCACCATCCGGAGCGACTTCTTGGTGAAGGGGCCTGAGCCACAGCAGCGCCAGGGCGCGGCCGCGTAGTTGAGTGGGTTCGGGCTAGGTAGACGAGATACAGACAGATCTTGCTCCGGGAGTCCAGCAGATTGCTCTGAACCCGAAATCTCTTCACACTGAGCACCTAACACCAGTGGTTAATCACCCTGACCTAGGAGTACCCGTGCGCGTCGGCATCCCGGCTGAGATCAAAAACAATGAATACCGCGTGGCCATTACCCCGGCCGGCGTTTCTGAACTCGTGCGACGCGGCCACACCGTCCTGGTCGAGTCCGGCGCCGGCGAAGGTTCGGCCATCCACGATGCCGACTTCACCTCCGCCGGTGCCCAGATCATCAAGACCGCCGAGCAGGTCTGGGCTGAAGCCGATCTGCTGCTCAAGGTCAAGGAGCCGATCGAGGCGGAGTACGCCCGACTGCGCAAGGGGCAGGTGCTATTCACCTACCTGCATCTTGCGGCCTCGCGGCCCTGCACCGATGCCCTGCTGGCCTCGGGTACCACCTCCATCGCCTACGAGACAGTCCAGACCACCGGCCCGGACGGATCGGTCGCGCTCCCCCTGTTGGCCCCGATGAGCGAGGTCGCCGGTCGACTCTCGGCACAGGTCGGCGCCTACCACCTGATGCGAACCCAGGGCGGCCGCGGCGTGCTGATGGGTGGTGTCCCCGGCGTCGCTCCTGCCAAAGTCGTGGTGATCGGCGGCGGAATGGCCGGCGATAACGCCGCCGCCGTTGCCTGGGGTATGGGTGCACACGTCACCGTGTTCGACCTCAACGTCAACACGCTGCGCAAGATCGACGCCGAATACGGCGGCGCCATCGAGACCCGTTACTCCGCGCGGCTGGAATTGGAGAATGCCGTCACCGCGGCCGACCTCGTGATCGGTGCCGTCCTGGTACCGGGTGCCAAAGCCCCCAAGCTCGTCACCAACGACACTGTCGCGCAGATGAGGCCGGGTGCGGTTCTGGTGGACATCGCCATCGACCAGGGTGGCTGCTTCGAGGACTCCAGGCCCACCACCCACGACGACCCGACGTTCCGCGTGCACGATGCCCTTTTCTACTGCGTGGCCAACATGCCGGGCGCGGTGCCACGTACGTCCACATTCGCACTGACCAACGCGACCATGCCCTACGTCATCAAGCTTGCGGACAAGGGCTGGCGAGAGGCCTGCAGGTCAGATACCGCACTGGCCAAGGGTCTTTCGACGCATGAGGGGCTCCTGCTGTGCGAGCAGGTCGCCGAGGCCCTGAATCTGCCGAGCACTGACACCTCGAAGCTGCTGACCTAAGGTCCGTCACTGCCCGGCGGCCAGTGCCGCGACGACATCCGCTGCCGGCCCTCCAGAGATGTCCCGCCAAGCGGATCCGGCCCAGAGGGTGGCGGCATGGGGATCGCCCGCGGCCACCGACGCCGACCGGATGGGGCCGGTGATCTGGTTGAGTTGCGGATACCCCGGCGGCGCCACCTCGCTGTAGGTGGCAGTGAATGCGTTGGCCAGGCTGCGCGCATAGCGTCCGGAGAAGGCCCGGGTCACCATGGTGTCGGTGAACTGCTTGTCGCGCAGAGCGCGACGATGCACGTCGTTGGTCCCGGCCTCATCACACAGCAGCAGTGCGGTGCCGACCTGGGCCGCCACCGCCCCGGCGCCCAAGACGTAGCGCACCGCGGTCGCGTCGCCCAGTCCGCCGGCGGCGACGACCGGTACGCCCAGATCCATAACCTGATCAAGCAGGGTCAGCAACGGTGTCGTCGGCGCGTCCCGGTCCGGGGCGAACATGCTGCGGTGTCCCCCTGCGGCGGGGCCCTGAACCACCAGCGCATCGGCCCCGGCGGCCACGGCCAGTGCGGCCTCGGCCGCGCTGGAGACGGTGACGATGGTCAACACGCCCCGGCCCCGCAGCCATTGCAGGACGGCCCTTTCCGGGCAGCCGAAGGTAAACGACACCGCCTCGGGTGCAGTGTCGGCCACCACGTCGAGCTTTGCCTGCCAGTGGTCGTCGTCGGGACGCGGGCGTCCGGGTTCCACACCGTACCGCCGGGCCAGCGGCACCAGTTGCTCACGATAGGCGTCAATCTCCTCAGCACCGGCCGCACAGGGTTGCGGCACGAAGAGGTTGACCGCGATCGGCCCGCCGGTCATTGACCGGGCTGCGGCGATGTCCTCGGCGAAGCGCTCGGCGGTGAGATAGCCGGCGGGCAACGAGCCGAGCCCGCCGGCGTTGGATACCGCAGCGGCCAGAGCCGGGGTGCTGGGTCCACCAGCCATCGGCGCCCCCACAACGGAGATTGGCAAGTCATGCAGGCTGAATGGCACCGGCTATCCCGCAAGCGCACGGAGGCGGTGCGGCAGGCTGCGTTTAGATCGATGCGGGCCCAGTACCGCGGCCCCGAAATGTCCGGAGAGCACCTTGCGTGCCACCGCGTTGACTTCGTCTACGGTGACGTCCTCGATGCGCTGCAGCGTTTCCGAGATGCTTCGATACTCGCCGTAGTTGAGCTCACTGCGGCCCAGCCGATTCATCCGCGATGCCGAGTCCTCAAGTCCGAGCACCAACCCACCGCGCAACGATCCCTTGGCGATGCGACACTCGGAATCGGTAATGCCATCGCGGGCCACCGTCTCAAGCACCTCCGCGGTCAGTCGGACCACTTCGTCGAAACGTTCCGGCAGACATCCCGCGTAGACGGAGAAGGCGCCGCAGTCGGAGAACGTATCGATCGTTGAATACACCGAGTAGGCCAGCCCGCGCGTCTCCCGGATCTCCTGGAAGAGCCGCGAACTCAAGCCACCGCCGAGGGCTCCGTTGAGCACCGCCAATGCCCATCGGTGCCGCCAACTCCGGCCAGGAATCCGAACTCCGAGGCTCAGGTGGGTCTGCTCGGAGTCACGGTTTACCAGCACCAGACCCGGCCGCCCGGGCACCCGCCCGGTTCCCGTGCGTGGTGGTTGGGGCGCACGGCCTTTCTTGAGTCTCGCGCCGAAGTGCCAGCGCACCAGGTTCACGACGTGCTCGTGGTCGATATTCCCGGCTACCGCGATCACCATCCGCTCCGGGATATAACGGCGGACGTGAAAGGACTGCAACTGATTTCGCGTCATCGACGACACAGAGTCAATGCTGCCGATCACCGGCCGGCCGAGCGGATGGTCGCCGAACATCGCCGACAGAAAAACCTCGCCCAGGGTGTCCTCGGGATCGTCGTCGCGCATCGCGATCTCTTCGAGTACGACATCTCGCTCGACGGCGACGTCGCCGGCCGCGCAAACACCGTTGAGGACAACATCGGCAACCAGGTCGACGGCCAGTTCGAGATCGTCGTCGAGTACGTGCGCGTAGTAGCAGGTGTGTTCCTTGCCGGTGAACGCGTTCAGTTCGCCGCCGACGGCGTCGACCGCCTGGGCGATCTCCACCGACGTGCGGGTCGGGGTGGCCTTGAACAGCAGGTGCTCGAGGAAGTGCGCCGCGCCGGCCACGGTCGGGCCCTCGTCGCGGGAACCGACGTTAACCCACACCCCGACTGACGCCGAACGCACGGATGGGACGTATTCGGTGACCACCCGCAGACCGCCCGGCAGCACGGTGCGGTGCATCGTCGAAAGCTCCGCGGCCGACGCCCCGCTCGGTCGACCCCGGAGTCCCGGCGGCTTAGCTATTGGCGGTCGCGGCATCGACCGGCGCGGGCGCGCTCTCCCCGGCTGCGTCATCGTCGACCGGGATCAGGGAGATCTTGCCCCGGTTGTCAATGTCGGCGATCTCGACGCGAAGCTTGTCTCCCAACTTCACCACATCTTCGACCTTGGACACCCGCTTTCCCCGGCCCAGCTTGGAGATGTGGACCAAGCCGTCGCGACCGGGCAGCAGTGAGACGAACGCACCGAAATCGGTTGTCTTGACGACGGTCCCGAGGAATCGCTCGCCCACCTTCGGCAGTTGCGGATTGGCGATCGCATTGATCATGTCAATCGCCGCCTGAGCCGAAGCACCGTCGGTGGCGCCGACGAACACCGTGCCGTCATCCTCGATCGAGATTGAGGCGCCGGTCTGCTCGGTGATCGAGTTGATCATCTTGCCCTTGGGTCCGATGACCTCGCCGATCTTATCGATCGGCACCTTGATCGCGGTCACCCGCGGAGCGTAGGGACTCATCTCGTCGGGGGCGTCGATCGCCTCGGCCATCACGTCGAGGATTACCAGCCTGGCGTCCTTGGCCTGAGCCAGGGCGCCGGCCAACACGTGCGAGGGGATTCCATCGAGCTTGGTGTCCAGCTGCAGCGCGGTGACGAATTCCTTGGTGCCGGCGACCTTGAAGTCCATGTCGCCGAAGGCGTCCTCCGCGCCGAGGATATCGGTCAGTGCTACGTAGCGCGTCTCACCGTTCACCTCATCCGACACCAGACCCATCGCTATACCGGCAACCGGTGCCTTCAGCGGCACACCGGCATTGAGCAACGACAGCGTCGAGGCACACACCGAGCCCATCGAGGTGGAGCCATTCGAGCTCAGCGCTTCGGAGACCTGCCGGATGGCGTAGGGGAACTCTTCCACGCTGGGCAGCACCGGCATCAGGGCACGCTCGGCGAGCGCGCCGTGGCCGATCTCGCGCCGCTTGGGTGAGCCAACGCGACCGGTCTCCCCGGTCGAATACGGCGGGAAGTTGTAGTGGTGCATGTAGCGCTTGGACTTTTCCGGCCCCAGCGAGTCGATCTGCTGGGCCATCTTGACCATGTCGAGAGTGGTGACGCCCATGATCTGGGTCTCCCCGCGTTCGAACAGCGCGCTACCGTGCGCCCGCGGGATGATCGCCACCTCGGCGCTCAGCGCGCGGATATCGGTGATGCCCCGGCCATCGATCCGGAAATGGTCGGTCAGGATGCGCTGGCGCACCAGTTTCTTGGTCAGCGACCGATAGGCGGCGCCGATCTCCTTCTCGCGTCCGGCGAAAGCCTCGCCGAGGCGTGCGAGCACATCGACCTTGATCTCATCCGTGCGATCGTTGCGCTCGGTTTTTCCGGCGATCTGCAGAGCCTGGGCCAGGTCGTCGCCGCCAGCCGAGACCACGGCCGCATAGACGTCGTCGGCGTAATCGGGGAACAGCGGGTAGTCGGCGACCGGTTTGGCGGCCTTGGCCGCCAACTCCTCCTGCGCGTTGCACAGCGCGGCGATGAACGGCTTGGCTACCTCAAGGCCCTCGGCCACAACGGTTTCGGTGGGCGCCGTGGCGCCGCCGGCGATCAGCTCGATCACCCTGTCGGTGGCTTCAGCCTCGACCATCATGATCGCGACGTCGGCCGAGTCCCCGGAGCCGGTCTTGCGCCCCGCGACGACCATGTCGAACACGGCACCCTCGAGCTGCTCGACAGTCGGGAACGCCACCCACTGGCCACCGCCGGCCGACCCCGGGATGAGCGCGACGCGAACGCCGCCGACGGGGCCGGAGAACGGCAGGCCGGAGATCTGGGTAGACGCCGATGCGGCATTGATGGCGAGCACGTCGTACAGGTCGTTGGGATCGAGGCTGAGGATCGTGACAACGACCTGGATCTCGTTGCGCAGGCCGGAGATGAACGTCGGTCGCAGTGGCCGGTCGATCAGCCGACAGGTGAGGATCGCGTCGGTGGAGGGGCGGCCCTCGCGGCGGAAGAAGGAGCCGGGAATCCGGCCCGCGGCATACATCCGCTCCTCGACATCAATGGTCAGAGGGAAGAAGTCAAAGTGCTCTTTGGGGGTCTTGCTGGCGGTGGTGGCCGACAGCAGCATGGTTTCGTCGTCGAGGTAGGCGACGACGGCGCCGGCGGCCTGCTGGGCCAGCCGACCGGTCTCGAATCGGATGGTGCGGGTGCCGAAGCTCCCGTTGTCGATGGTGGCGGTTGCTTCGAACACGCCTTCGTCGATGTCAGCGACAGACATAGAGGTCCGTACAGCCTTTCTGGAAATTCACTGTTCTGGTGTTTCGCGTCGCCACAGCGAACTCGGGTGTCCCGAAACCGCTAGGAAAGCGCCCCGGATACGGCTACGGCCGTCGATCGAAGCGGCCGGGGATGAAGACCAAGTCCGGCAGCCACTACCGAAGACCGCCCGATCGGGGAGTCTCGCCAGGGAGACGCAGGAACGGAACGCGCTGATGTGCGCGGCCCGCACCGGGTGTTCGAGCCGTTGACCGGCTCATAACTGTGATGATGTTACACGGCGGATGGCCGCCGCCCGCCCCCGCTCAGCGACGCAGACCGAGGCGTTCGATCAGTGCGCGATAGCGCGCAACGTCCACCTTGGCGACGTACTTCAGCAGTCGGCGACGACGACCGACGAGCAGCAGCAACCCGCGCCGGGAGTGGTGGTCGTGTTTGTGGGTCTTGAGGTGCTCGGTCAGGTCGGAGATGCGCTTGGTCAGCATCGCGACCTGGGCTTCCGGCGAGCCGGTGTCGGTCTCGTGCAACCCGTAGGCACCCAGAATTTCTTTTTTTTGCTCGGTAGTCAGCGACATGCTGGAACTCCATCATTTCAGTCCGCGAGTAATAGGTTGAGAGTGAGCCACCGCGAACAGCAGCCCACGCCCGATGATCCTAGCAGCGCCGATGCTCACGCTCCGAATCGCGGCGGTCAGCGTTGGGCCGCCAGGATGCCCCGCGCCTTCTCGGTGTCACGGCCCATCGCCTCGATGAGATCGTCGGCCGAGGCGAACTTCTTCTGGCCGCGGATGCGTGCCACGAAGTCCACCGCGACGTGCTGTCCGTACAGGTCAGCGGAGGTATCCAAGACGAAGGCCTCGACGGTGCGGGTACGCCCGGAAAACGTCGGGTTGGTGCCAACCGACACGGCGGCCGGGTGTCGCCTGCCACGCATCAGGGTGCCGGTCACGGAGTCCGGCCCCGATTGACCCCCCAGCACCGTGAACCAGGCGGCGTAAACGCCATCGGCCGGAATCGCGGAGTGCATGGGCCCGGCGACGTTGGCGGTCGGGTAGCCCAAACCCTTGCCCCGGCCGTCGCCGCGCACCACCACGCCCTCGACTCGGTGCGGGCGGCCGAGAGCCTCGGCGGCGGCTACCACGTCGCCGGCGTCCACGCAGGCCCGGACGTAGGTGGAGGAAAAGGTGACCGTTTCGCTAGGGAGGTGCTCGGCGACCAGGGACACCCCGTCCACGGCGAATCCCAGCCGGTCGCCGGCTTTACGGAGGGTGTCGACGTTTCCGACAGCCTTCTTGCCGAAGGTGAAGTTCTCCCCCACCACCACTTCCACGACATGCAGGCGCTCGACGAGCAGTTCATGGATATAGCGGTCCGGGGTCAGCTTCATAAAGTCGGCCGTGAACGGCACCACCAGGAATACGTCGACGCCGAGTTCCTCGACGAGTTCGGCGCGGCGCGCCAGCGTGGTCAGCTGGGCTGGGTGACTGCCGGGAAAGACGACCTCCATCGGGTGCGGGTCAAAAGTCATCAGGACGGTCGGCACTCCGCGTGACCTGCCCGCCTTGACCGCCCGCGCGATGATCTCGGCGTGACCGCGGTGCACACCGTCGAATACCCCGATGGTCAGCACACAGCGACCCCAGTCCGAGGGAATCTCATCGAGTCCGCGCCAGCGCTCCACGGGGGTAAGCGTACGGCTCATAACGACCGGAACTAAAGGGTCGCCGGCCGGATCACCACCACGGACCTCGTTCGCGGACCGCTGTCCTCCAAGAGCGCGAACACCTGTCCGTCTGGGCCGGTGGCCGCGTAGCGGCCCTCGATACCGGCGGCTGGCAACGACCGGCCGTGGCCGACGTCGACGGCTTGTTCGGCGGTGATGTCGCGACGCGGGAACCCCAGCAGGCAGGCCTCGTCGAGGGTGTAGCTCAGCGCGGGGTGCTCGGCGAGGTCTTCCAGGGTGCGGGCATGGTCGAGGCCGTAGCCGCTGACGCGGGTGCGCCGCAATGCCCTCAGATGCCCGCCGACACCGAGACCCACCCCGAGATCACGGGCCAGTGCCCGGATATAGGTGCCTGCCGAGCAGTCCACCTCCACATCCACATCAACCACCGGGCCCTCTCGCCGGATCGCGAAGACGTCGAAACGGTCGATCTGAACCGCGCGTGCGGCCAGTTCGACCGCCTCTCCTTCGCGGACGCGTTGATAGGCCCGCTTGCCATCGACCTTGATCGCACTCACCGCCGACGGGCGTTGCGAAATCTCGCCGCGAAGCAGGCCGATTCCGCGGTTGATCGCCTCGTCGGTCACCTCGGCAGCCGACAGATCCCGGACCACGTCGCCGTCAGCGTCATCCGTGGTGGTTGTCCGGCCGAGACGGATGGTGGCGGCGTAGGACTTCGACGTGCCGCTGATCAAGCCCAGAATCTTGGTGGCACGCTCGATGCCGACCACCAGCACCCCGGTGGCCATCGGGTCCAGGGTGCCGGCATGCCCCACCTTGCGGGTACCGAAGATCCGTCGGCAGCGGCCCACCACGTCATGGCTGGTCATCCCGGCCGATTTGTCGACGACGACCAGCCCGGCAGCGAAGCTGATTCCCGGGTCGCTGCGCTCCTGCCCTCCGGGTGCGCTCACAGCACGATCGCCGTCAGTGCCAGCCCGCCGGCCACCGACCACCGGCCGGCCAACTCGGTCAGCGGTGGACCGGACCGAGCGGCGGAGTCGATCAGGATGCGGGAGATGAACTCACCTGCCGTCCCGTCGGCGCCGACGGTGAAGGTGATGTGGGCGTCCTCGAAGCCCAGCCACCGCTGCGTGAGCGGGTACCACGCCTTGTAGGTGGCCTCCTTGGCGCAGAACAGGATTCGGTCCCAGTGCAGGTCGCCGGGCAACGCCGCAATCTCGGTGCGTTCGACCGGCAGGCTGACCGCGTCGAGCACCCCCTGGGGCAGTACGCCGTGCGGCTCGGCATCGATGCCGACCGAGCGCACGGCGACCCGGCGACCCACGACCGCGCCGCGGTAGCCCTCGCAGTGGGTCAGGCTGCCCACCACGCCGTCGGGCCAGTGCGGTTCGCCTTTGTCCCCCTTGAGAATCGGCGACGGCGGCACTCCGAGTTGCTCCATGGCCACCCGTGCGCAGTGCCGGACGGTGACGAACTCATTGCGCCGCTTGGCAACCGAACGAGCGATCAGCGGCTCCTCTTCGGGCAGGGCAGCGAGATGCGGTGGATCGTCGTACAACTCGGCGAAGACCAGATCCGCGATGTCGGGAAGCACCTCCCGCATGAACTCACTCATCCGCGCCGGCTGCGCAGCCGCTCCTGGAACTTCTCCGACTGCTCGCGCATCTGGGGGGTGATCATGAAATGGCCACCGAAGTCGTTGAGATAGCCGGGTGCGTAATCCGGGTCGGGCAACACCTGGCGCAGCCAGCGATAGGGCTTGCGGCGGTGCCACTCTCGCGGATAGCCCACTGACACCTCCTCAAACCGCACCCCGTCGTACCACGTCGTGCGAGGGATGTGCAGATGCCCGTACACCGAGCACAGCGCGTTGTAGCGGGTGTGCCAGTCGGCGGTCGCGGTGGTACCGCACCAGAGCGCGAACTCCGGATAGAACAGCACGTCGCACGGTTCGCGACGCAGCGGGAAATGGTTCACCAGGACGGTGGGCGTGATCCAGTCCAATTCATCCAATCGTGCCCTGGTGTACTTGAGGCGGTCCCGGCACCAGGCATCACGGGTGGCGTAAGGCTCACTCGACAGCAGGAACTCGTCGGTCGCCACGACGTTGCGCTCCCGGGCGATCGCCAGGCCCTCGGCCTTGGTGCCCGCGCCCTCGGGAAGAAACGTGTAGTCGTACAGCAGAAACATTGAGACGATCGTCGCCGGACCGCCGCCTTCGGTCCACACCGGGTAAGGATGCTCAGGGGTCAGCACGCCCATCTCGTCGCACATCTGCACCAGATAGTCGTAGCGCGCTCGGCCGAACACCTGCATCGGATCCTTGCCCGTGGTCCACAGTTCGTGGTTTCCCGGCACCCAGATGACCTTGGCGAACCGGCGCCGCAACAGATCCAACGCCCAGCGAACATCGTCGGTGCGCTCGGCCACGTCACCGGCGACGATCAACCAGTCCTCCGGGGTCGCCGGGTAAAGCGACTCGGTCACCGGCTTGTTGCCGTTGTGACCGATATGCAGGTCGCTGATTGCCCAGAGCGTTGGAGCCACAGCGCTTCACCCTACTGGCGGCCCCTATCCTAGTCCGGTGGCGAGTACGCGGTTTACCGACCGGGCGGTGAGCCGGGCGCTACGGCTTCCGGCTCCCACAACCAGCTACCTGGTGCACCGCGGCCTGCGGGTGCCCATGCGTGACGGCGTCGAGTTGATCGCCGACCATTACGCGCCGGTCGCCGCCGCGCCGAAGGGCACCATCCTGGTACGGGGCCCCTACGGCCGAACATTTCCGTTCTCGCTGATCTACGCCCGGATTTACGCCGCGCGCGGTTACCACGTGATCTTCCAAAGCGTGCGGGGGACCTTCGGGTCCGGTGGCACCTTCGTGCCCATGGTCCACGAGGCCGCCGATGCGGCCGACACCGTGATCTGGTTGCGCGGCCAACCCTGGTTCACCGGGACGTTCGCCACCATCGGCCTGTCCTACCTCGGCTTCACCCAGTGGGCGCTACTGGCGGACCCACCACCGGAACTGGTCGCGGCCGTCGTCGCCGTCGGACCGCACGACCTGCACACCTCCACCTGGGGCACCGGAGCCTTCGCACTGACCGACTTCCTCGGCTGGGCGGACATGATGGCCCATCAGGAACGGGGGCCACTCAAGCGGATGGCCTACCAGGTTAAAGCCCGCCGCAGGATGGACCGGGCGGTACGGGGCGTCCCGTTGGGCGAAGCCGGGCGCGCACTGCTCGGTGAGCGATCCCCGTGGTATGAGACCTGGCTGGCCCACCCCGACCGCAACGACAGGTTCTGGAATCCGATGACAATGTCGGCTGCACTGGACCGGTGCACCGTTCCGGTGCTGTTACTCACCGGTTGGCAGGACGTCTTCCTCGACCAGACCATCAGTCAGTACCGGCAGTTGCGCGACCGTGGCGTCGACGTCGCCTTGACGATAGGCCCCTGGACCCACGATCAGATCGTGACTCGAGCGACCGGCAGCACAGTGGCCGAGACGCTGGGCTGGCTTGGCTCCCACCTGGCCGGGGAATCCCCACCCGGGAAATCCCCACCCGCGCGCACCACACCGGTACGGGCCCACATCACCGGCCGGGACGCCTGGACGGACATGCCGGACTGGCCCGTCACCGGCCCAGAGCATGCGTTGCATCTCCAGCCCGGTGGCCGACTCGGCGCCGCCGCCGCCCCCGTGGGCTCGCGGGCGGCAACCTTCCGTTATGACCCGGCCGATCCCACTCCGACGATCGGCGGGCGGCTGTTGTCTCGGCAAGGCGGCTACCGCGACGACACCGAGTTGTCCGGGCGTACCGACGTACTCACGTTCACCAGTGCGCCACTGGAGACGGAACTGACGGTCTACGGAAATCCCGTCGTCGAGGTGGATCACTCCAGCGACAACCCGCACTTCGACGTTTTCGTCAGGGTCAGCGAGGTGGACGCGGTGGGCCGGTCTCGCAATGTCAGCGACGGGTTCCGACGCTTCCGTGCCGAGTCCGCCGCACCGATCCGACTTACGCTCGACCCGATCGCCCACCGGTTCAGTGCCGGCTGCCGAATACGGGTGCTCATCGCGGGCGGCTCGCATCCGCGATTCGCCCGCAACCTCGGCACCGGCGAACCCGACCTCACCGGACGCCGGATGGTCGCCTCCACCCACACCGTGCGCTACGGCGCCGCGTCGCGACTCATCCTGCCCGTCGCCGACCGATCGGTTACCTGAACGAACCCAGACCCGATCGACGGGTGCGGGTGTCGCTACGGTGTCGTTATGGCCACACCCTCACGCGCCGACATCCTGCTCATCGACACCACCGACCGGGTTCGGACCCTCACGCTGAACCGGCCCGAGTCCCGCAACGCATTGTCGAGCGGGCTGCGCAAGCAGTTCTTCGCCGCGCTACGCGACGCTGAGGCCGACGACGGCGTAGACGTGGTGATCTTCACCGGCACCGATCCGGTGTTCTGCGCGGGCTTGGACCTCAAGGAACTCGGCGACACCACAGAGTTGCCAGACATCTCCCCGAAGTGGCCGCCGATGAACAAGCCGGTGATCGGGGCGATCAACGGTGCGGCGGTGACCGGTGGGCTGGAATTGGCGCTGTACTGCGACATCCTGATCGCCTCCGATCGGGCTCGATTCGCCGACACCCACGCCCGGGTCGGGTTGCTGCCCACCTGGGGTCTGAGCGTGCGACTGCCGCAGAAGGTCGGGGTGGGGATGGCGCGCCGGATGAGTATGACCGGCGACTACCTGTCGGCCGCCGACGCACTGCGCGCCGGACTGGTCACCGAAGTCGTCGCCCACGAACAGTTGATGCCGGCCGCACGCGCGATGGCCGCCTCGATCGTCGGCAACAACCAGAAGGCCATCCGCGCACTGCTGGACTCCTATCACCGTATCGATAACGCCGACACCGGTACCGGGCTGTGGATGGAGGCCGAGTCGGCTCAAGCCTGGATGCGCTCAGCCAGCGGTGACGATATCGCCGCCAGTCGGGCCACGGTTATCGAGCGCGGCCGGGCGCAGGCCCGGCAGTCGATTTGAGCCGGGCGCAGGCCCGGCAGTCGATTTGAGCCGGGCGCAGGCCCGGCAGTCGATTTGAGCCGGGCGCAGGTTAAGTAGGACGCCGGTCTACGCCGAGGGCGACGGTGAGCGCCGCCACCACGTCCGCGATCGGCCCCACGGTCGAGTAACCCGCCGCCAGAGCATGTCCTCCGCCGCCGAATCCGGAGGCCACTGACGCGAGATCAAAACTCTTGGCGCGCAGGGAAACCGACCAGCTTTGCGGGGCGGTCTCTTTGAACACCGCCGCGACTTCGGCCTCGGCGGTGGTGCGCACAACGTCGACGATGCTCTCGATCTCTTCAGAGCGGTGCGTCCGCCAATCCGATTCGGTCACGACCGCGTAGACCAGACCGGTACCGCCGGCGGCGGACGGAACGATCTGCGCGCTTGCCAACACCCTGCTCAGCAGCGGCAACCAGGCGAAGGGGTGGGTATCGTGCAGCAGGCGGCTCATTTCCGCATTGTCGACGCCGATCTCCACCAGGCGGGCGGCGAGTCGCAGCCCACGTGGTGAGGCCCTCCGGAAAGAGCCCGTGTCGATGCTCAGCCCGGCGTACAGGCAGCGGGCCACATCCATCGTGATGTCCCGACCCCATGCATCGAGCAGGTCCGCTACCAGCAGCGTGGTCGAATCCGCCTGCGGATCAACGAAGTTGATGCTGCCATACATGGTGTTCGACCTGTGATGGTCGATCACCAGGACTTTCCGACGGTCGACCAGTTCGGCTAGCTCACCGAGACGATTCACACTCGGGACGTCGACGGTCACCACGAGGTCGGCATCACTACGGACATCAGCAGGAGCCACCAGAAGTTCGCACCCGGGAAGTTGACGCAACGATTCGGGCAGGGCGCCGGACGCCGAAAAGCTCACCTGAACGTCGGCGCCCTCGCCGATCAAGGTCAAGCCCAGGGCCAGCGCTGCACCCACCGTGTCGGCGTCGGGTTGCACATGACAGAGAATCACCACCGACCCGACTCCTGCCAGCTCCTGCGCGGCTCCGTGGGCGCCGACGCGCAATACGGCTCGGGTGATCTCAGTCGTCGAGTCGACCATCGTCACCCTCGGTCTGGGAGTCGTCGTCGACAACCCGGTAGGGCTGGGCATCGCCGGCCGGAGTGGCTCCGACGCGGATCCGGGCCACGTCGGCATCGGCCGCGCGGGCCCGGGCCAGCAGTTCCTCCATCCGATGTGCCGCATCCGGAACCGTGTCGCGGACAAAAGCCAGGGTGGGGGTGAACTTCACCCCGGTGCCGGCCCCGACCTTGGTGCGCAGCACACCCTTGGCGCTCTCCAGTGCGGCAGTCACACCGGCATAGTCCGGCTCTTCGGACAATGAGCGCCCGATGACCGTGTAGTACAACGTGGCGTCGTGCAGGTCACCGGTGACCTTCGCATCAGTGATCGTCACCCCGATCAGTCGCGGATCCTTGATCTCGTACTCGATCGCCGAGGCGACGATGGTCGAGATACGCTTGGCCAGCCGCTTGGCCCGAGCCGGATCAGCCATGAATCCCGCCCCACGGGCGAGCGCTCACGGATGCCCGCCACATTCGGTGACGCGATGTCCCGACGACGGGCAGGCCCATCAGACGCGCGCCTTCTCAACCAGTTCGTAGGTCTCGATGACGTCGCCTTCCTTGATATCGGCATACGTCACGGTAAGACCACACTCGTAGCCCTCGCGGACCTCGGTTGCGTCGTCCTTCTCCCGCTTGAGCGAAGACACGGTGAGGTTCTCGGCGACGACGACGTTGTCACGCAGCAGTCGAGCCTTGGCGTTGCGGCGCATGATGCCCGACTGCACCAGGCAACCCGCGATGTTGCCCACCTTCGAGGACCGGAAGATCGCGCGGATTTCTGCCCGCCCCAACTCTCGCTCCTCGTAGATCGGCTTGAGCATTCCCTTGAGTGCGCTCTCGATCTCATCGATCGCCTGGTAGATCACCGAGTAGTAGCGGATCTCCACGCCCTCGCGGTTGGCCAGTTCGGTTGCCTTGCCCTCGGCTCGGACGTTGAAGCCGATGATGATCGCATCCGAGGCCGACGCCAGGTTGACGTTGGTCTCAGTGATGCCACCGACACCACGATCGATGACCCGCAACTCCACCTCGTCGTCGATCTGGATGCCGAGCAGGGCTTCCTCGAGCGCTTCGACGGTGCCGGAATTGTCGCCCTTGAGGATCAGGTTCAGCTGACTGGTTTCCTTGAGTGCCGACTCGAGGTCCTCGAGACTGATCCGCTTGCGCGACCGGGCGGCCAGCGCATTGCGCTTGCGTGCACTGCGCCGGTCGGCGATTTGACGGGCGATGCGATCCTCGTCGACGACCAGCAGATTGTCGCCGGCTCCCGGAACCGAGGTGAAGCCGATCACCTGCACCGGTCGCGACGGGGTCGCCTCCACGATGTCCTCGCCATGCTCATCGACCATGCGACGGACGCGGCCGTAGGCATCGCCGGCCACAATCGAGTCACCGACACGCAGCGTGCCGCGCTGAATGAGCACGGTGGCCACCGGACCGCGGCCGCGGTCCAGATGTGCTTCGATCGCCACACCCTGTGCTTCCATGTCGGGGTTGGCCCGAAGATCCAGCGCTGCGTCGGCGGTCAGCAGCACTGCCTCCTCGAGTGCCTGGATGTTGATGCCGTTCTTGGCGGAGATGTCGACGAACATGGTCTCGCCACCGAAGTCCTCGGCCACCAGACCGTATTCGGTCAGCTGCGACCGGATCCGCTGCGGATCAGCACCTTCCTTGTCGATCTTGTTGACCGCCACAACGATGGGCACGTCGGCCGCTTGCGCATGGTTGATGGCTTCAACCGTCTGGGGCATGACACCGTCGTCGGCCGCCACCACCAGGATCGCGATATCGGTGGCCTTCGCGCCGCGGGCACGCATGGCGGTGAACGCCTCATGGCCCGGGGTGTCGATGAAGGTGATCAGCCGCTCGTTGCCGTCATGGGTGACAGCGACCTGATAGGCACCGATGTGCTGGGTGATACCGCCGGCCTCGCCCTCGCGCACGTTGGCCTGACGAATGGTGTCCAGCAGTCGGGTCTTGCCGTGATCGACGTGACCCATCACGGTGACCACCGGCGGACGGACCACCAGGTCGTCCTCCCCACCGGAGTCCTCGCCGTAGGTGAGGTCGAAGCTTTTCAGCAGTTCCCGGTCCTCGTCCTCGGGCGAGACGACCTGAACGACGTAGTTCATCTCCCCGCCGAGGAGTTCGAGTGTCTCATCGCCCACCGACTGGGTGGCGGTCACCATCTCGCCGAGATTGAACAGCGCCTGAACCAGCGCGGCCGGGTTGGCATCGATCTTCTCGGCGAAGTCGCTCAGCGATGCGCCGCGGGCCAGGCGGACGGTTTCGCCGTTGCCGTGTGGCAACCGCACCCCGCCGACAACCGGCGCCTGCATGTTCTCGTACTCGGCCCGTTTGGCTCGTTTCGATTTGCGGCCACGCCGGACCGCGCCACCGGGACGACCGAATGCGCCAGCCGCACCACCGCGCTGACCTGGCCGGCCACCGGCACCGCCGGGACCGCCGCCACCTGGACGTCCGCGGAAACCCGCTCCCGCCGGTGCGGCGCCTCCCCCGGCGCCACCGCCACCCGGACCGCCGGTGCGGTAATTACCGCCGCCGCCACCGCCGGGACGTGCACCCTGGCCTGGGCCGGGACGTGCGCCGGGACCACCGGGACGCGGCCCGCCCGGACGAGCCGGTCGGGCGCCCATGGCACCGCCGGGACGGGGCGGCATGTTGCCCGGAGTAGCGCCACCGGGCCGGGGTCCGCCGGGACGCGGCGGCATGGCACCCGGTGCCGGCCGGGCGCCGGTCGGGGCACCGGCCTGGGGACGGGGTTGCGGGCGCTCGACGGGCGCCGAGGAGAACGGATTGTTGCCCACCCGCGGCGGGCGCGGACCGCCGGGCTTGGGTGCGGCTGGGCCGGGTTGGGCGCCGGGTTCGGCGACCGGACTGGGAGCCGCGACCACGACCTCGGCGGGGACGGGCGGGACCGGGGCCGCAGGCTTCGTGGCCGGCGGCGCGACCGGCGCTGCCGGTGCGACAGCGACCGTTTCGGGCTTTCTCGCCGGCGCCTTCACCGGGGCCTTCTCGACCGGCTTGGGCCCGCCGAACGCTTCGCGCAGGCGGCGCGCAACCGGCGCCTCGACCGTCGATGACGCGGATTTGACGAATTCTCCCTGTTCGCTCAGTCGAGCGAGTACTTCCTTGCTGGTAACACCGAGTTCCTTCGCTAACTCGTGTACGCGAGCCTTGCCTGCCACGACATCTCCATCTCTAGAGGCGCCAGCGGTGGGAAGGCCGCGCCTCGGGTTTAACTACGACGCATGATCATCGTCGGGTCTTCACGGTGTGCTCATGTTCTTCCGATACTCGTTTCTCGTGCCGGGCGGGCGAGCGATATGACGTGCTCATCCACCGCGGATGTGTCCGGTGAACCGGTGATCCGGAGCGCTCGCGCGAATGCCTGCCGTCGGATCGCCGCCGTGAGGCACCGATCAGCGGGGTGCAACCAGGCACCCCGACCCGGGCGGGACCGTGAAGCATCGACGGAGACGGCTGTGAGGCCGTTTTCCGTCGACCCGGCCACCACTCGGAGCAGTTCGACGGCCAACTCTCGCCTCCGGCAGCCGATGCACGTCCGAACCGGACCGCCGGTGGACGTCTCAGCTGCTGGATTCTTGCGCTGGACCACGCCACACTCTACCGTCACCGCGGCCGAGTTCAGAACCGAGCCATGATGGCGCCGCGCAGTTACCGCTGCCGAGGGGCATCCGCCGGTGCACCGGGGTCCGGCTCAGGGTCGGGGGCGTCGCTGCGGATGTCGATACGCCAGCCGGTTAGCCGGGCGGCCAACCGAGCGTTCTGGCCCTCTTTGCCGATCGCCAGTGAGAGCTGGAAATCCGGCACCGTCACCCGGGCTGAGCGGGTGGCGAGGTCGACCACCTGCACGGAAACCACCTTGGCCGGCGAAAGCGCGTTGCCGACGAACCGGGTGGGGTCTTCGTCGAAGTCGATGATGTCGATCTTCTCGCCGGACAACTCGCTCATCACGTTGCGCACCCGCTGACCCATCGGGCCGATGCAGGCCCCCTTCGCATTAAGACCAGTGTTGAGACCGCCGGGCTTCGCCCGGACCGCGATCTTCGAACGGTGCCCGGCCTCGCGGGCGACCGCCACGATCTCCACCGAGCCGTCGGCAATCTCCGGCACCTCCAGAGAGAACAGCTTGCGCACCAGGTTGGGATGCGTCCGGGACAACTCGATGCGGGGTTCACGCGCACCACGGGCGACTCCGACCACGTAGCAGCGCAGTCGCTCGCCGTGCTCGTAGTTCTCACCGGGCACCTGTTCGGCTGAGCGGATCGTTCCCTCGGACCCCTTCGTCTCACTGCCCAGGTGCACCACCACGGTGCCGCGGGCGTTCTCGCGCGCGTCGCGCTGGACCACTCCGGCGACGATGTCGCCCTCGCGGGCGGCGAACTCGCCGTAGACGCGCTCGTTCTCGGCATCGCGGAAGCGCTGCAGCATCACCTGACGGGCCGTTGTCGCCGCAACCCGGCCGAAACCCTCGGGGGTGTCATCCCACTCCCGGGTAGGGGCGCCGTCCGCGTCGGTCTCAATGGCGATCACCTTCACCTCGCCGCTCTTTCGGTCGATCTCGATACGGGCGTCGGGTTGGTGGCCCTCGGTGTGCCGGTAGGCGGTCAGCAGTGCGGATTTGATGGTGTCCAGTAGTTCATCGACCGATAAGCCCCGGTCGTTCTCGATCGCGTGCAGGGCGGTGATGTCGATATTCATGCCTCGGCCTCCGTTTCAGTCCGTCCGAGAAGTTCGAGTTCGGTGGCACTGGGCGGGGCGAACTCCACCTGAACGACGGCTTGGCGAATCTCCCCGAGTGGGATGCGACGGACCGCCCAACCACCACCGGCTCGGATCACCAGGTCGACAGCGCCACCGGTTGTCAGGCCGATCCGACCGGTGATAGCGGTGCCGTCGGCCAAATCAACCTCGACTTTGCGTCCCCGGGCCCGGCGATAATGCTTCTCGGCGGTCAGTGGCCGATCGACCCCGGGCGAACTGACCTCGAGGTCGTAGGCGTTATCCGCCGTGTGCACGGAGTCGAGCAACTCCGATGCCGCGCGAGACAGCTCGGCGACGGCCTCGAGATCCAGGGGGCGCTCGCCGTCGGCAACGACCCGAATCCGGGGCGGTCGACGTCGAGGGTCGACCGACACGTCCTCGATCTCGTATCCGGCGCGGGCGAACTCCCCGCTGAGTAGCTCTACCACCCGTTCCGGGGAGGGTAATCCCGAGGACTCCTCAATCACGGCGAGCTCCTCGTCTTCAGTTGTGCTGATAACGCCGCCGGATGTCGACTCGGCCCGTTACGGCCACGATACGCCAGTGATCCGGACGGCAATGGCAGGATGTTGCCGTGCCCAGGAACGATCCCAGCTGCAATCCCGGACGCCGCAATCCCGGATCCATCGAGGGCCCGGAGCGTGTGCTCAGCCGGCGGCGCGTCCTCACCGGAGGGGGTGGCCTGCTTGCGCTGGGACTCACCGTTTCCCCCACCGCAGCCTGTGGTTCGGGTAGGCCCAAAGGGCCCGATCCGCTCCAATCCGTGCTGGCAGCGGCGCGCAACGACAGCGAGTTGGCGGCCGCCGCGGCCAGAACCGCCCCGACTCAGCTGGCACCGGCGCTTCTGGTGATCTCCGCGGAGCGGGCCCGCCACGCAGGCGCCCTCATTGAGGAGCTGTCTCGGGCCGCGGGGGAACCGACACCGACGCCGGGCGCGGCGGCACCTGCACCGCCCTCACCCACCTCGACTGGGCCGGCCCCGCCGCCGCCGAGCGTGAACGACGTGGTCGACGCGCTGCGTCTGGCGGGCGAGAGCGCGGCAACGCTCGCTCCTACGCAGTCGGGCTACCGGGCCGGCCTGCTGGGATCCATCGCCGCGGCCTGTATGACCTCCGCGACAGTGGGGCTGACGCCGTTGAGGAAGCCACGATGACGTCACCCGATCAACCGACGCCTACCTCCCCGGCAGCGCAGGACCCGGACCGGCCCGAGGACTCCGGCCAGGCGGCGTGGTTCGATGCGATCGCCGTCGAACATGCAGCGATCTACGGCTACGGCATGGTCTCGGCGCACAGCCTGCCCCTCCGTAACGACCTGGTCTCAGCCGCGCTCGCCGAACACCGCAACCGGCGTGAGGCGGCGCTGGCGATCCTCACCGAGCGATCGGTCGCGATACCACTGCCGGCTGCCGGCTACCAGATACCGGTCCCGGTGATCTCGCCGACTGACGCCGCCAAGCTCGCGATCCAACTCGAGGAGGACTGCGCAGTGGCCTGGCGGGCTGTCATGGAGCAGGCCGAATACGAGCAGGACCGAGCCTTCGGCCTGACCGCGCTGACCCAGTGCGCGATGAATGCCGCACGGTGGCGCCAGGTACTCGGCGCCTGGCCGGTGACCGAGGCCTTCCCCGGCGGCAGCGAGTAGCGGGGCGACACCCGCGATCAGTCGGCGGCCAGTGCGGCGCCGATTTCCTGCGCCGCGGTGCCAACAGCAATCTCCCGGGTCTCGCCGGTGAACCGGTTGCGTAGTTCAACGGTGCCGTCGGCCCAGCCGCGGCCCACCACCACGATCCAGGGCACACCGAGCAGTTCGGCATCTTTGAACTTCACCCCGGGTGAGACGGTCCGGTCGTCGAGCAGCACTTCGGTTCCGGAGCCATCCAGGATCACCGCCAACTCCTCCGCGCCGGCCCGCGCCTCGGCATCCTTGTTCGCGATCACCACGTGTACGTCGAACGGCGACACCGACGCCGGCCAGCGCAGGCCGAGTTCGTCGTGCTGCTGTTCAGCGATCACCGCCACCAACCGGGAAACCCCGATGCCGTAGGAGCCCATCGTGGGCCGCACCGGCTTACCGTCCTCGCCGAGCATATCGACGCTGAACGCGTCGGTGTACTTGCGTCCCAACTGGAAGATGTGGCCGATCTCGATTCCGCGGGCGCTGACCAGCGGACCGGCCCCATCCGGCGAAGGATCGCCGTCCCGGACCTCGGCGGCCTCGATGATTCCGTCGGGAATGAAATCGCGTCCGGCAACCAAACCCACCACATGCTTGCCTGCCGAATCCGCCCCGGTGATCCACGAGGTTCCGACTGCCACTCTAGGATCCACCAGATAGCGAATACCATTGTTCAGCAACGCTTTCGGGCCAATAAAGCCCTTATGCAAAAAGGGATACTTCGCGAAGTCCGCCTCGTCGAGCATGGCGTACGCCGCCGGGTCCAGCGCGGCGCTCAGTCGCTTGTCATCGATCTCGCGGTCGCCGGGCACTCCGATTCCCAGCAGTTCCCACTCACCGCCGGGCACCCGCACCTTCAGCATGACGTTCTTGAGAGTGTCGGCGGCAGTGACGGTCCGGCCCGCCAATTCAGCCACCGCAGCGGTGTTCGCCCACTCCACCAACGTGACGATGGTCGGTGTATCACCGGTGTCGTACACCTGCGGTGCCGCTAGAGCGTCGAACAATATCGATTCGGGTACCGCGGTGGTGACGGCCTCCACGTTGGCTGCGTAACCGGACGCCAGGCAGCGCACAAAGGTGTCTTCGCCGACCTCACTCTCGGCCAGGAACTCCTCGGACGCGCTACCGCCCATCGCCCCGGACACCGCCGAGACGACCACGTACCGAATCGCCATGCGCGCAAACATCTTTTGATACGCCTCGCGGTGGGCCAGATAGACCGCCCGCAGTCCATCGTCGCTGACATCGAAGGAATAGGAGTCCTTCATGATGAACTCGCGACCGCGCAGAATGCCCGCCCTCGGTCGGGCCTCGTCGCGGTACTTCGTCTGAATCTGGAACAACAGCACCGGAAAATCCTTGTAGGAGCTGTACTCCCCCTTGACCGTCAAGGTGAACAGTTCTTCGTGGGTCGGGCCGAGCAGATAATCGTTGTCGCGGCGGTCCTTGAGCCGAAAGACCCCGTCACCGTACTCGGTCCAGCGGTTTGTCGTCTCATAAGGCGCGCGCGGCAGCAACGCCGGGAACAGGATCTCCTGGCCTCCGATCGCGACCATCTCCTCGCGCACGATGTTCTCGATCTTGCGCAGCACCCGCAGACCCAGCGGTAGCCAGCTGTAGAGGCCCGGTCCGATCGGCCGGACGTAGCCAGCCCGGATCAGCAGCTTATGGCTGGGGACTTCGGCGTCGGCAGGGTCGTCGCGCAGCGTTCGCAGGAACAGCTCGGACATGCGGGTGATCACAACGGCCCAGCTTAGCCATCGCGGAGGCGGCTACATTTCGCCGGCCTCGACCGCCTCCCGGGTGTGCTGGGCGGTGGCGATCTGCTTGGCGGAGAACCCGATGAAGAAGGCGCTGATACCGACCAGGACGGCGACGGCGGCGATCCACAGCAGTGAGTAGGTATACCCGGCGTCGAGCGCGTCAAGTTGCGCCGAGGTCATGTCGGCCACCGGTCCGGTGGTACCGCCGAGGTAAAGAGTGCGAGAGACCTGCACCGCCTGGATTACCACGAGAACCACCGGGCCACCGAGGTTTTGCACCATCAGCGTGATCGCGCTGACCGGTCCGATCTCATCGGGACCAACGTCGGCGACCGCACACAGCGGCAGGATCACCGAGATGATGCCGATACCAAAGCCGCCGACCAGAATCGGTAGCAACAGATCGGGAAAATATGGGATGGTGCGGGTCAGCGTGGAGCCGAAGAGCATGGCTCCCAGCACGAAAACTCCGCCGCCGATGATCAACCAGCGCGGGGCGACATGCGGGGCCAGTCGCGCCGTAATCACGTTGCCCAGCCCGAGTGCCAATGCGAACGGAATGAACCCGATGCCCGCGTGCAGGGCCGAATACCCGAGTACGTCCTGAACATAGAGACCGATCATCACGGTCAGGGTCAGCAGCACTCCGCCGGCGAGAAACAGCGAGATGAAGGTCATCACCCGGTTGCGATCGGTGAACAGTGACATCGGCACCAGTGGGTTATCGGCGCTGCGTTCCACGATCAGGAACGCGATGCCGAGCAGTACCGCGGCCACCCCGGCGCCGATCACCCAGGGGTCCGCCCAACCTCGTGGCGGGCCCTGCGTAAAGACCAGCACCGCCGCGGCACAGGCGAGGGTGGCTACCAACGCACCGGTGATATCGAGTTTGAGTCGTTCGTGTCGGGTCTCCTCGAGTCGGGTGAGCGCGATCCAGATGATCAGCACACCGATCGGCAAGTTGATCAGGAAGGCCAGCCGCCAGGAGATCACCGTCAGTGCCCCGCCGAGAACCAGGCCCAGTACCGAGCCGATGCCCTGCATACCGGCCGATATCGCCATGGCCCGATTACGGGCATGACCGACGGCGTAGGTGGTGGCGATCAGCGCCAGCCCGGTGGGCGCCGCCACGGCCGCCCCGATGCCCTGCACCGCTCGCGCACCGATCAGCAACGGGCCGTCAGTGGCCAATCCGCAGGCCATCGAGGCGATGGTGAACACACCGACCCCGGAGATGAACGCCCGTTTGTGACCGATCGCATCGCCGACCCGCCCACCGAGAAGCAGGAGACCGCCGAAGGTCAGCACGTAGGCGGTGATCACCCAACTCTTGCTGGCGTCGGAGAGGGCCAATTCGGACTGCATGCGAGGCAGCGCGACGATCACGATGGTGCCGTCCAGTGTGGCCATCAACTGCATGCCGGTAATCGCGATGATCGCGATCCCCAGCACACTGGAGGAAAGGGGTTTGGCTGGCGGTTCTGGAACGCTGACGCCAGCCATCGCTGCCCACCCTACCCAGGAGGGGAGGTGCGCGTGCGGGCCTTAAATCTCCCCGGAGTCGATTGCTTCCTTGACTTCCTGGGCGTGGGCGACCTGCTTGGCCGAGTAGCCGATAAACAGCGCCACCCCGCCAACGATCACCGCCACCGCTGCAACCCAGAGCAGTCCATAGGTGTAACCCTGATCCAAGGCGTTTAGTTGGTCGGGGTTCATCTTCTTCACCGGACCCGTGGTGCCGCCCAGATACAGCGTGCGGGAGGTGATTACTGCCTGAATGACCGCCAGTACGACGGGGCCACCGAGGTTCTGCAACATCAGCGCGATCGCCGAGACCGGGCCGATCTGATCAAAACCGACACCGGCGATGGCCGACACCGTCAACGGCACGACGATCATCCCGATGCCGAGGCCGCCGACGGTGATGGGAATAACCAGGTTCGGGAAGTAGGGGATATCTGCGTGCAGGGTGGACCCGTAAACCATGGCACCGAGAACCAGGACGCCGCCGGCGATGACCAGAACCCGAGGCGGGAAGTGTGCAACCAGTTGCGAGGACACAGCCAGACCGACGCCCAGTGCAATGACGAACGGGATGAAACCGATGCCGGCTCGCAGCGCGCTATATCCCATGATGTCCTGCACATACAGGCCGATCAGTACCGTCAGAGTGAACATCACCCCGCCGGCCAGGAAGATCGCGGCAAAGGTGGCCAAGCGGTTGCGGTCGCGGAACAGCTCGAAGGGCACGACGGGGTTGATCGCGCTGCGTTCAACAACGACGAAGGCCGCGAAAGCCCCGATGGCGGTGATACCGGACATCAGGGTCAATGGCGCCAGCCAGCCGTTCTCCGGCCCCTGCGTGAAGCCGAACACCGCCGCGGTGCAGGCCACCGTCGCCAACAGGGCACCGGCGGCGTCCAATTTCATCCGCTCGCGATGGGTCTCGCGAAGGTTGTGGTAGGCCAGATAGATCATCAGTAGGCCCAGCGGAACGTTGACCAGGAACGCGAGGCGCCAGGACAGCTCGGTCAGCGCCCCGCCGACGACGAGACCCAACACCGAGCCGATACCGGTCATGGCGGCGAACACCGCGGTCGCGGCGTTGCGGGCCGGACCCTTGGGAAAGGTGGTGGCGACCAGCGCCAGACCGGTGGGTGCGGCTATCGCGGCACCAACACCCTGGAGCAGCCTCGCCACCACCAAGGTGGTCTGGTCCCAGGCGATCCCGCACAGCACCGAGGCGATTGTGAACAGCGCGACGCCGACGATGAAGGTTCGCTTGCGCCCGATGGTGTCGCCGAGTCGCCCGCCCAGCAGCATCAAGCCGCCGAAGGTCAGAACGTAGGCGGTGATCACCCAGCTGCGGCCGGCATCGGAGAGGCTCAACTCTTCCTGGATCTTCGGCAGCGCCACGATGGCCACCGTGGAATCCATGGTGGCCAGCAACTGCATCCCGCCGATAGCGGCGATGGCCGAGATGAATCGCCGGGAGGGCAGCCAGGCCGGCAGCTGCGGAGCACCGCGGGGGCGAGACGGGCCGTTCTGATCGGAACCGCCGCGGCTCACCCGGGTGAGGGGCGCCGCGGGTTCAGCATCATCAAGTGCCGTCATAGCGGCCTACCCTACAGTAATATTAAGAGGACTTTAAAGCCTAAAGGCGGCGACCGGGCCGATCACGATGATCGCCGGGGGTTTAATCCCCTGTTCACGGATTTTTTCGGCGACGTCGGCCAGCGTCGTCCGCAGCACGCGTTCGCCCGTCCGGGTGCCCTGCTGGACCACCAGAACCGGCGTTTGGGCCGGTCGGCCGCCTTTACGCAGCACCTCGGCGAACAACTCAATGCGTTCGACAGCCATCATCAGCACTAGCGTCCCGGTCAGTCGCGCCAACGCGTTCCAATTCACTAACGATTCGGGGTCTTGCGGCGAAAGATGGCCACTGACCACGACGAATTCGTGATTCACCGCCCGCTGGGTCACCGGAACGCCGACCATCGCGGGTACCGCAATGGCGCTGGTCACACCGGGTACCACTGTGACCGGAATCCCAGCAGCGGTGCAGGCGAGGACTTCCTCATAGCCGCGCGCGAACACGAACGGGTCGCCGCCTTTGAGGCGCACCACGAACTGCCCCGCCCGGGCCCGGGCGATCAGGACCTCGTTGATGGCCTCCTGGGCCATCGCCCGGCCGTAGGGAATCTTGGCCG
>Ga0307380_10001017_pt1 | contig 42138 bp, 33 predicted proteins | sample UN3MG_FD_202239 | JGI IMG/M metagenome (GOLD analysis project Ga0307380, IMG submission 202239) | Soil microbial communities from Risofladan, Vaasa, Finland - UN-3 | ecosystem: Environmental > Terrestrial > Soil > Coastal area > Acid sulfate soil | place: Finland: Risofladan, Vaasa | collected...
TGGGGTGGCGTATTGAGGGACGCGGCCCCAAAAGAGAAACGGGCGGCGGGCCCCACAGGGGGGCCCGCCGCCCGTTTGCGTTCTCCTGCCTTCGGCTACGGCGCAGGGGCAGTGGCCGAGGTGAATGCCTTGAGCACCCAGCCGGTCTTGTTGTCGGGCGTGGTGACGTAGTACCAGGAGCCTTCCTGCTTCTCGACGCGCAGGGCCGCGCCCTTCGTGGCACTCGCGACCATCGCCGAATTCGCGTCGGGCTTCTCATACACGTTCACCGTCGCGAAGGCCACGTAGACCTGCGTCGCCGTGCTTGGCGGCGGGGGCGGCGGCGGATCCTGCGGAGGCGGCGGGGGCGGGGGAGGCGGGGGAGGCGTGGGATCCGACGGAGGCGGCTGCACCGGGGTCGGCTCGACCGGGGTCGGCTGAACCGGAGTAGGCTGAATCGGGGTGGGCTGAACCGGCTGTCCGGTCGCCGGAACCACGACCGGCTGGACAACCGTGGGCGTGACGCCCATCGTCCCCCCGCCTGTGGTGCCGGGAGTGATGGGCTGGCCCTGCTCGTCGAAGTGGTAGTAGTTGGCCGGGGTGCGGGAGACGACGAAGGCGATGGCCGCGGCAAGGCACTGGCGCACGGCCTTCTCCATCGGGGTGTTGCGGAACACGCCCAGGCCGCCGCCCATGATGCTGTGGCGGCCCCAGCCGCCCCCGCCGATGCCGATCGAGAAGTCGGACGTCTTGCCCGTCACCGTCGTGGCGGCGACGAGGCGCGAGGTCCGCGTGTCAATCACCCGCAGGTCGAGGGCCACGTAGGCCTGCTTGAGGCCGAGGCCGATGCCGCCGATGGTGCCGCGGGAGCGGCCCCAACCATGGCGGTCCACGTGCCCCCCGCCGATCCCGATGCCGCCGCCCTGGTAGTCGGGCTGGAACTCCGTGACGGCGCCGGTCACGAGCAGCTCGGCGCCCTCGATCTGGCCCGTCGCCGCCCCGGTGCCCGGCTGGATGCGGCCGCTGCGGGCGAGGTCCTGCTCCGCCAGCACGCCGGCCAGCTTCTGACGCTCCAGGACGATGTAGCGGTTCGTGTTCAGCAGCTCGGTGGCGAGCATGTCGGACATGCCGTTGCCGAGCGCGCCGTAGCTCTGGCCCGCCTTGTTGTCGAAGTCCAGCACGGCGATTCGGGCCTTCGGCCCGTTGTAGGCCTCGGCCTGCATCTGATCGATCGTGCCCGTGTTCTGGCCGCCCGTGATCTGCGGCTGCGGATTCAGCAGCTCATCACAGCCCGTCGCCGCCAGCGCCACGAGCAGGAGGCCCCACGTCAAGACGCGCTTCGCCATGGTCATCTCCTCTACGCATGAGGTGGAGTAAGCAACTGCCCCTACATTCTGCCACGCTTTGCGGCGTCTGTCAACGGCGCACCGCGGTTTATCCATCGGCCGGGGCGCCCGGCTCGGGCTCGCCCCGCAAGCGGGGGAGCAGGTCGGGGCGGCAGGGGCCGATGAAGTTGCAGCGCAGGCACGAGCGCGAGTTGTCGGTCTTCTCGAACGCCGCCTCGGCCAATGGCTCGTTCTGGCCCACGTCGGCCAGGAGCGAATGCATGTCGGCCACGCTCCCCCGAATGTACTGCTTCGCGTCCTCCACGTCCGCCGCCTTCACCTGGTACTCCTGGAGGCGGTTGACCAGGAGGTAGAACTCGGCGGGCAGCACGTTTTCGAAGGCCGTGCCCCACTTCGCCTGGGCATAGAGGCTGTAGCACACGAGTTGAAGGGTGTTCGCCTCGGCCAGGCTGCGGCCCGTCTTCCAGTCGTAGATCCGCACCGCCGCCCCGTCGCGGAACGAGCAGTCAATCTTCGCCCAGATGCGAATGTCGTCGAGCGCGAACTTGTCCAGCTCCTCGATCTGGAGCCAGGCATCGCGCGGCACGGCACGCAGCTCGGCGAACAGGGCGCTCGTGTAAAACGTGTGCAGGCACTCGCGCACGTCGTCCGCCGTCTGCTGCCAACGCTCGCGCGGCACGGGCACGCCGTACTCGTGCTCGAACAGCGCGCACGACTTCGGCTTCTTCCAGTAGTTCCCCTGCTGCGACGAGCGATAGTCGTCGCGCATCTGGGCGAGCGTGACCTCAGCGATCTTGTCGGGGCTGAGCACAGCGATGCCGCGGCTGAGGTTCTTCAGGCTCCGCTCGACGCACAGGTGCACCCGCTCCCCCGCCCACATGGGCCGCGTCTTGAGTTGCTTCACCACATAGAGCTGGCGCGTGCGCTCGGGCGCCGTCGCCTCCCACCCGCCCCACGAGCCATAGTACTGATAGTAGTATCGCCGCGGACACGTCCTGAACGTCTCGTCGCGGCTCTTCGACCAGGCGCATTCGTTCTTCAGCTCGGCCAAGTCAGTCCCTGCCTTCATCCCGGGGCGGTCAACCTCATGTCCCCAGTGTAGCCGCTTCCCCGGAGAATGCAAGTGGCGTGCGCCAGCGCCCCGTGGCCATCGTCGCCGATCTTGCGCCCCCCGGAAAGGGCGCAAGATCGGAGGATCGGCCAATAACGGCCATACAGGGCCGTTCTGGCGATCTTGCGCCCCTGCGCGCTACCACCTTCATCACCCTGAATAGTGCCGCATGCGCGGCGCGCGAAGTGGCGCTGCAAGCCGTAAGTGCCTTCTTGCCAGGGTGTTATGGAACGACGCCATCGTGCCGCCCAGCCCGTTGCCCACCACGTTGGGCCATCTTGCGCCCCCAGAGCCGCACCGGGGGGCGCAAGATGGCAGGTATAGTGTATCGGCCTCTTTGGATGCCCATATATTGGGGGCATACCCGAATCGCTTGCTGAACATCGCCATCGTGTCCATTGTTGCGCCTGCGCGCGCCCACCTGCGCGCACGGTGAGACGCCTTGACCGGCGAGGCGCAGCGCCTCTCTGTGCAGTCATAAAGTCTTGGGAACCTTATGGGAATAGGGGACAGACACCTATTTCTGGCGTACCGTGGGGCCATGTCCGCACCATTCACCCTTGGGGTTTTGGCGGGCGGGGGCGTGGTGTGAGGGTTGGCGGGGCGACGGGGAAAAGAGGGGGTCCACAGATTGACACAGATTTCCACAGATGAAGAGAAGGCCGAAATCGGGTCTCAAGCCCAGTTGGCGGACTTGTCTTGTCTGTGCGAATCTGTGGGAATCTGTGGACAAAGCTCTTCACGGCTTCGGCGGGGCGGGGGAACGGGGAGAAGAGAAGACCGCCTGAAGGCGGAACTACCAACCCGGAGATTCCGCGTGCAAGTATGCACGCCCTACCTGGCTTTCGGTGTTCGGCGTTCGGTGATCGGTGATCGGGTACGGAAGGTTCCTATCCGTGCCCATCCGTGAAATCCGTGGTTTCCCTCTTCTCTGCGTGCTCTCTTCCGCCTCTGCGGCCTCTGCGTGAGATCCGTTCTTCCCGCTTGGGTCACTGAGGTAGCTCAAGCAGGGCCACGTCCTCGCCTTCGAGGGTGAGGGTGGCCTTGCCATCCTTCCATTCAATGGTCTTGCCGCTCACGAGATCGCGGCTCGTGGCGGGGGGCTTGCCCTCGAAGGTGATGGTGGTCGTGCGCTTCTCGGGGCTGTCGTTGAGGACGGTGAGGTACTTCTCGCCAAAACGCTCGACGTAGACCTTGGCGTCGCTGGAACGGGCGCGGGTCACAGGCTCCCAGCCCGCCTCGGCGACGAGCTTGCACAGCGGCACGTATTTCTTGAAGAGCGGACGGTCGCGGTCGTAGAACTCGGGCCGCTTGAAGTACTGGCCGGTCGAGGCGTCGGCGCTGAAGAACCCCGGGAACATGCCGTAAGCGAGACAGCGCTTCATATATTTCTCGACGAGGGCGTGGCTGAATTGCTCAAACGCGGTGTTCATGAGGAAGCAATAGGGCTTGCCCTTGCACATCGCGCGGCGATAGAGCATGTCGGCGTCAGACATCGGGCTCCACTTGCCGCCCCGGTTCCAGTTGGTCTCGGTGCCGCCGACCTCGAGCATGGGGATGAGCCAGGGCAACCGGTCGGGCGCGCCGTTGGCCATCATCAGCTTGCCCATCTTGTGGACGTCGCGGGCGATGCCTCGGACGTATTCGAAGGCGACGAGGCCGCGGAAGATGGCCGGCTTGCGCGTGTCGGGCGAGAAGGTGAGCGGCGTGTCGGCGGCGGCGAAGTGGTCGCGGCGGAAGTCCAGTTCGTCGGTCACGTAGCCTTCGCTGGAATCCACGTATTCGCCGTCCTGGTCGGCGGCTTTCTTCGGGCCGTAGAGCTGCTCGATGAGCTTGGGGTTCCACTTGTTCTTGAAGTCGGTCACCTCGCCCTGGATACCTGGCATGGAGTTCACGCTCCACACGGCGCCGTTGCACCAGGGGGTGTCGCGGAGGCGGGCGGGGACTTGGCCTGCCTCGTTGTGGTAGCCGCTGGTGAGGAGTGCTTTGGCGCTGGCGTTGCCCAATTCGGCGAGGCGTTTGGCCTCGGCGAGGGCGGCGTCGAGGGTGCGGGGCATCTCCTTCGGCATGCGCATCCACCACGTCATCGGCTCCGTGTAGCGGAAGGTGAGGATGCCGTGCTCGTCGTCCCACTTCGTCTCGTTGGTGCCTTCCTTGAACTTGAACCCGAAGTCCTGCCAGCCCTTCACTTCGCTGATCTTGGCGAAGGGCATCCAGAGCCCCTGCTCGGGCGTGCCGCAGCGGAACTGGTCGGGGAACAGCTCGTAGTAGCGTGCGAGCGCAGCTCGGAAGCCCCATTTCGGGTCGAAATCGAAGAGGCAGAAGCGGACGTGAGCCTTGGGCTTCTCCGGCGTGAGGCCGATGTCGTAGGCGAGGAAAAACTCCCCCGTGCCCGAATTGGCGCCAAAACGGAAGAAGGCGGGAAGGGCCATGTCAATAGCCAGGGCAACGGCCTCGTCGCCCTTCGCCAGGGCGGCGAGAGGATAGCGCGAGAGGCGGCCATTGGCCCCGATGTGGAAGCGGTTGGCATTCATATACTCGCGCGGCGGCTCGGCGACCATGCTGGTGCGCGGGTCGTGGAGCCACTGCCACCCCTCTTTGCCTGCGGGGCCGGCGTGCAGGAGCGTGATGGCGCGGTCCTTGCCCGTGGTGTCGGTGAGCGTGACATCGAAGAACACGGCCCCGCGGTCTTTGGACTCCTTGCATTCGAGCTTGAGGCCGAGCGCTTCGCGCTCGATGCGAACGAAATCGGAGTTCGCCGCCACGTCGCGCACCTGGAAGCCAAAAATAGGTGCGGTCTTGACCACGACGGGCACGCCGTCGAAGAGGCAGGCGCCCTCGGGGGTCTTGACCTCGTGGAGCTCGGGGGCGCGGAACCGGGCCTTGCCCGCGTGGCGGCGGAGGAGGAGGTGCATCGTGAGGGTCTTGACCGGCTTCTCGGGCAGGACGAGCACCTCGCGGCGCTCCCAGTCGTGCGTCCCGACGGCGAAGTTGGCCGTCTGGCCCCACAGCGGTGTGCCGTCGGCGTAGACGAGGTCGAGGTAGACCGAGTAATCCTGGTTCGGGCTGCCGCCGACGCCCTCGGCCTTGCTCCAGGCCGCGGCGACGATGGGCTGCGGGGACTTCTGGTTCAGCTCGATGGTCTGCGAGGCGCCGCGCTGGACGGCCTTGTCGGCGCCGTTGTCGCACACGAAGAGGTCGCCCTCGCGTACAAAGCCCTTCTGCCAGGCGACCCAGCGGTCGGGCTTGAGGAGGTTCTCGCCCTTCTCCTTCGTGACAAGGACGCTCTTGACGACGGTTCCATCGGCGAGCGGTTCGCCAGCCTGCACGGCGAGGCCCTCCGCGAGGAGGAAAGGGACCAAAGGGACCCAAAGGACCAAAGGGACACGGAAGACACGCATGGTTGGCCTCCTCTCTGCTCTCATCTTTGGCTGCATCTTCCTTGGCTCCTTTGCAGCCCCCGAATGGGGGCGAGCCAGTCGTAGCCCAGGGCGACCGAAGGGAGCCCTGGGACAAGCCGCGCCTACCACAGAGCCCCCGAAGGGGGCGATTCAGCCGCCGTGAGGCGCCCCCTTCGGGGGCTTGGGTTGATGGGGACGCCCGATCCCAGGGCTCCCTTCGGTCGCCCTGGGCTACGACTGGCTCGCCCGCGTTCGCGGGCTACAAGACCCAGAGATGCAGGCAAAGATGAGTTCTCCACTATGGGTTCCGCTTGGCGAACTTGTCGGCCAGGGCGCGGTAGGCCTTGCCCATCGGGGTGAGCTGGCCGTTCTGGACGAGGTGCGGGAAGGCCGAATAGCTCCATTTCTGGACGAGGCGGTGGCCGTCGGAGGGCATGCCCAGCTCCTTGTCCACGCCCTCGGGGCCTTCCATGAACTCGATGGCGACGCGCATGAACTCGATGAGCTGGGCGTCGGTGAGCTTGGGGTCGCAGCAGTGGTTGAACACGCCCATCTCGGTGATCACGAAGGCGGCGTCCTGGAGGCCCGCCTTCTTCATGAAGGCCCGCATCGTGCGAATCTTGTCCTTGAACAGCTCGGGCTTGACGGGCTCGGGCTTGGCCCATTCGGGCGGCTTGTTGCCGGTGATGTAGCAGTGGAGGCCGAGGGCGTCAATGGGCATCCTCTCGCCGTACTTTTTCTGGTAGGCGACCATGTAGCCGACGAGTTGCTCGGTGCCCTGGAGCGTGCCCCAGGCCGACTGGAGGTCGCCGGGGGCCAGCTTGATCCTCGGGTTGAGGCCGCGGACGAAGGTCGCGAAGTCGTGGTACCAGGTGGCGTATTCCTCGAGGTCGGGGTAGCCGCTCTCGATGTCCTCGTAGCAGATGCTGTTGCCCAGGGCGATGATGCCGATCTTCGCGTGGTTGGCCTCGATGAACTTCCTCACCTTGTCGCGGTAGTCCCAGCTCGGGGGCTTGGGCTTGGGGTTCCACTCGCGGTTGTTCCCCGTGAAGTAGATGCGGGGCCGCGCCAGCAGCCACGTCTGGACTTCGCTGTCGGGCACCCAGGGGGCCTGCCAGTAGCAATCGCCCGACTTGAACCAGGCGGCGCCGAGGAGGTCCCAATGCTGCTTGTTCGCTGGGGCGCCGAGGGTGCCGAAGCGGCCCGCGGTGAGCGGGAAGCGGTCGCGTGGCGCGTCGGCGGCGGGGGCCGGCGAGCGCAGGGCGAGGAGAGAGACAAGCATCACCAGCCGAGCGGGCCTCATGGCGGCGCCTCCTTGTGAACCGGCGTCCATTATGGACGCCGCCTGGGACTTTGCAAGCGCGGGAAGGGGCCTGATTGACATTCGTGGCCGGGGTCGCGTATAATTGACGAGGATGAGGCAGGCGGGATAGCTCAGTTGGTTAGAGCGGCGGATTCATAACCCGCAGGTTGAGGGTTCGAATCCCTCTCCCGCCACCATTCGACGCGGGCGGCCAGTCGGCCACGGAAGGCCGACAGGCCGCATCCATGTCACCCCCACGCTGTGTAGAATGGGGGCACTATGGTGACCGACAGGGAGTTCGCGATCATCGGGGCGGGCGCCGTGGGGCGCTCGCTGGCGGCGGCGCTGGGCGCACGCGGGGCGCACGTGGCCGCCGTGGCCAGCCGCCGCATCGAGTCGGCCCGCGAGGCGGCCCAGCTCGCCCGGTGCCGCTTCGCGACGACCGACGCGGCAGAGGCGGCCCGGCGGGCGAACGCCGTGGCCTTGTGCGTGCCCGACGACGCGATCGCGGCCGTGTGCCAGGCGGCGGCCGACGGCGGCGGGGTCAAGCCCGGCGACGTCGTGCTCCACTTCAGCGGCGCCCTGCCCTCCCGCACCATCGCCGCGGCGCAGGCCGCGGGAGCGAGCGTGCTGTCGTTCCACCCGGTGCAGACGTTTGCCCGCCCCGACGCCGATGCCTTTCGGGGGATCGTGTGCGTGCTCGAGGGGGATGAGGCGGGGGTTGCGTTCGGCACGGAGCTCGCCACGTTCCTGGGGGCCAGCCCCATCGCCATCCGAGCCGAGGACAAGGCGCTCTACCACGCGGCGCTGTGCATCGCGTGCAACTACCTGGTGACGCTGGCCGACGCTGGGGCCGGGCTCCTGGCTCAGGCGGGCCTTGGGCAACCGACGCTTCCCGCCCTGCTGCCGCTCCTGCGGGGGGCGGTGGACAACCTGGCGCGCGTGGGGCTGCCGGACGCGCTGACGGGGCCGATCTGCCGCGGCGACCTGGCCACGTTGCGGGCCCACCTCGCGGCCCTGGCGAGGCAGGCGCCCGCTCTCCTCCCCCTCTATCGCACGGTTGGCCTCCAGACCGTGGCCCTTGCCGTGCGCAAGGGGGGCATCGCTGAGGAGCAGGCCCGCGCCCTGCGGAATCTCCTGGGCGAAGCAGCCCCCGATGGCGCGCCGCCTACAGCTTGACCTTGAGGAGGAAGGCCAGCACCTCGTCAAGGCCCAGGGCGCTGCCGAAGGCGAGCGCCCAGGAGCCGTCCTCGGTGTAGCGCCAGGCGAGGGCCGTGGGGTCCACGACCCCGGGCACGAGCCTGGGGGGCTCGGGGTAGCGCACGGCGACGGCCAGGAGGCGCTCGCCGCCGGCGCCGTCGCGCCAGCGGGCGTCGCCGATCTCGGAGCCCTTCACGTCCACGCTGTGGAACGCCAGGCTCAGGTGCCACGCCGCGAAGTCCTCGGCGCGCTGCGCGCCCAGCGGGGTGCCGCCGAGGGTGGCCCGCAGGGCGCCGTCCTGAAACGTCAGCGCCGCCAGCACGCCGACCACGTAGGCCGGGTGCTCGGTGCCATGGCGTTCGACGAATTTCCTGGCCTCGTCCAGATCGTCCATGCAATGGGCGCGGAAGATGTTCAGGCCGGGCGCGCCGCGGCCGCGCACCACCTCCTGCAGCGCCGCATCGAGCCGCAGGAACTCCTGGGTGTTGGGCCGGTAGAAGCGCCGCACGACCTCGCCGTGGCTCCCGCTGGCGGCGAGCTGGAGCAGCTCGCGGGTCAGGTCGCGCACCACGCGCTCCTCGGGCGGCAGCTCGGGGCGGCGCCGGAAGCCCCACCCGGTCGAGCCGAGGACCACCAGGGCCAGGATGCCGCCGACGACGGCCAGGAGGATCAGGGCACTTCCCCAGCGGAAGGGCGGACGCCGCACGGCGGCCTGGTAGAGGTCGCAGCCGCACTCCAGGCAGAAGCGGCCCCGGGCGGGCAGCTCGGCGTTGCACTTCGGGCATTGCGTCGCGTTCACGTGACGGCTCCGGCTGGGGCGGGGCGAGCGCACGGAGAAGACACCCGCACGGAAAAGACACCCGCTGTCTCTTGTGCGAAGCACCCGCAGGGCCGTTCCGGCAAAAGACAGCGGGTGTCTTTTCCGCGCTCAGGGGGCCGCGGGGCGCTCGGCAGCCAAGGGACGCTTCAGCACGTCGCGGACCCGCTCGAGCCGGTCGGCAAGCCCCACCTTGACGACCCAGCCGACCGGCAGCTTGCACCAGCACAATCGCGTCGGCTCCGCGCGAAGCCAGGCGGCGCGGCGCTCGCCGCGGCAGTCGAGCGCGACCTCGAAGCAGCCGGGGGCGGTCTCGGCCATGTCCCGGACCTCTGCCGCGCCCACGTCGAGTCCATCGAACAGGCTGGCGAGGTGCCAGCGGAGGACGTTGCGCGCGCGGTCCTCGGCGCGGAGCCCGGCGTCGGAAGCGGCGGGCTCGCGAGCCAGGTATCCCAACAACGCCGCGGTGAAGCCGGGGTCGGCGTCGCCCGCTCGCCGCAGGTCCTCGGCCACCCGGGCCTCGCGGAGGCGGATGAGGCGTGCTGCCCATTCGGCGAAGCCCTTGGCGGCGCTCCCCTGCACGATGTCGTCGAGCGCCCGCTCGGCGCGGCCGAAGTCCACCTCGTCCGCCTGCACGTAGTTGTCAATCACCCGCTCGTGGCTCCCGCGGGCCAGGAGCCGAAGCAGCTCGAGGGTCTCCTGCTGGAGGGCCGCGCGCAAGTCGCGCGACACGGCCTTCCGCGCGGGCGGGGCGGGGCCAGGCGCCGGCTCGCGCGGCCCCGGCGCCGCGCCGGGCTCAGGGGGCACGACCCGATTCTGCGCGGGCGGCCCCTCGACGCCCTTCCGCGGCCACAGCAGGAGCGCGCCCACCACCGCGCCAAGCAGCACGGCTCCACCCAGCAGCGCGAGGCGCGCGGGGGCGGGAAACCGTGCAGCAGGAGGGGCGCCCCCCCCCGCGCCGGCGGCCTGCTCCGGCACACCGGGGGCCTCCGCCGGCAGAGCCCGGCCGAGAATCTCGGCCTCCCGACACGCCGGGCACTTGCCCTCGAAGCGGTCCCTGCCCTCGAGCGGCTTCCCGCAGCCCTGACAGTGGAGTCCCTCGGACGCCATGTCCCAGTCTCCTCCGATCCAATGGCTCCCGCTCGGGCGCCCGACTACTTGCGGAACACGAAGCACGCGCCCCGCGCGGCATCCGGGCCGCGCTCCGCGGCCTGGCCGGCGGGTGCGGCCTGGCGGGCGACCGCCACCGTATCCGTGTGCTGGACGTGAAGGCTGGTGGTCGGCCCCCCCTCCGGACGGGCCGCCGCCACGGCGATCACGTCGCCATCACACAGCTTCACGCGCCCGCGGATGCGCACCTCGTTCACCTGGGTGCCGTGCCTTGAGCCGAGGTCCTCGATATAGTAGCCTGTGAGCCGCCGCTGAATGCGCGCGTGCTCGCGCGAGACCGCGGGCTCGGGCACGCAAATATCGCAGTACTCCGCCCGGCCGATGAGCACGACCGGCTTGATCAGCTCGCGCTCCTCCCCCGTCCGCTCGTCAATCAGCTTCGGCATGTCCGCTGGACCCAGGGGTGCGACGCTCCACCCACGCACGCGCCCGCCGCGCCGCCGTGGCCGCGTGCCAGGCCGGTGGATTATACGCGCATGCCGCGCCGAGTGTCAAACCCCTTGGAGGCGCGGGAGCGAAAAAAGCGCTTGACAAGGGACGCCAAAGAAGGTTGAATGCATAGACCCGCCCGATCTCTGCCCGTGTTGCTCTTGTGCGAAGGCTCGAAGCATGGGTCGTGCCGCCTTGCGAGGCGGCCCCGGTGAGTTCCAGCGCACCGAGGAGGAGAGGGGCACCCCGGCAACGAGCGGGCGGTCGCGCCGGGCGCGAGCCAACCGCTGGCGCCGCGTTTGACACGCCCGCAGGGTCATTGTATCATGTCTAAGGGAAGGGAGGCTGAAGAGGCGGCCCAAGCGTGAGCCACCGCCCTCGTCTTGCGCACGAGGGCGACCCGAGGCGGTGTCGGGGATTCAAGCGCAAGAGGAGACACTCGATGGACAGGCGACGCAGGCACAGGCAAGGATTCACGATGGTGGAGCTGCTGGTGGTCATTGCGATTATCGCGCTCCTTGCCGCATTCCTCCTCCCCATCATCGCGGCGGCCACCGCCAGCGCGCGCCGGGCCAGTTGCAGCAACAAGCAGCGCCAGATCTTCCAGGGCGTCCGCATGTACCTCAACAACTTCGAGGAATACTTCCCGCCCGCTTACGTGTCCCACAAGCCGGACACGGCCACCTCGGATAGCAGCCACTTCGAACACCTCGCCTACTGGCGCTTCCTCGTCCACGAGTATTGCGAGGCCGGCTTCAGCGCCCTCCTCCAGACGGACAAGGGCGAAACCGTGCGGGCCAAAGTCGCCCGCGACAGAATCTTCTGGTCCGACCCCGCCCGTGGGTACACCGCCGACTACTTCGCCCCGCGCATCTTCAGCGGCCAGGTGGACGCCGACGGCACGGTGAAGACCGCGGCCCTGCCCGCCACCGACAAGTTCGAGGGCCACATCGCCCTCACCCAGGCCACGCAAACCGTCCCGGCCACACAGCTCCCCGTGCTGACGGAAGTGGATGTCAGCTACAAGGTGACCGACCCGCCGGACTGGAAGGACAAGCCCGAGGCCGGCACCGCGCACAAGAACCTGCTTAAGGCCGGCTGGACCGTCGTCACCCCGCCTGGTGGCACCGCGGGGACGGATGACATCCTGATCGGCGTAGGCAGGGCGACGCGCGACGCCGACACCCCTGCCATTGCGGATGAGGGATCGAAGCTTTACAGCCGCTTCGACTTCCGCCACAACGGCTCGCTCAACGTCCTCTTCCTCGACAGCCACGTGGAAATGGTCTCGGAGACCAATGCGACGCGCGTGCTGGCCATCCGCGACGCCTGGAACAGCGTGACGCCCCCGGGCGAAGCGCCTTGAGCCCGTGTCCCGCGGCGGGCAACACCGTTACCTGCCCGACAAGCGGCTCCGCGGCTCCGTGCCGCGGAGCCGCTCTACTTCCGGCGCGACCAGCGGTTGACGGCGCCCTCGCCGCCCGGTAAGATGGCCGCAACAGGCAGACCTCGGCAACACCACCCTACCCCTCGTGACAGGGCAAGAGACGTGGGAGGACACGTCGCCATCTCGCGCGGCCGAGCGCTCGGCACCCGCCGAACGCAAGATACCCGGGGACTGACCCTCGTGGAGGTGCTCATCGCCCTTGGCCTCCTCGCGGTCGTCGTCTGGCTGCTCGTGCCAAGCACGAACCCCGCGCGGAGGCATGGGCAACGCCTCGCCTGCATGAGCAAGCTGCACGAGCTCCACAAGGGCGCGCTGGCCTACGCCGGCGCCAGCGACGGGTGCCTCCCGCTCGCCTGGCACATCCAGGGCCTCTCCATCGCCGACGACCTCAGCAACCTCAGCTACTCGCGCTTCGCCGTCTACGAGCAGTGCGAACCGAGCTTCCGCCACGTCGTCACCCCCCAGGAGGTCGAGCAGAGCGTCGGCCTCGTCCCCGCGCGGCAGCAGAAGTTCCGCACCGCCGCCTTCTTCTGGAAGTGCCCCGCGAAGGGCTGGACCGACGACTATTTCGCCCCCGAGACCATCTTCCGCAGGTCGGACAAGCCGGCGCGCCAGGCAGAGCTCGAGGCCGCCCTGCCCCCCGCCGAGCGGCCGCTCCTCGCCGACGTCAACGCCTCCCTCCCCAACCCCCAGGCCAGCGACCCGGACCCCGGCCACGGCCACGAGCTGCGGAACGGCTTCAGAGACAACGTCGTCACGGAAGCCGGCATGGATGTCTTCGTCGGCGTCGGCCCCAGCCTCCGGGTCCCGGGCCTCCTCTCCTCCAGCCGGCTCGACTTCCGCCACGGCAAAGCCGTGAATATCGTGTTCCTCGATGGCCACACCGACTTCGTGCCGGCGGGCGACGAGCCACGGCTCCGCAGAATCCACGACGCGTGGAACTACCTGAGCGGCAAGCCTGAGGGGAATACCCCATGACGACCACCGTGGCCACCGTGCTCGACGCCCTCGACGCCATTGCTCCGCCCGACCTGGCGGAGAGCTGGGACAACGTGGGCCTTCTCGTGGGCGACGCGCAGGCCCCCTGCCGCCGCGCCCTGGTGGCCCTCGACGTGGATGCCGCGCTCATCCGCCGGGCCGCCAAGGCCGACGCCCAGCTCATCGTCAGCCACCACCCGCCCATCCTGAGCCCCCTCCGCAGGGCGACGACCGACGACGCGGCCGGCCGCCTGGTCCTCGAGGCGGCCCGCCGAGGCGTCGCACTCGCCGCCGCCCACACGAACTACGATGTCGCCGAGGGCGGCGTGAACGACGTGTTGGCCGGCCTCCTCGGCCTCCGGGCCACCGAGCCCCTGGCACGCTGCGACCGCAGCGCCCTGGCGAAGCTGGTCGTCTTCACGCCCGAGGGCGACCTCGAGGCGGTGGTCCGCGCCCTCAGCGACGCCGGCGCCGGCGTCATCGGCCAGTACCGCGAGTGCACCTTCCGCACCCCCGGCACGGGCACGTTCCGCGGCCTGGAGGGCGCCCATCCCACCGTCGGTCAGGTCGGCCGTCGCGAGGAGGTCGAGGAACTGCGCCTCGAGGCCGTCGTGCCCCTCGCCCTTGCCGAGCGCGCCGCCGCCGCAGCGCGAGCCGCCCACTCCTACGAGGAGCCTGCCATAGACATCTATCCCCTGGCGGGCGGGCGCCTCGACGTGGGCCTCGGGCGCTGCGGCCAGCTCCCCAAGCCGATGGCAGCCGCCCAGGTGGTCCGGCTCATCAAGCAACGGCTCGGAGTGCACGCCGTGCGCACCGCGGGCAACCTGCGGCGCAAGGTCCTGCGCGTGGCCGTGCTGGGCGGCTCGGGGGGCAAGCACGTGGACGACGCGGTCCGCCGCGGCTGCCAGCTCTACCTCACGGGCGACGTCTCGTATCACCAGGCCCAGGCGGCCGAGGCGGCCGGCCTGGTGGTCGTGGACGCCGGCCACGCGGGCACCGAGCAGCCCGCCATCCCCGTCCTCGCCCGGCGCCTGGCGCGGCTGTGCCCCGGCGTCCGCTTCCTCGCCGTCAGGCCGAAGGCCGTCGGACCGCTCCGCACGCACTGACGGCAAGGGGGATTACCCAAGGTTCTTGCTGGTGAGGCCGTGGCGCCGCATGAGGCGCTGGAGGGCGCTGCGGGCCATGCCGAGGGAACGGGCGGCCTGGGTGACGTTGCCGCCGGCGGCTCGGAGCGCCCGCACGATGGCGTCGCGCTCGAAGGTCCGCTGCACGCGGCGCTTGGCCTCGCCCAGCGGCACACCGCCCTCGCCCGGCACCGGCGCCGCCGCCGGCCTCGGGAGGTCCGCCACGTCAATCGTCTCGTTCGGGCTCAGCGTCACCGTGCGCTCGACCACGTTCTCCAGCTCGCGCACGTTTCCCTGCCAGGCATAGGCCCGCAACACGTCGAGGGCGGCGAGGGTGAAGGACTTCCGCGGCCGGCCGAGCCGCTGGGCGTGCTTCGCCAGGAAGTGCTCGACGAGGAGGGGAATGTCGTCGAGGCGGTCGCGCAGCGGCGGCACGGCGATGGTCACCACGTTGAGGCGGTAGTAGAGGTCCTCGCGGAGCATGCCCTGCTTCACGCACTCCTCGGGATTGCGGTTGGTGGCGGCGAGGATACGCACGTCCACGGGGATCGGCTTGGTGCTGCCCACGCGGGTGAACTCGCGCTGCTGGAGGACGCGGAGCAGCCGCACCTGCGTGCCCGGGCTCAGCTCGGGCAGCTCGTCGAGGAAGATCGTGCCCTTGTCCGCGCTCTCGAAGTAGCCGGGCTGGGTGCGCACGGCGCCGGTGAAGGCCCCGCGCTCGTGGCCGAACAGCTCGCGCTCGGCGATCGTCTCGGGCAGCGCGCCGCAGTTCACCGCTACGAACGGCTGCCCGGCCCGCGGGCCGGTGAAGTGGATGGCCCGGGCCACCAGCTCCTTGCCCGTGCCGCTTTCGCCGGTGATGATCACGGTGGCTTCGGAGCCGCGCACCCGCTCGATGAGGTCGTAGACCCGCCGCATGGCGGGCGCGCGGCCGACGAGGTTGTGGAGGCCGAAGCGCTCCTCGAGCTGGCTCTGAAGCTGTTCCACGCGGCCGCGGAGCGTCAGCTTCTCGGCCACCTCGTGCGCGATGCGGAGCAGCTCGTGGTGGTTGAGAGGCTTCGTGACGTAGTTGTACGCCCCCTCCTTGATCGCCGCCACGGCGTTCTCGATGGTGCCGTAGCCGGTGAGGACCACCACCTCGGTCTGCGGCCGCCGGGCCTTCACCGCCCGCAGCACCTCGATGCCGTCGGCGCCCCCGGGCATGCGCAGGTCGGTGATCACGAGGTCGAACTCGCCCTCGCCGAACAGGCGCACCGCCTCCGCCGCGTTCGGCGCGCTCTCCACGCTGAACCCGTCGTCCGCCAGGGCGCGGGCGAATGCCTTGCGAACCAGCGCCTCGTCGTCTACCACAAGAATGCGCATGACAGCGATGGGACCAATGGGACGGATGGGACGCAAAGCGGCCGGTGGCCGCAACCAAAGGGGATGATTGGATGCTTGGATGAATGGATGAATGCCTGACACCCATCCACCCATCCGTTCATCCATTCATCCTCGTTGACATGCGCGCGGCCAGCGCACGAGTTGCGATCGAAGAGTCCATGGGACGCCGAGCGAGCCGCCGCTCACTTGGGCTTCTCGGGGCCTGCCTCCGGGGCCTTGGCGATCTGGCCGGGGAAGGCGGCGTGGAGCAGCAGGCGGTTCAGCTTCCTCACCTGCGTCTCCTCCGTCGCCTTGGGCTCGAGCTTGAGAAGCTCAACGGCCTCGGGGGACAGCGTCACGCCCTTGAAATCGGCCTCGCGGTAGAAGCCGGGCTTCCTCAGGATGTCGTTGAGCGCGCCGACGATTCCCCCCTTGCGGCGGTCGCCCAGGACGTTGCCCGCGGCGGCGCTCTGGAGGATGGTCCGGGTGTCCTCGGGCAACTGCTCCCAGAGCCGCTTGCCGGGGCTGGGGGCATTCGCTGTTCCTTGCTTCACCAGCGCGGCGACGAAGGCGGGCCAATCGCCGATGTCGGCGACGCGGAGGTGATACGGCCCCCGTCCCCCAGGAGGCCCGGACGCGCGGTCCACCGTGTGGGCGAGGAGATACACGTCGCGCGGGAACTCGGGCGTGGAGGAGCAGACGATCTCGGAGCCGTCGCCCATCCGGTGGATGAGGCCCGCGACCAGGCGGTTCCCGTTGTCCCAGCGGATCTCGGCGGGGCGGCCGACGAGCCGCGTCGAGCCCTGCTCGCGGCTCCAGTGCACGACATCGGCGACGGCCACGGTGCGCGCATCGTCGAGCCGCACGTCGCCCGTGGCCTCCACGCGGTCCAGCTCGGCCTTGCCATCCGCCTTGCCCTCCACCCCGGGCACGGGCCGCAGCCACAGGGTGAGGACGTCGCAGGTCAGAGTCTGCTTGCCGTGGGTGGCGCGGACGTTGTCGCGGAAGGTCGCGCCGAGCTCGGAGCGGGACGCCGCGAGCGAGCCGTCGCAGGTGACCACGATCGGCTGGTCGCCGGCCCCCTCCGCAAGGGCGCCGGGGAAGAGCCCGACCTCGGCGCCGGCCAGCATCTCCGCCCGCACGCGCTGCCCGATGACCAGCTCGCCGGTGCGCTCGCTACGGCCCTTCTCGTCCGGCACCTTCGTCACCCACAGGCGAAGGCCCTCGCCGGTGATCGTCGAGCCCGGGCGCACGATCTTCACCTGCCCCCGCGTCGAGGCCGTGCCGTTCTTGTTGTCCCAGAACAGGTCGTCCGCCTCCACGCGGATGGCCTGCCCCTCCTTGTCCTGAAGCTCCATCACCACGTCGCCCTCGAGCGTGGCGGAGCGGGTGTCGGTGTTCACCGTGCCCTTCTTGGCCGTGGCGGTCTGCGGCTTGCCGTCGCGGTAGCCGATGATCTTCACCGTGGCGCCGACCAGCACGCGCGGGTTCCCGGGGTCGGGGGCCACCTTGGCCGCCAGCACCAGCCACTCCAGCTCGCCCGTCGTGGGGTTGTAGAAGGGCACCTTGACGAAGCGCGTCTCCTCGGCGGGCATCTTCTTGGGCGGCCCCTTCCCCGGCTCGCCCCCGAGGGCCACGGCCGCGCCCAGCACCAGCGCGAGGGCAAGGAAGCGGAGCGGATTGCTCATCAGCGGTCGCCTCGTCTCAGGCCTGGAAGCGGCGCAGGATATCGGCCCATTTGCCCTGGGCCTTCAGGATGCGCTCGATCACCTCGCGCACGGCGCCCCGCCCGCCGCGGGCGTGGGTGATGCAGCTCGCCGCGGCACGCGCCTCCTCGCGGGCGTCGGCCGGGGCCGCCGAGTAGCCCGCCCGACGCATCACCGGCACGTCCGGCAAGTCGTCCCCCACGTAGCACACCTCGGCGTCCGTCACCCCCATCGCGGCGAGAAGCTCTTCGTAGACGGGAATCTTGTCGCGGACGCCCTGTCGCACGTGCTGCACGCCCAGTTCCCGAGCGCGCTGCGCTGCGGCGCCCGACGTTCGGCCCGTGAGGAGCGCCACCTGGAAGCCGCTCTCGACGAACAGGTGTATCCCCGCTCCGTCGTGCGAGTTGAACCGCTTGATCTCCGTGCCGTCCTCGGCGAGCAGGATGCTCCCGTCGGTCAGCACCCCGTCCACGTCGCACACCAGCGCCCGGATCTGTTCCAGCCCCACGCACCGGCCTCCTGATGGCACCCAATACCTCAAGGATACCGGGAAGGGGGCGACAAGTCAACGAAGGCAGGCCCGGTTGCCCCTGTCACTCGTGCTCGTCGTCGTCCTCGTCGTCGTCGTCGAATCTCTGGCTCTGCTTTCTCAGGGAACTCGACGACGACGACAACGACGACGATTGGGGAGCGCGGGCCGCGCCGAAGCCAGGGGCCGTTCCCCAAGCCCCTCACTCCTCGCTCTCCGACACCCGCATCGCCGCGCTCACGGCCGGGCCGGCCACGTAGGCGATGAGGAAGGCGACGCAGGCGAACGTCAGGCCGAGGCCCACCACCGCGCGGAAGCTCACCTCAAAAGGCCCAGCCGGCCCCGCCAACGAGCACCCCCGCGATCGGCTCCGAGCAGGGAATGCTCGAAAGGAGCGGGAGAAACGAGAACAGCCCCCTGCCCAGCACGGACGAGAACATGGGAAACAAGGACGCCCACCACGCCACGCTCGCCGCGTGGTGCGCTATGGCGAAGACCGCGAGGACCTTCGCCGCGGCTGGCAGCCGCGTGACACCGGCCGGCGCCTCCCGTCCCCACGCCGCGCGCAGGCCGAGCAGGTAGGCGACATAGAAGGCGGTGAGAAGTCCGCTGCCGACAACGATGCTGAATGGCGCCGCCCACTCTCGCCCGCTGACGCTTGGTTCGGATGCCCCCATTCCGCCCCCTCTCCGTTCAGGAGGCACGGCTGCCGCCCGTCCCTCACCGGCTCATCGCAGGGCGCCTCGGCGGGCGCGAGATGACCCTGTGGCCGCTCTCCTTCTCGCGCTTCCGGGCGTCCTCCGCAATGGCGCGGACGTTGTACCTGAAGCGTGCAGCCAACTCCTCACGGATGGCTCTCACCTCGTCTACAATGGGATCTCTGGACATGGGGCATCTCCCATAAGCTCATCGGGCGTGCAGATGATGGGCGGTTCGTAGCCGCGGGACAGTATGAGGTCAGCAACGGGTCCGATGATCTCGGCATTGGCCAGGTGTGTGCAGTTCCACGTCATAGGAAACTCGACGCCATGCACCGCAGCGATTGCCGTGTGGAGCGCGTCGCGGGCAGCCTTCTCAGGCAGTATCCCCTCCACAATCAGGGCCTCGCCAAGGTGGATCCCTTCCTCACTCACTTCGAGAAGCGGAAGCCCGCCTGCGAACTCAAGCCGGCGAGCCGCGGCCTCGCTGTCGCCTCGCGACGCCTCATCGAGAACAAGCTGCGAGAGGCAGAGATCGAAAGAGCCGCGTCGGAAGTCCCACCAGTCCCGAGTGGTCTATTGCCTGGCAGCCACTGTGAGAATGCGGCTCGGCCTCGCGGCCAAGTAGCTGAAAATGGTCGTCTCAACATAAACCGAGCGTTTGGCCATGCCGCCAGCTCCAAACCCTGACCTGATGCCGCGCTTCCGTGCCCCTCAGTGCATGATACAGCGCTGCCCCGCGTGAATCAAGGTTGCTCCAGCCAACCCTCACACGATATTCGACTTCGCGCCCTCCAGCTTCTCGGCCACGAAGGCGGCCAGGTCGGGGATGGCGACGCGCGGCTGCTCCCGACTGTCGCGGTAGCGCACCGTCACCGTGTTGTCCTCGAGCGACTGGCCGTCCACCGTCACGCAGTAGGGCGTGCCCGCCTCGTCCTGGCGGCGGTAGCGGCGGCCGATGGCGCCGCTGTCGTCGTAGAAGGAGCGGACGCGCTTCCGCAGGCCCTCGTAGACCTGTCGCGCCAGCTCGGGCATGCCCGCCTTGTTCACCAGCGGGAACACGGCAACCTTGATCGGCGCCAGCCGCGGGTGCAGCCGCATGAACCGCTCGGTCTCGCCCTTCTCCGTGACCACTTCCTCGAAGGCATCCACCAGGAACGTGAGCAAAGACCGGTCCACCCCGGCCGACGGCTCGATGACGTAGGGCACGTAGCGCTCGCGGGTCTGGGTGTCGAAGTATTCGAGGGCTTTGCCCGAGTACTCCGTGTGGCGCTTGAGGTCGAAGTCCGTGCGGTTGGCGACCCCCTCCAGCTCGCTCCAGCCGAAGGGGAACTCGTACTCGATGTCCACGCAGGCCTTGGCGTAGTGGGCCAGCTCGTTGGCCTCGTGGGGCCGCATGCGCAGCTTCGCGGGGCGAATGCCGAGGTCGGTGTACCACTTGAACCGCTCGGCCTTCCAGTGCTCGAACCACTGCTCGTCGGTGCCGGGTTTTACAAAATACTCGATCTCCATCTGCTCGAACTCGCGGGTGCGGAAGATGAAGTTGCCTGGGGTGATCTCGTTGCGGAAGCTCTTGCCGATCTGCGCGATGCCGAAGGGCGGCTTGAGGCGGGCCGAGGCCATCACGTTCTCGAAGTTCACGAAGATGCCCTGGGCCGTCTCGGGCCGCAGGAACACCACGGCGGCGCCCTCCTCGACCGGCCCCATAAACGTCTTGAACATCAGGTTGAACTGGCGGGCCTCGGTCAGCTCGCCGCCGCACTCGGGGCAGCGTTTGGCGTCCGCAATGTGGTCGGCGCGGAAGCGCTTCTTGCAGCCCTTACAGTCCACCAGCGGGTCGGTGAAGCCCGCGACGTGGCCCGACGCCTCCCACACCCGCGGGTGCATCAGGATCGAGGCGTCAATGCCCACCACGTCCTCGCGGTCGCGGACGACCGTGTTCCACCACGCCTCCTTCACGTTCCGCTTCAGCTCCGAGCCGAGCGGCCCGTAGTCCCAGCAGCTATTCAGCCCGCCGTAGATCTCGGACGATTGGAAGATGAACCCGCGCCGCTTGCACAGCGACACGAGCTTCTCCATCACATCGGATTCCTTCTTCGCATTCGCCATACCAAGCTCCTGGAGAAACCCTCGCAATCCCAAGGAAGCCTTTATTTTACCAGGAGCCGCCTATTCGGCCAAACGCGGCCTGGCCATTTCCCCCCCTGGGTTGATCCGGGTGACCAGACACGTCACACCTAGTAGTGAGGGGCGAGGCCCGGGGCAGCGGACCAGGCCGACCTCTTGACAAACGGGCGCGCGAGAGCTAGCATCGCAGCATCGGTCGTGTCCGGCAGGGCGGCCCTCGCATCAACCGCGCGCTCCCGGGCCACCCGCCCGCACGGAATTGAGTGCCGTGGCCCCAGGATTCGGAACATCGCGACATGAACGAGATCCACGACGCGAACCGAAGGGGCTGGGACGCTGCGGCCAAGGCAGGCATGGCGGACTTCCGCCATGACGTTGACTGGCGGGAGTGCCATCGCAGTGCCGGCCTTGCCCTCGACGAGCGCGAACTGAAATGGCTCGGCGACCTGCGCGGGAAGAAGGCATGCGTCCTGGGAAGCGGTGATAACCGCGTGGTGTTTGCCCTCGTGGGCCTCGGGGCCGAGGTCACGTCGGTGGACATATCGGAAGGCCAACTGAACGTCGCCCGCCAGCGTGCCGCGCAACTCGGCCTCCAGATCCGCTTCCTTCGCGCCGACGTGACGGACCTGTCGGCCCTCGATAGCGACACCTTCGACCTCGTTTACACGGGAGGCCACGTGGCCGTCTGGGTCTCCGACCTTCGCAAGTACTACGCCGAAGCAGCCCGCATTCTGCGGCCGGGAGGCCTGTTCCTGGTCAACGAGTACCATCCCTTCCGACGGATATGGGACGAGAAGGCTCCGCACCTGAGAGTCCGCTCCAGCTACTTCGACTTGGGGCCAGACCGATACGATAGGGCAGAGGGCATCCCGGGAGCAGAGCCGGGCTCACTGCCCTCCTACGAGTTCCGCTGGACCATCAGTCAGTACCTGATGGCCGTCCTCGATGCCGGATGCGAACTGCTGGCCGTAGACGAGTTCGGAGACCGGCCGGAGGCGCACGAGGGAGGCCCGTCCCTGGCCGGCCTGCCTCAATGCCTGCTCCTTGCGGCGCGGAAAGGGGCACAGCGCCGAGCACCTGCTGGGCCAGTGCCGGCGGTGGGTCCGCAATTGGGGGCGTGAACACCTACCCGGGCACCAGCACTCCCAGGGCGACGGCGACAGATGAGGACACTTGGGGCCAATCTTGACCACCCCCCGTGTTGCGCAGGCGGCCGAGAGGGTCGGGATGGCGGCGGGAGAGGAGAGTGATCATGTTGACGCGGGCCAGGAACGGCTGGATGGCGGGTGAGCAGAGCCGCATATCATTGCCGCAGCTAGGCTTATGGCAGGGCACCACTCCTCACTTCGGCACCTTCAAGATGATCACCCCCCGTGTTGCGCGCGTGATCATCTTGATCATCTTGCGGGAGGCAGCGGGGCGGCTACTTGCCGATGCAGAATTGGGCGAAGATGAGGTCGAGGAGGTCGTCGGGGGCGACCTGGCCGGTGATGGCGCCCAAGGCGTCGTGGGCGTCGCGGAGGTCGGCGGCGACGAATTCCTCGCCCATGCCCTCCCCCACCGCCTGGCGCGCCCGGCCGAGGGCCTCGCGTGCCTTGCGGAGCGCCTCGCGGTGGCGGGCGTTCCAGATGAGGTCGGAGGGGGTCGCCTCGACGCGGCCGCCTTGGACCAGCCCCGCCAGCGCCCGCTTCAGGGCATCCAGTCCCTCGCCTGTGACGGCAGAGGTGCGGATGACCGCGGCGTCGGGGGCGAACTCGGCGACATGGGCATCGGAGATCGCGGACGGCAGGTCGCTCTTGTTGAGGAGGAGGAGTTTGTGGGGGGCGTGGACCTCGTGCCACAGGTCGCGTTCGGCGCGGGTGAGCGGCTGGCTGGCGTCGAGGACGACCAGGGCGATGTGGGTGCCGGCGATGAGGCCGCGGGAGCGCGTGATGGCCTCGGTGGCGATGGGGTCGGCGAGGGTGCACGCGTGACGCGTGACGCGTGACGCGTGATCGGAGGAAGCATCGGAGCCCGCACCAATGGCGCTCGGCGAGGGTGATGGTGGAATGGCGGGCGGAATTCCGCATTCCGCGTTCCGCATTCCGCAGTTCGGCGCGAGGCCGGCTGTGTCGTAGAGGCGGAAGCGGATGCCGTCGAGGGTGAGCGGCTCGGCGACGGCGTCGCGGGTGGTGCCGGGGATGGGGGTGACGATGGCGCGCGGGCGGCCAAGGAGGGCGTTGAAGAGGCTCGACTTGCCGGCGTTGGGCAGGCCGCAGAGGGCGACGCGAATGCCCTCGGGCGGCAGGACGCCGGCATCGGCGTTCTTCAGCTCGCCGGCGACGATGGCCAAGGCGTCGTCAACGCCGGCCAACACGTCGGCCGAGGACACCAGCTCGATGTCGTGCTCGGCGAAGTCGATCGAGGCTTCGACGAGGGCGCGGAGGCCGACCAGGCGGCCGTGCAACTCGTGGATGCGGCGCGAGGCGAGGCCCTGGAGGGCGCGGGCGGCGGCACGGTGCTCGGCGACGCTGCCGGCCTGGATGACGGCGAGGACGGCCTCGGCCTGGGCGAGGTCTATGCGGCCGGCCAGGAAGGCGCGGCGGGTGAACTCGCCCGGCTCGGCGATGCGGGCGCCGCGCTCGACGAAGGCGTCGAGGAGCATCCGCAGCAGGGGCGGCGAGCCGAGGGTGTGGACCTCGGCCACGTGCTGCCGCGTGTAGGAGCGCGGGGCGCGCATCAGGTAGAGCGTGGCCGGAACGCCCGGCCCGCCCCCGTGCAGGCGCAGGCGGGCCTCCCGGGCGCAGTACCAGGGCAACGCGGCGAGCGATGCCGGCTCGGCGAGCAGGCGCTCGAGGAGAGGGAATGCCTCGGGGCCGCTCAGGCGCACGATGGCACGCGGCGAGGGGCCGGCGGGGGTCGAGACCGCGACAATCGTGTCGTCGAGGGAGTGCACGGGCCTGTGGCTCAGAAGAGCTTGCGCTTGGGGCGCTTCTCGCCCTTCTTGGAGTAGATGACCTTCCGGGTCTGCTTGCTGGGCTTCGGGGCAACCGGCTTGAGGTCGCCCATCCGGGCCATGTGCATCTTGATGATCTTCTGCTCGCCCAGGCCGACCAGGGTGCTCGCGATGAAGTAGAGGGCGAGGCCGGACGGCAGCCCGTAGAGAATCCAGCCGAGGAACACGGGCATGATGTAGCCCATCATCTTCTGGGTCTGCTGCTGCTGCGGGTCGCCGCCCTTGGGCGTGAGCTTCTGCTGGACGAACATCATGGCGCAACTGGCGATGGGCAGGACGTTGACGGCGCCGAACAAGGCGTCGGGCTGCGAGAGGTCCTGGATCCAGAGGGCGAAGGGGGCCTGGCGCAGCTCGATGCTCTCCTGGAGGGCGCGCCAGAGGCCGATGAAGACGGGGATCTGGAGCACGATGGGCAGGCAGCCGCCCATCGGATTCACCCCGTAGGCCTTGTAGAGCTTCATCATCTCTTCCTGCTGCCGCTTCTTGTCGGACTTGAATTTCTCGCGGATCTCGGCGACCTGGGGCTGAAGCTTCTGCATCTTCTGCATCGAGGTCTGGCTCTTCTTCGAGAGCGGGTGCAGGACGAGGCGGACGATGGCCGTGAGCACGATGATGGCGATGCCGTAGTTGGGGATGACGAAGTAGGAGGCCCGCAGCACCCAGGCGCAGGCGGCGGTGAGCGGGTCGAGCCAGCGGCTGGGGATGAGGCGCTCGTAGTTCGCGCCGTAGGAGGCCAGGAGGCCGGGCTTCTTCGGGCCCGCGTAGAGCCGGTAGCGGTGCACGGCGACGTCGTCGCCCTTGCCGCTCGGCCCCAGGGTGAAGGGGGCGACCTGGACGACGCTGCTGAGGTTGCCCTTGCTCTCGCCGAGGCAGCGTGCGCCGCCGCTCTCGACCTTCATCCCGCGGCTGTCGGCCGGGCGCGGGTCGAGGATGGACACGAAGTAGTTGGAGGCGACGGCGGCCCAGAGGACCCCGCCCACCTCGTCCCAGGTGGTGCCCTTCTCCTTGTCGGAGCCCAGTTCGAGGGAACGGAGAGCAGCGCAGGACTTGTCGGGCACGTTGAACTGGCCGCCGGCGGCTTCGCGGGCGACGGCGGCGCTCAGGGCGCCGGCCGCGGCGTGGCGCTCCAGCTCGTTCGGCACGGTCTCGCCGTGCTTCCAGGACGCGGGGGCGAGGTCGGCCGAGAGGCCGCCCGGCCCGCGGAGCAGGTAGCCGGGGTGGCTGATCTCCTTGTCGCCGAGGTTCTTGAGCTGGACCTCGAGCAGGATGTGGCGCTGGAGCGGGTCGTCGGCCTTCGGCAGGGTGAAGGTCTTGGTGACCTCGAGGCTCGTGCCGGGGATCACCGTGCGGAAGCTCACCGAGCTCTCGGTGTGCGCGGCGAGCCCGAACCGGCGCGGGGCGAACAGGCGCTCCTCCTCGGCCTTGAGGGCATCGCCCCCTGCCCTCCTGGGCGGGAGGAGGACGAGCGACGGCTCGCCGAACCGCACGAGCGACACGTCGTCGAACCACACCTGGCCCTTGAAGCCCTGCGGAGCGTGGAGCAGCACCTGGACCTGCCGCGTGAGCGGCTCGGCGAGGAACCTGGCGACGAGGCGTTGCCAGCCCTCGGCCCTGGGCGCGCGCAGTTCCAGCGCGGCGGGGCGCACCTCGCCCTTCTCGTCGGTCCAGGTGACCTCCTTGCCATCGCTGGCCAGTTGAGGAACTCGCACAGCGGGCAGGAGGGCGTCGGCGACGCCTGCGGCGGCGGCATCGAGCTTGACCCAGCAGACCAGCTCGTAGGTCGCCCCGGGCTGGATGCCTCGGACCAGGATGCGCCACTGGGCGTCGCGCGCGGGGTCCTTGATCGCCAGGGACTTCGCTCCGCTGTGAGCGTCGCCGCTCCACAGGAGGGCCTTGCCCAGGTCGTCGGCGGCGGAGGGGAGCCAGTGGCTGGGGCGGTCGGGCGGGGCCTGGCCGGCGGCGAGGGTGTCGCCGAGCTCGAAGCGGCCGTTTTCGAGGGCCGCCTCTTCCTCCTGGCCGAGGAGCGGGAGGCCGTAGGGCGACAGGTCGGCGTTCGGGTCCCGCTTCTTCGCGCGGAGGGCGGCCCGCTTGGCCACGGGGGTGCGGTAGTGGTCGAGGAGGATGAGGCGGGCGAGGCGCGCATCCTGGTTCGTGAAGCTGGCGCAGAGGAGCTGGGACGACTTAGTGAGTTCGACGGGCGGCAGTTCCGGCTCGGACACGGGGGCCGGCTCGGGCTGCTTCTCGGGCGGCTCGGGCTGCTTCTCGCCTTTGGTGGGCGTGGCCGTGGTGCCCTTGGGCGAGGTGGCCGTGGTGAGCCGCGGCTCTTTCTCCTTGCCCGTGGCGAGGGCGGTGGTGGCCTTCTCGCCCTCGGCCTGGGGAGGCGGCGGGGTGCGCTTCGGGGCGAGGAAGGTGCCCCAGAGGAGCACGAGCCCCATGATCACGAGCAGGGCGACGATGGCCCGAGAGCCGTCGTTCCGCTTGCCTTCAGGGTCGAAGTCGTCGAACTGGTCCATGGGCCTCGGGGGGGTGAGAGGAATGGCTCAGGCAATGTCGCCGCGCAGCAGGGCGCGGCGGTAGTCCTCGGCCTCGAGGTGGTAGACCTCGTGGACTTGTTCCGGGGTCAGGACGTAGGGCTGGCCGAACGTGCAAGCGGCGAGCCAGGTTTTGGCGGCCTCCTCGACGATGAGGTTGCGGAAGTATGCCTCGCGCACGTTCGCGCCCACGGTCAGGAGGCCGTGGTTGCTCAGCAGCACGGCATTGTGGTCCACGATGACCTTGGCCACGGCCTCGGCGAGGGCCTTGCCGCTGGGGACGATGTAGGGCAGCACGGGGATCTCGGCGCCCACGAGGGCGATGAGGTCGGGGTAGATCGGCGGCAGGGTCTGGCCCGCCATGGCCAGGCCCGTGGCGATGGGCGGATGGGTGTGCACGACGGCGTTGGCGTCGGGCCGCTTGAGGAAGCAGGCGATGTGCATGTAGATCTCGCACGTCGGCTTCCGCGTCGAACCCATCACGTCGCCTGTCTTCAGGTCGATCGGAATGTAGTCGTCCTCCGTGCAGTCCTCAAAGGCGCAGCCGGAGGCCTTGACGACGATGGCGGTGTCGGCCCGCGCGCTGGTGTTGCCGCCGGGGCCGACGACGAGCAGGCGCTCGGCGATCTTGCGGCCGTAGAGCAGCAGCTCGCGCCTCGCGGTCGCAACGGTGTACGGGGAGGGCATTCAGCGTCCTTCCAGCAGGCGATCGCCGAGCGAGTTGTCCAGCCCAGGGGTGTCGTAGATCAGCTTGCGGGTCTTCTCGACATCGTAGCGGACGCGGCGGAAGACCACAGCGTCGGCCTCATCCGTGAGGGTGACGTAGCAGGCGCGCGGATCGTTGTCCCGCGGCTGGCCGACGGAGCCGACGTTGACGACGGCCTTCTGCTTCTCCTCGAAGTGGTAGATTTTCAGGAGCTCGAGCTCCGAGGGGTGGGTGTAGGCCAGGTCCTCGGTGTAGATGCCGGGCACGTGGGAGTGGCCGACGAAGCACAGGCCGCGAATCAGGCTGAAGATCTCGCGCATCTTCTCCTGGTTCTGCACGTCGCGCGGGAAGATGTACTCGCGCAGCGGCTTGCGCGGCGAGCCGTGCACGAACAGCAGCGGCACGCTGTCAATCGCGCGCTCCTCCGAGACGGGCAGCGAGCGCAGATAGTCGAACCGCTCGGCCACCTCGTCCTCAGTCCCCTGCTTCGAGAGCTGCTCGCGGGTCCACTCGATGGCCATCTCGGCCCGCAGGTTGAACTGCTCGGTCTTGTGGCTGTGGAAGATCGCCTCGTCGTGGTTGCCCATGATGGTGAAGCCGAGCTTCCGCGTGAGGGCCACGCACTCGCGCGGCTGCGGCCCGTAGCCCACCACGTCGCCGAGGCACAGCACCCGCTCGATGTGGCGCGAGCGAATGTCCTCGATCACCGCCTCCAGGGCGGCGAGGTTGCTGTGGGTGTCGGAGATGATCGCGATCACCGCCCTCGGCTCCTGCCACGCGCGCTACTGCGGAGGTGGGTCATTCCCTGGGACCTCGTCGGGGTGCCGTGGCTCCGCTCTGTCGGCCAGGAGGATCGGGATGTCGTCCTCGACGGGGTAGCGGACCTGGGTCTTCGTGCAAATGAGGCCCTGCTCCTCGAGCCGCAAATGCGCCCGACACACCGGGCAGGCGAGAATCGCCAGAAGCTTCTCGTCTATCACGGATCCTCATCCTCATCAATCGGCGCCCGCCGATGATAGCAGAAGCCCGAAGCACTGTCAAACGAGGGCCGCCCGAGGCCGGAGCATTCCCTGGCCGGCGAGTGAGATCAGGGAGCCGGCGCCTGCCACGGGGCGGTGAACGAAGCCGCCTCGGGCCCGTAGGCCTGCGAGACCTGGAGGCCGCTCGCCTGCGTGGTGTAGAACAGGCGGCCGTTCGACGCGACCGCGCCGACGCACTCCCGGCAATCCACCGCAGGCCCCGACGACACGACCGCGTGGCCCTCCGCCGTGTCAATCACGTCCATGTTCGCGCCCAGGAGATACGGCTCGGAGAGGGTGAATCGGGTGCAGGCGGTGCCCTTGTTGAACTTCGAGAGGATCTTCCCCGTCGCCTTGTCGAGCAGGTAGCTGTCGCCGCCGTAGGCGTAGGCGAACAGGAACTTCTGGCCGACGGTGACGACGTTGATGGCCTTGGTGAGCGGCTCGGATTCCCAGACGAGCGAGCCGTCGCGGGCGTCGAGGCACCAGACGTGGCGGGGGCCTTTCTGCGAGTCGGCCGCGTTGTAGCCGCCGAGGTAGAGGCGGCCGTCCCTGGCCGAGACCGTGCAGCCGCCTGCGACCGAGTGCCTGGTCGTGAGCCAGAGGACCTTGCCGGTGGCGGGGTCGAGCGCGGCGGTGACACCCGTCGGCCCGGGGACGCCCCTCCGCTTCGCCGCGTAGCCGAAGAAGCACGAGTAGTAGAGCGTGTCGCCCATGAGGCACAGGCCGGCGTCGTCGCCGCCCGAGCCGTGCTCGGTGAACTCGGTCGTCCAGGCCTCCTTGCCCGTCGCCAGGTCCCAGGCGCGCACGAGGGCGCGATGGTCCTGGGGGTAGCGCGAGTTGTCGTGGCTGTAGAGCCAGCTCATGACGTCGGGCTTGCCCTCGGGTGCCGGGTCGCCCTTCCCGCTGAAGACGAAGATCCCCGTGCCCTTCGGGGCGTACTGCCCGGTGCCGAACATGTAGATCGCGAGGCCCTTGTGGACGATGGGCGGCTGCTGCCGGCTCCAGCTCGGCGAGCCGGTGAAGGGGGCCTCCCACAGGAGCTTCCCCGTCGCGGCGTCGAGGCACAAGAGGCGCGACCGCTGGAGGCCGGCGTGGGGCACCAGGAGGCGCTCGTTGTGGTAGAGGGGCGCGGTGTAGGAGACGTGCGCGCCGGGGAAGAAGGCCCGCCAGAGCAGGCGGCCGGTCTCCTGCTCGACGGCGAAGACCTGGCCCTCCGCCGTGTGGGTGTACATGCGGCCCCCGCCGCAGACGGGGAGATGCTTGAACGAGCCCTCGTAGCGGCGAATCCACCTGATCTTGAAGGGCGGCGCGACCCCCTGGGCGTTCGCGTTCGTGCTCCCCAGGTCGCCGAAGTGGGTGAACCAGTCGTGCCGGGGATCGGCGAGCTTGCTCGTCAGCGGGCTGCGAATCTGGCAGAGCCCGAGGTCACGGGTCGGGAGGGGCGCCGCGCCGCCCGGCCCCAGGGCATACAGGTAGCCGTCCTCGCACCCGAAGTAGATGCGGCCATCGCACACAGCCACCGGCGCCGAAATGGCCTTCCCGAAGGCGGTCGTGAACGACCAGGCGGCGCCGCCTCCGGAAAGCGGCACGACGTGGAGAACCCCGTCGAGGCCCCCGTAGACCGCTGCGTCGCGGAGGACAACCGGCGAGGCGATCGACCCCGCTCCACACAGAACGCGAGGCTGCCCCTGGCCGGGAGAGTGCTCGCAGAGGCCGAACCCCTCCTCTGGGCGGCAGCGGTAGACCTGTTGGCCCCGCACGCTCACCGAGGAGAAGCTCAGCAGCCCAGGAAGGTCGTTGCGCACGAGAGTTCCCGGAACCGATGCCGCCTCGAGCTTGCCGTCGCGGAGCCGCAGGACCTCCACGCGGCCCGTGTTGTCGCGGCGGTGCCACTGGACGTAGGCCGCTCCCGTCGCGTCGAGGCTCAAGCCGAACATGGCCGGCGCCTCGCCGCCCTTGTAGTTGGGCACGGCGCCGGCCAGGCGAAGCTCCGGCTTCTCGCCAAGGTCCTCCAGCCACACGATCTGGCCGCCCGCGGGGACGACCAGCGTTTTCCCGTGCAGGGCGAGGTCGCGCGAGCAGCAGAACTGGTCGCGCCAGGTCACGCGGCCGCCCTTGTGCTTGGCCCAGGCCTCCCCGCTCCAGCGGTCGCCCGGGAAGCCGAGCTTCTCCTTCACGTAGTCCCACGTCCAGCACACCGTGCCGTCGGGCTGGAGGGCGTAGACGCGCGAGCCGAGGGTGGCGAAGTACACCCTGTCGTCCCCGACCACGGGGGCGCTGAAGATTGGCTCGCCGCAGGCGATCTCCCTGACGACCGCGCCCGAGGCGGCGTCGAGCACGTAGTACGAGCCGGCCATCGTTCCGAAGTGCACGTAGCGGCCCGCCAGCGCGGGCGACGACACATTATTGCAGTTGGCCTTGCCGCCGCGGGTCTCGACCCGCCACAGGACGCGGAGCGTCGCTGCATCGAGACAGAAGGCCACGCCCGAGCCGTCCACGACATACACCCGCCCGTCGGCGACGGCTGGCGCCGTGAAGACCGCATCCGTCAGTGCCGCCGCCCCCACCAGCCCGAGGGGCGTAGTGACGTTGCGGTCGGGCACGTCGCCCGAATGCCTGGCATCGTGCTTCAGTTGCCGCCAGTCCTCACCCGCGGCCGCTCCGGAAGTCGGCAAGATCGGGAGCGCCGCCGCCAGCCCTGCCCATAGCATCTGTATCAGCCTTGTCATGCGCGGCCCTCCTGCCTAATGCGGGTTCTGCCAGGGAGCGAAGTTCCAGTTCTGGAAGAGATTCACGGCTGCCCTCTCCATCACGTCGTTCTGGGGGAGGAGCAGCAAAGCATCGAAGGCCGCCCCGGCCTCCGCGCCGAGCGCCAGGCGATGCTTGCCCGCCGCGAGTGGGACGTCGGGGATGCGATACCAGGCCCAGTGGCCATACTGCTCGCCGAAGTGAGCGAACATCTTGGTGTGCGCGCGATGCGGGTCGGCCCAGTCGCTGAAGCCGATCAGGGCGGCGGCGCGCAGCTCGCGCGGTGGGCCGTCGTCGAGCGTGAGGCTCAGGCGGGCGCTGCTGTCCGGCTCCCAGCGCGCCCGTAGCCACAGGGCGTGCTTACCCTCGCGCGCCGCGGTGAAGTCGAAGGCCAGCTTGCCCGCGCCCGTGAAGGCCATCGTGGCCGCGCCGCTCGCCTCGGCGAGGGCGGCCGCCGCGACCTTGCCCTCCGCCGCGTCCGCCCGCTCGGCCTCCCGCACCAGCGGGGCCTCGGCCACCAGCAGTTGAGCCTGGAGAACCCTCTCCCGCTCGCCGTCGCGCAGCCTGACCTCGATGGGGAAGATCTCGCCCTCGTTGACGCTCGGGACCGAGACGACGAATTCCGCGCGGCCAGGCTTCGACGGGTCCGCGACCTCGATGGGCGTCTCCGCCGGCGCGCTCGAGTGCCCGAAGAACGGCCCGACGAGCCAGGCCTCGCCGCGGAACCGTCGGCCCGTCACGCTGACCGCGATGGGCAGCTTGGCCCCTGGCGCGGCGACGAAGAGGCTCCGCTGCGTCTCGTCGCCGTCCAGGTAGAAGCTCAGGGCGTTGAGCGACGCGCCCAGGTCGGTCTTGTGGCGTTCGACCCAGCGGCAGACCGTCCTGACGGGCGCCGCGGGCGGCCCGCCGACGAACTGGACGCGGTTTTCGCCGAGCCGCAGCTTGCCGGGCAGCGCCAGCGGCGAGGCCACAAACGTCGTGCGAACCCTCGGGCTCGCGAGCCGCGTGCCCTCGCCCGGCGCGAACGCGATCTTTAGCCAGTAGGCATACCGGGCGCTCACGCGCTCGCGGAGATCGGCGTTCATCACCCCGTTCCCCTGGGGGTTGCGCCACACCTCGCTCCAGGTCTTGCCTTCATCGAAGGAGAGCAAGAGCCGGATGGCGCCGGGCTGCGACGCGCCGTAGGCGCCGCTGACTCGCAGGTCGGAGAGAATGTAGGGGCAGGAAACGCGGTACGTGAGGCTCGCCTCCCTGGCCGGGTCTCGGGCACGCAGCGTAGGGAGGGCATTGGGCGGCGCCTCAATCGCCATGTTGTCGAAGGCCGCGGCCTCGCCCTCGGCGACAGGCTCGTAGAGGATGGCGCCGTTGCCGAAGCAGGGCGGAATCTTCGCAAGCGGGAGCGGCGCGCGATTGCCCGTGAGCTCGAACCAGCGGCCCTCGTTGTGCCAGCAGAAGCTCACGCGCTCGCCGGGCCGGAGCGAGAAGTCCATGCGGTGCGGGCGCTCGGCCGTGCCGAAGGTCGCCCTGCCCCTCCGCCCGCGCAGCCAGGCGCACACATTGCCGCCCTGGCGGATTTTCAGATAGGGGTCCTCCTCGATGGCGCGGCGGCTGGCCACCGTCGCGTTGTCGCGGTCCAGCCAGTAGACCCTCGGCGAGAGGTCGAAGAGCCGCCAGCTCCCCCCGTAGAATGCCTGCTCGAACTGGTGGTGGGTGCCCGAGGCGTTGTTCGAGGAGATGCCGGCGCTCAGGAACAGCTTGCGCAGCGTGTGATTCAGCGGCCCGCACTGGTCGAAGGGGTAGATGTTCAGCGCCTTCAGGAGCGTGTAGGACACGCGCGGGCGATGGCGGGCACCGCGAGTTGGCGAGTGGTCGGGCAGCGTCTCGCAGTAGGGCGCATCGAAGTAGTTCGTCGTCGCCAGGGCATATCTGAAGGCCTCCAAGGCCCGCTCGGCCTCGCGGGCCGCGGTCGGGGCGAGCGTGGCCGCGAGGCTCTCGACGCTGAAGGGCACCACGTTGTCGTTCGCCCGCAAGTGGGGGATGAGGAGTGTCTTCGCGGGTGCGCCCTTCGCGTGCTCGAACGTGACGGAGCGCATCAGCGGCTCGAAGTCCCCCTCGACCTTCAGCACGAAGTCATCGTTGGCGCCCGCAACCGTCCGCTCGACCGATCGCTCGCGGCACTCGACGAGCCGCGGGTCGGGCAGGGCGCGGAAGGGCCTCGTCACGACCAGCCGCGTCTCCGCGCGGTTGGCCTCGAAAAGCTCGCGGCGGGCATGGGGCCTGACAGCCACATCGCGGCGCTCGATCCGGCCGTCCGTGAAGAGGTCCAGGGGGACCTTCTCCTCCTGGAGCTCGAGGTCGCAGACGAGGTGGCCGCGCACGAAGCGGTCGTCGCCGCCGTGCGTGCCGTCGCGCTCGCCCTCGAAGTGGAAGAGCGCGCGCGTGTGCTCGTCCGCCGCGAATTCCTCGCGTGGAGGCGCGAAGTCGGCAGCGTAGCGCGGGACGTCGGAGATTCGGAACTCGTCGAGGACGGCCTCGGTGCCGCCGGCGCGGCACTCCTTCCCGCCGCCGAGGAATGCCTGCATGGGCAGGCTCCGGCTGTCGTCGTCCCCTATGCCGATGCCCTTGGTCTTGCCTTTCGGCGTGAGGCTGCTGGGCCAGGGCTCCTTGCCCGGGCCTTGCGCGGCCACGCGCTTGCCATCCACGAAGAGCTGAAGATGCGCCTTGGGGAAATCCCAGGTGGCCGCAAGGTGGTGCCACTGGCCGGCTCGCAGCGCCGCCGGGCCGCGCACGGTTCGCGCCGTGCCGCCCGCATCCGCGATGGTGAACTCGAGCCGGTTCCTGCCGTCCGCCCCGAGCTTGCGCAGGCGCGACTGGAGCCTGTGGCCGTAGGCGACGCCCTCGAAGAAGAGCCGCTCCGCCCCGTCGTCGGCGTTCCAGGACGGCCGGCACCAGAACTCCAGCGTCCCGGCTTCCAGGCCCCAGTGCACGGACCTGGGGTCCGGGTTGAACGCCCCGGAGGTCAGCGTGCCCTCCGAGGCGCCGTTGAAGGCCAGCCGGCGCTGGCCTGTGAACTCGAAGCCCCGGTTGAGCGGCGCCCGCTCGAGCGCGCCCGCCACGAACCCGCCGTTCGAGGCCGCCGGCCACGGCCACCGCTCCCCGGGCCGAACCACCACACGGTCCAGCCACACGGTGAAGAAGGACTCGGGGCCTGTCACGGCCTCTCCCGTGTCGGCATCGCGCACGGTGCAGCGGAAGCGGACGCGCACGGTCACGCTCGCCGCCGCGGGGTGGAACCGCCCCCGCTCGCGGAACTGCACAAGCTGCCCCGCCGCGAGCTCGATCGTCAGCCACCGCGGGTCAACGGCGCACTCCGGGATCCGCGAGCCGTCCGCTCGGCGCTGCTCGAGCTCGATCGAGACGGGCGCGCCGTAGGCCGCACGCTCCGCCAGCAGGTCGCACTCGAAAACCATCCCCTGCCCGGCGAATGCCTGCACGTCAATCTTCTGGGACACGCCGGCCTCGCGCGGGGCACCCCTCGGCGTCGCTTCGTCCACGACGACCTTCAGCGACCGCTCCCCCGTGGTGTGCTTGAACCGCCCGAAGCGGACGAGTGTGGTCGGCGTCGCCTGCCAGCCCGAGGCCTCCTCCTCGAAACCACCGTTCGACAGCAGATTCTCAGGCGGAAGGAGCTTCGGGTCATGCACCCGCGCCTTGATCCCTCGGTCTCTGGTATCGAAGTAGATGTCGGCAGCGCTGGCCTCGCCTGCCTTCGGCCGGGCCACCCACGCCAGATACTGCCATTCGCGGCCGTCCGCAGGATCGAGCTCGCTGCGAAGCGCCGCCGGGACTTCCGTCCCCCGCTCGACGACGCGAACGGAGCCAGGATCGAACTCTCCTCCGACCCCCGCGTGCTTCAACAGCAGCGGGAAGTCCACGGCCACTTCGACCGGCCGCGGCACCTCGTCGCGACAGGGGGTGGGACGGACGACCGTCGTGCGGAGCCGCCACCGCGGCCCCCACCACGCGGCCCCCTCGCCGCCAAAGGCCGTCGCGCAACCCACAAGGCCCAGGACGACCGCCCCCAACCAGGCGCGCATGTGACCCCCTCAACCCCAGCAGTACTCCCAACGCTTGCCGAACGCGCTCCTGCACATCCCTCGCCATATCATACTCCGTTCTTGACGAGGAGCAACCGGCGCACTACGATGGGAGCACCCGAGGACGAATGCTGGAAGGACGCTTTGCCGATGGGAAGAATCCGAGTGATGATCCTGGGGCCGGGGTGGGTGGCCGGCGAGCACATCAAGGGCTACTGCCGCGACCCGCGGGCGGAAATCGTCGCCGTGGTCGGCTTCCGGCCCGAGGATGCCGCCCAATGCGAGAAGTACCGCCGTCAGCACGGCTTCCCAGGCCCCTACTACGACGACCTGGGGAAGGCCCTGGCCGAATCGGGCGCCCAGGTCGCCTCCGTGTGCACCATCAACCACATGCACTACGCGAACGCCCTGGCCGCGGTCGAGGCGGGGCTGCACGTGTTCTGCGAGAAGCCGCTGGCGCTGACGGCCGAGCAGGTGGACGCCCTGGTCGCCGCCGCGGCCAGGCGCAAGGTCGTCACCCACGTCGGGCACGTCGTCCGCTGGTACTCCGCCGTCGCCGAGCTGAAGCGAAAGGCCGACGCCGGCCTCTTCGGCGCCTTCTACTACGGCGAGGCCGACTACTTTCACCAGTACCTCGGCGAGTGGAAGACCAAGGCCGCCACGGGCGGCTCCTCCTGGCTCATGGGCGGCATCCACGCCCTCGACCTGCTGCTCCACTTCATGGGCTACGACTCGCCTGTCGCCGAGGTCTACGGCGTCTGGCAGCCCGCCCAGTGGCGCAAGGACTTCGATTACGAGACCTCGTCGTGCGCGATCCTGCGCTTCGCCGACGGGCGAATCGGCAAGGTGGCGACCGACGCCGAATCGGCCGTGCCCTACACTTTCCGCCTCCACCTCCACGGGACCAAGGGCGGCATCCACCAGGCCCTCTACCACACGCCCGACCTGCCGCCCAGGCAGTGGGCCAAACAGGAAGGCCAGTATCCCGACGACTGGCAGGTCGCCGAGCACCCCTTCCCTGCCGAAGTCAGCTATTTCCTCGACTGCGTCGAGAGCGGCGGCGACTCCGACCTCTCCTTCGCTCGCGCCGCCAAGGCATACCACCTGGTCTTCGCCATCGAGGAATCCGCCCGAACGGGCAAGCCCGTCAGAGTCACGCGGAACTGAAAGGATGGGAAGATGAAACCGGCCCCCGCGTTGGTCGCCGTGATGGTCTTGTGCTGCCTGGGCATCTCTGCCCGGGGGGGCCAGCAGACCGTCGTCGAGGGGAGGGAGGAGGTGCTCTGCCTCGATGGCCTGGGCGATCCCGCGCGCTGGGGGCCGGCGGAGTGCACGGTCGAGGAGTCGAAGGAACTCAAGGCCCAGGGCCGCCCCACGCTCCACTTGCACATTCCCGTGGACCACCTGGCCGGCGAGAAGGAATACCCCATCGGCTGGCCGCGAATGTACGCGGACCTCAAGGAGGAGGAGAAGGGCTGGACGGACTTCGAGCGCTTCGAGTTCCTGGCCTACGCCACGATGTCGCGCAAGAGGGCGCCGAGGCAGGCCCTCAGCTTCCAGGTCCTCTGCCCGGACCGGCGGAACGCCTTCCACCGCAACCTGAGCGAAATCCAGCTCGGCCAGTGGGTGCGGCTCTCGATCCCCATCCGCTCGATCAAGAGCGCGAAGGACGCCGCACGCCTGGGCTTCAACATCTCCGAGAGCGACTACAAGCACGGGGACAAGCTGGACTTCTATCTCGGCGCGTTCCGCCTGGTGCGAGCGGCGGAGTTCGGCCTGACGAGTCTCAAGGTGCTCAACCCCGTGCTCTACCAGGACCGGCCGACACTCAAGGTGGAGCTCGACGTGGCCGGCCCGCCGCAGAAGGTCGCCCAGGGCCTGCCGCTGGCCCTCCGCACGGGCGAGCGGACCATCCGCCTCAACGCCCTCGCCGTCCAGCGCGGCCTTCAGAGCGTAGAGGTTGACCTTCGCGAGCAGAAGCTCGAGCCGGGGGCATACACCCTGATCGCCTTCGACGATGACCCCGCCCGAGGAAAGGTCGCACCGTTCCGTCTGGTGGAAAGCCCATGGCAGGAGAAATAAAGATGGCCGCACACTCGGTTCTCCTGACGGCGACGCTGCTGGCCTTCGCCAGCGCGCAGGGGGAAACCGTCCGCGTGGACTTCGGGACGGAGACCTCCCCCGTCCACCCGGGCTTCATCCGCGTGACACACAAGACCGTCTTCGGCGAGGGGACGCCTGTCGGATGGGTGAACCCCGTCGGCTTGGTTTCGCGTGACATGCCCCTGTCGCGGGACTGGACGGTCAACGCATCCAGCGGGCGCAAGGTTCCCCCACCCATCTACACGACCGATCTCCGCCAGGACCACGTCGGCGGCCAGGGGTCTGCCCTGCTTCGCCTGCGCGTCCGGGACGGCCCCTGCCGCCTCTGGCTCCTCTGCGGCACTGCCGGCGGCAACCGCGACCAGGTGTGGAACTTCCGCGTGGCCTCGGGGAACGAAAGCGACGAGGCCACCTTCTGCGGCCCCCACACGGCCCGCGTCATCGAGCTGCGCGCCGAGGCGAAGGGGGGCACCCTCGACCTCGCGTTCTCGACCCGGAGCCGCTGGACGGTCTGCGCCCTTCTCGCCGTGCCCGAGGCGGAATGGGCGCGGGTGCAGGCGGGCGAGATCGCGAAGATCGAGCAGGAGGTCTTCGTCCTCCCCGACGACGTCCTCAAGACCTGGAAGCACACGCCCCACGAGGACACCACTCCCCTCCCCGCCTTGGGGTCACATCTTCATTTGGCACATAGCCGCCATGTGCGAAATGAAGATGCGACCCCGGCCGAGACGCAGCGCGGCTTCGCCATCTGCCATCGCCACTACCTCTCGCCCATCTGGCCAAGCACGGTGCCGAAACGCGACGAGTGCGACCCAACGCTCCGAGCCTTCGCCGCCCAGGATGAGTACGAGCCGCTCGCCTTCACCGTCCTCCCGTTGAGGGACTGCTCGCGCGTCGCCGTCAAGGTGAGCGACCTGAGGACCCCCGACGGGAAGACCATCCCCAGCGACGACATCAGTATCCGCTACGTCCGCTACATGCACGTCCGCCCGAACTACAGCTCCTCCGGCGTCTACTATCGCGCGCCCGACGTCCTGATGCCCTTCCGCAAGCCCCAACCCCTCGTCAAGGGCGAGGGTTTCCGCGTCTGGATCACGGTCTACGCCGACGCCTTCGCGCCGGAGGGCCTCTACAAGGGGCAGGCGACCGTGTCGGTGGACGGCCAGCCGCCCGTCCCCGTGCCCATCGTCTTCCGCGTCCTGCCCATCACGCTCGAGAAGGACCATTCCATCGTCTACGGGATCTACTACCGCCATCCGTACGACTCGATGATGCGGGCGCCCGATGCCTTCTCGCGGCAGTGGTGGCGGCGCAAGGCGGAACTCGAGGCCGCCGACATGGCCGCCCACGGCAACAACGCCATCGTCGCCGGCATCGGCGGGCGGATGGACGCGAACGGGAGATGGCTCCTTGACTTCGAGCCGCTCGCCAAGAAGGTCGCCCTCTGCCGCCGCTACGGCCTCGACAAGCCCATCATCTGCCACATCCCCACCGACGCCGCGTACGCCAAGTACATCAAGGGGGGAATGGGCTCCCACCTCCGCCTCCTCAAGATGCCCCCGAAGGAGTTCTTCGACGACATGACCGAGCTGGTCCGAGCCATCGAGGCCGGCCGCCGGAGCCGCCAGTGGCCCGAGCTCCTCTACTACCCGGTGGACGAGCCCTCGACCGTCGAGCTCTCCGTGCAGTTCATGACCGAGGTGATGAAGGCCATCAAGCGCGTGCCAGGCGTCCGCACCTACGCGACCGCCGACCCCGCCCACGAGCAGTTCGCGCCCATGAAGCCCTGGGTGGACGTGTGGTGCTGCCAGCCCTTCAGCCTGTCCCGCGAAGCGATCCTCGACGACATGAAGAAGCGGGGCGTCGAATACTGGTGCTACCCAAACCACATCAACGGCGAGAACGACCACACGCCCGCCGCCGGCGCCCGCATGACCTACGGCTTCGGCTTCTGGCGCTCGGGCTTCCGGGCACTCACCCCCTGGATCTACCAGTCCAGCACCGGCGACCCCTGGAACTGCCTCGACGGCGGCTACATGGACTTCTTCAACCGCACGGACGACGACGCCAGCCCGATCCCGGTCGCCCTGTGGGAGGCCTATCGCGAGGGGATTGACGACGGTCGCTACGTCACTACCCTCGAGCGCTGGATCGAGCGTGCCCGCGAGGCCGGCCACGCCGACCTCGCCAAGGCGGCCGAGGCCGACCTCCGCTTCGTCTGGGACGCCATCGAGGTCCAGGAGAAATACAAGTATGACGGCCTCTGGGACCCCGAGGCGTTCGACACCTTCCGCTGGCTCCTGGCCCGCCAGATCCTCGGATTGCAGGAGGCAGTGACCCGGGGGAGCGCCAGGTAGCACAATGGCACGTTGCCCAGCACCCCGTTTCTGCTATAATGTCCGGTGGAAGAGAGGCCACGACCGAGGAGCAATGCGATGGTCGCCGTCAAAGCAAAGTACGAGGATGGGAAGGTCGAGTTGCCCCCTGACTTCACCGGCCACAAGCCCTGTGAGGTCACCGTCCTATTCCCCGAGGATGCCGCCCCCAAGCGGAAGCTCGGCGACAGCGAGGCCTTCCGTCGGGCCGCGGGAAGCTGGCGCGACATGGACTGCGAGGCGATCAAGAAGATGATCTACGAGTCCCGCAAGGACCACGGGACCAGGAAGCCTCCACGGTGGCCAAATACCTGATAGACACGGACTGGGCCATTGACTATCTAGCTGAGAAACCGGAAGCTGTTGCGGCAGTCGGCGGCTTGCTGGAGGGCACCGTGTCCATCAGCGCCGTCTCCGTGGGAGAGTTGTGTGAGGGAGCGCACCTCAGCCGCAACCCGGCAGAGAAGCTCAAGAGCCTTGACGCCTTCCTCTCTCGCCTGGCCGTGCTGGATGTCACAGAGCTCACGGCCCACATCTTCGGCAAGGAGCGGGCGCGATTGCGGCAGAAGGGCAGGCTGATCGAGAACCTCGATCTTCTCATCGCGGCGACCTGCCTGGAACACGACCTGCGGTTGCTCACCAACAACCTCGCGCACTTCGAACGAATCGAGGGGCTCCAGATCGGCCTCGCCGAGGAGTAAGCTCGGCCATTTCCCCTCGCCCTACAGCCGCCACGGCTCGCGGTAGGGGCGCTGGAGGAAGCGGTTGGCCTCCGCGTCGTCGGGGAAGCACTGCGCCACGGGGTCCCAGCGGAGCTTGCGGCCGACCAGCCAGGCGATGTTGCCCAGCAGGCTCCAACTCGTCACACGATAGCCGATCTCGACGTCGTAGACGGGCCGCTTGCGGGTCTGGACGCACTCCAGCCAGTTGCCGAAGTGGTCGTTGCTCTCGTAGAGGTGCAGCTCGCTGCCGCGCGTGGGCGACAGGTCGGCCTCGCCCTTCACCAGCGTCGGCCGGAAGAAGCCGTCCACCGTCGCCTGCGGGCCGATGAACTGCATGTTGAGCTTGCCATCGCCCGGCTGCTCCCAGGTGAGAATGAACTTCGGGTTCTCGAACTCGCAGCGGACGCGGAGCTCGACGGGCACGTCGTACATGCTCTCGGGGTTGTGGCTGGCCGTGGCCTCGATGGCGACGGGGCCGGTCTCGTCGGCGCCCATCGCCCAGGAGACGACGCCCATCATGTGCGTGCCGTTGTCGGTGATGAAGCCGCCCGCGTAGTCCATCCAGAAGCGGAAGTTGAAGAGGCAGCGGCTCGGATGGTAGGGCGCCCAGGGGGCGGGGCCGAGCCACAGATCCCAGTCCAGGTCGGCCGGCGGCGGAACGGGCGGTGCGACCTTGGCTCCCCAGTTCCTCTCGTGCGAGAGGCGCACCGTCTCGATGCGCCCGAACCGGCCGTTGCGCATCCACTCGCAGAACTGGCGCATGTGGGCCATCGAGCGGTACTGCGAGCCCATCTGCACCACGCGGCTGTAGCGGCGGGCGGCGGCGACCATCGCCTGGCCGTCGGCGATCGTGCGGCAGAGCGGCTTCTCGCAATACACGTCCTTCCCGCTCTGGCAGGCCATCACGGTGATGAGGGCGTGCCAATGGTCGGGCGTGCCGGTGGCCACGGCGTCAATGTCCGCGCGGTCCAGGATCTGGCGGAAGTCCCGCACCGCGTCGCAACTGCCGCCGATGGCCTTCTGGGCGCGCGCGGCGTGTGGCGCGTAGACGTCGCACACGGCGACGACGGTGCACCGCGGGTAGCGGTTCATCCCCAGCAGCGCCATGCCGCGTCCGCCCGTGCCGATCACGCCGGCCTGGATGCGGTCGCTGGCGGGCGCCTTGCCCTCCGCTCCGAGCGCCCCGCTCGTGAGGAAGTACGGAGCCGGCAGCGCGGCGCCGAGCGCGGCCAGGAACCCCCTTCGCGTGGCGCCGCCACAGTGTCCCATGGAAAGCCTCCTTCCCTCAGCCGTCCGCAAGCATACCCGGCGCGCCGGCGCGGATCAAGCCAGGCCCGGCACGGCAGCGACGGCGGCTGCCCAGTATGCCGGGGCAACCACCTCGCGAAGGCGGCGCCAGGCCTCCAGCTCGCGGTCGGCACGAATGTCGGGGACGAAGCCGAACTTGAGGTACAGGTTGACCGCGGCGGTTCTGGCCGTGTTCGTGGTCAGGTAGGCGCTCTCGTGGCCCAGCTCGAGCAGGCGGTTGCACGCGAGGGTGAGCAACGGCTTCGCGAGCCCCCGCCCCTGCTCCTCGGGCACGATGGCGACCCAGTGGAGTCGCCCGAAGGGGCGGCCGCGGTACCGGTCGTTGCGCCACGCGGTCGCGGTGCCGATCTCCCGCCCCAGGGCGTCGCACAGGTAGAGCTGCCGCCGGGCGAGCGGCCCGTGGTCGTCGCCGAACTGCTCGCGGAACTTCCCCTCCGGGAAGGTGTTCAGCGCATCGGCCGCCCGGTGGATGCGCAGCCAAGCCGCCTCGTCGCCCGGCCGATGCCATCGAGCCGAATAGGGCGGGGGCAATGGGAATTGCGGGATGCCCGCCAAGCGCTCGCGAATCATGGCGACCGACACGCTCTCCATCCCGCGCTCCTGTGAAGCCATCGGCTGTCCACTATACAAGGCTCCCGTCCCGACCGCAAGGCGCTGAGCCGCGTCCCGGGCCCCCCGCGGGTGCGAGCCGGGATCCTACGTAGATTCCGTAGCCCCTACGGGGCGTGATAGGGTAGTCCAGGGCAACGCCCTCATCTTTGCACATATCTCGGGTTCCGTAGCCCGCCGACGGCGGGCGGCAGG
>Ga0307380_10001018_pt1 | contig 42131 bp, 76 predicted proteins | sample UN3MG_FD_202239 | JGI IMG/M metagenome (GOLD analysis project Ga0307380, IMG submission 202239) | Soil microbial communities from Risofladan, Vaasa, Finland - UN-3 | ecosystem: Environmental > Terrestrial > Soil > Coastal area > Acid sulfate soil | place: Finland: Risofladan, Vaasa | collected...
TCTTTGATTTTAGCGTCCACCTCTTCCTTGGAATACAGGTTCATCTCGTAACGGTTTCCTTTATCATCATAGATATCGACTTCCTCGAAACATAATTTTGTTAAAGTCATCTTTTGCCGTACACCTTCAACACGTCCCTCTCGAAACCGTTGCAGATCGGGCACGCCTTGTTCACCTTCTTGCCGTCCACCTGCTCCCTGTACATGTACTCCACCCCGCAGGCACATTTTCGAAGCTCGCAGTACCGTTCCTTTATCTTCACCAGCTTCAACCTCGTTTTGCACCCCGCTCCTTCTTCCAAGCCTCGAAAGGCTCCTGCAGGTAGTACACCGGAGTGGACAACTTGTCGAACAGCTCCCCGTACAGTATGGCAGAACCAGTTATCTTGATAGACAGCTCTCTAGCAGCCTTCGCGATCTTGCCGTAGTACTCGATAAGGAACTCTGTTACCAGCGGGTTATCCAGCGTTTCCAGCATTCAAGCACCACTCCCCTGTTTTCTCTTCAAAGTTTGAAACCTGTTCTCAAGCAGGTAAACCCTGTTCTTCAACCCCTGTATCTCCTCTTCCACGTTCATCTTGACCTCTCCAGTTTTTCCAACCTTTGCTTCAGGATCAAGATCCTGCCGTTCAAATCAAGGATGTACTCCCAGATGTCCTCGTGCTCGATTTTACTCATCTTCATTCTCTCCACGTAAACTTTTTTGCAAAATCTGGGAACATCACTTCAGCCACTTCCCGTCTTAATTTAGAACCTGTCCTGGCTACCTGTTCATATTCGTGATCAAAGTATATACCTTCTATAGCCCCGATGTACGCGCTCCAATCCTTTATAGCGCCCTCCACTGCTACAGCTATAACGTGGTTGTCTAATATGGTGTACCTCGTTTCTTTTTCCATCATCTAACTGTTCACTCCCTCTTTCGCCTGTACCCATGACTTCCCGCACTCCCGGCACGAGACCGATGACATCACGACAGACCCGAACGGCTGGAGTACCACCCTGACGTCTTCCACGTTGAAACTCGTTGACCTGCACCTTTTTTTCCTGCATTTCAATTCACTCATTTTATTTCACCTGTTTTCAAGTTATCCAGGTCAAACGATAATTCCACCACGGTTCTCCCGTTCACGGAGCGGCACGTGGCTTTACACAAGATCAACCCTTCGATGATACGCTTCTCGCTGCCCTTGAAATCTACAGCCAACCGCTCCCTGATCTCCCTGGCTTTGTCCCCGAATATTTTTATAGTGACCATTTTTTCACCCTGGTTAAAAGTACTACATATCTACTATATAACATTTGCGATTCAACCGATAGTATTAAATAGATAGAGGGATGAACTGTACAGCGTGAAACACATGGGCAAACAACTGTACCATTTCTACGAGGAAACAGACCTCATGGACTCCGTGAAGGGCATCGCCAAACGAAGGGGAACATCCTACTCCGCGATCGTGCGGGAAGCGATACGAAAGTACCTGGGGGTGCTGGATAACGAGTTACACGCGTGAAGACGTGTCGCGTTTCAGGGAGGATTTCCTGCGGATCGCTGAAGAAAACGGCGGCGTTAACGCCGTTGAAGGCGCGTGGAAGTTCTACCTGGAGAAACACGGGTGCGCGTACTGCGTTGCCGAGGTTGAATTTTTATACGGTAACGATCCCGCGGTGATCTGGACTGGAAAGAAATACGAGGTGAAACGAGTTGCCTGAACACTTTTTGGTTAGATGTAAAACTTGCAAAAAAGAATCGGTGGACACGTGGGCTACTGTAAACGAAACCGTGATGTTCATCTGCAGGAACTGCGGTGTACAGGAGGAGTTATGATACCAAAGAAATACGAGATGGTGAAACGATGAAACAGGTTTTATGTAGATTCTTTGGTCATAAATATGACCCGATGGTTATGGAACTTAAATTATTTTCAGATCATATAGGTATCGTCTTGACCTGCCAGCGGTGTAAAACAGCTCAGGTTTCTAAAGTTCCAGTGGATCTTTATGAATCGGCGGTGGAACTGAAACGATGAAGAAAACAGTTACGCAGGTGCATCACATAAGTTACAAGCCCGACGTCCACGGCACGGTGTATAAAAAGGAACATAATGTACTCGACGGCAGGACGGGGATGAACAGGTGGACGAGCACGAGCAAGTTCTTCATCACGGCGTTGAAGGTCTTCATCGCGTTGAACGAGCACGACGCGGTGGACCTCGATAAAAAAATAGAGATGCGGTGCCCTGTTTGTGATGATGATTGGTTGCACGAGCACGAAGCCTCGGCGATCGACCTGGAGACTGAACAGAGGGAAGAATAAATGAATCGTGAAGAGGAATTTGAAAACATCATCGTGAACACTAAAGGCTTCACTTGGAAAGATAGGTATGATGCTTTAGCTTTCTTCGCTTTAAGGATCGCTAAAGAACTGGATGAGATAATGAAAATGGAGGCTTCGAGATGAATTTTCATCCACCTTGTTACAGTCCTAAAAAATGCCCTACGGAAAACGGGTTAACCAAAGATGGGAAACTTCCCCCTGATCCCGATGCCTGCAACACCTGTTATCACGCTCCTTGGAATCTAGAATTCAGTGATGAAGAAGAAAAGGAGGCTTCGAGATGATCTGCGCGAGATGCGGTAGAGATGCTGACCCTCCAAACGTGCGTGAAGCGTTAGATATCATATTAAACGATTGGGTATATATCCACAAAAAATGTTCTAAAAAGGAGGCTTTGAAATGAAGAACAACCTCAAAACATTTCCCTCATGTCGCGATTGTGAAACGACCGCGTGGGGAAGATGTGATCTACCGTATGGAGAAGAATGCCCGAAAGATGAATGGAAACGGGATTTCGAGGCGGAACTGCGGTTTATGAAATGTCAGATAAAAACAAAGCCTTGTTGGAACTTGATAGATGAGATCTTGGGGGAAAAATAGGTTGGACAGTAAGTATTTAGAGTACGAATTCATCGAACGAAAACCCAGGACAGAAGTTTACGATGTCATCTCTAAAACCGATGGGGGTTCTCTAGGAATAGTTAAATGGTATCCTCCTTGGAGACATTATTGCTTCTTTATAGGAGATAAGGTGTGGTCTGATAGGTGCTTGGCTGACCTCTCTAACTTTGTTAAATATTTGAATGAAGAACATAAAAAAAGGGAGGCTTTGAAATGTTAGAGAAGATATTCAAGAGAATCCTGTATTTTCAGCTAGACCACTTTGTGAGAAAACATAAAAAAGTATTCGAGGAATTGAAATGTTAAACCAGATCTTGGGGGAAACCTGAGTGAGCGTTTTCCGCAGGGGCGACCGGTCAACACCCACCGGCACCGACACGAGCACCCCTCAAAGAGAGCTGTTGTTCGCTTTCTGGGAAGCCTGCGATAGAGGCGAGATGCTGTCAAGGCCTGTTGATGAAAGCTACATAGGTTTCAACCCCCCGGTGGATGTCAAGGGCGTTTCGATATCGCAGACCAAACCCGATTACAACTGGCTCGAACTCTTCCTGCTCGGGTACCTCGATGGTCCCCCTCACAGGAAACATGTTCGAAGTCAAAGGGATGACGCGATGACGTCGAGGTTGGAAAGGAAGGGTTACGAGGTGATGCGGTGGCCTTTCGACCGCTGGACGGTTGGCAGGAAAAAGGAGATACTGGCGGAGGTTAAAGAGATAGTTAACAGGAAAGCGCTGGAGAAAATCAAATGAATGGATTGCTTCTCGATACGAACATTCAGGGTCATATAGAAGAAGTGATGAGGCTTGGAACAAATGAAAACCGAAAGGCTAGATGGACTTTGAACGTGACTTTTTGGGATGATGGGGATTACATGATCGGTTTAACCTTTGGTAAAGATGGTTGTAATAGTCAAGTGTTTGAATACAAAAGATCTGAGGGAGTATATGTTAAATACGATTTAAAATGGGATTCTGATCCAACTTTTTTGAGGTCTAAAGAAACCATTTTAAATCCTTTTATAAAATAGTTAACAGGAAAGTGTTAAAGAAATGAAGTGCCCCAAATGTCAAAGTAAAAATGTTGTGGAGTTTGGTGTAAATGAACCGGGGCAACATCCACAAACGGAATTATTTAAAAGGTATAGAGGTTATGATTGCAAAGATTGCGGTCATTTTTTTAGACAGGAACTGGAAAGGTGAATGAAAATGGTTGAACAACTCAAGGTCTGCCTGAGCAGGGAACATTGCATCTACAAGTTACTGGCTATGAACGAAGACACCGTGACCTACGAGGATCAGAACGGCAGGTTAAGGGACTTGGAAGGCAGGTTCACCACCATACCTGAAAAACACAGGGATTTCTACTGCAAGTTCGCTAACAAATGCACGATGCAGGGGGTAAAAACTTGAACGGTGAACTTAAAAATCGTATAGATGAGAAACTTAAGGATAAAACGACTTTGATGTATCTTTTAACGTCTACAGGTTATCAACAGTTATGGGATTTTGTATTACGTCCCGCATTAGAGGATATGTGGAGCGAATTTCCCTTTGAAAAACTTAAATGGTTTCCAAGATTGAACAAAGAACTCTTTGAATGGGTTGAGAAGTGGAGCGGTAAAAAATGAGTTGGTGGAACGAACCAGTTACTAAGGGTGAGTTATTTCAAATCGTAGTTGCTGTTATCATTATAGGGTGTATTGAACTAGTTAAGAGGTTTTTGGTGTTAAAAATTGACCGGTGAACTCGAAAAAAGGATAAACGATTATCTTTTAGATATATGTCTTGATGATATGTTAAGTTTACCTGAAGGCATGTTGAAGGTCTTCGAGGAGATGTGGAACGATTTTCCTGATATGGATGATGATAAATATGATGGGATGAGGGGACTGGACATTTTTTTTGAAACCCTCGCGGGATGGTTTGATAAATGGAGGGGGAAAAAATGAGGCGCAGTCGTTTGGACCAGCTTCTCGACGTGCTGGAGATAATCGACGATAACGTTTCCCTGAAGAAGACGCACGTGCTGTACAAGGCTAACCTGTGCCCCGGGAACTACTGCTCCATAATAGACGAGCTGGTGGAGAAGGGTTTGGTGCAGTTCGTGAACCTGAAGATGCCTCCATACAGGGGGCTGCACAAGTCTTACAGGGTAACCGGCAGGGGCCTGGAGCTGGCGCTGTGCTGGAGAAAGGTGAAGGAGTACCTGAGATGAGGGCACCCTGTTTATGCGACAGGCTCGGGCACGGCAGCGGGAGAAAAGCGTACAGGATACCGAACAAGGTCAACTGCACGGGATGCGAAAAATACGAGGGAGAACGATCTTTTCGATAGTGTTAAATAGTTTTATCGTATGCGTGTATTTATGGAGAATGTAAATTGAGTGAAGAAAGATATGATTTAAACGAATCAGCGAAAGGCATCGGTCAACTCTACCCCATACTGGTAGACAAGAAAGGACACATCATAGACGGGTTTCACCGCAAGCAGGCAGACCCTAATTGGCGTGTTCAACCGTTAGACCACATCGACACAGAAGAGAAATTGTTATTAGCTCGTTGTGTGGCGAACTGGCATAGGCGGGAGATAGGAGATACAGAAAAATCAGAATGGATTAACGGATTAGCGAATATTTATCAAAAACAAGGGCTAAAAGTAAATGGTAAAAGATATGTTTTTGAAGATGGTCATACAACCACAAACGAAATTATAGTACAATTAACAAAAATTGCAGGTCTATCACCTCAATGTGTGGGAGTTTATCTTTCCCAAGAGTACAAACAAATCACTAAAATTAGGACGGCTGATGAAGTACCCTCCAGAGTTCCAGCATCTCAAGTTATAAAAAAGATAGGCGAATCAAGAAGAGAAGGTTATGGTGAACAGCTCGTTGAGCGTCACCGTGCTGAAGTGCGAGAAGAATTATTGGAAGACCCCGAGTTCAGAGAAGAAGTATTCAAGCGAGACATTGAAGAAAGCGTCAGGCAACGCACAGAAGAAAGGGGCGTACCGCAGATCTGGGGAATCGAAAGAACAGATGAGGCACAGGACATCATAGACGGTTTCACCAAAGTTTATGAGACGGTTCACGGTTGGGGCGTTAACCACTACATGATCTTATCGAAAGCAGGACGGTTGCAGGAGGCGATAGAGATCGTGAACCGCATACAACTCAAGCTTCAGGAATGGAGGCATACCGAATATGTCAAGAACCAGTAAAGTATCGAGGATATACGATAAAGTCCAAAACTTGATCTATGATTTTGTGAAGCAGGGATTACAACCCACCACCCAGCAACTGCAACAGATGATTTACGGTGACGTGTTCAACCCAGATTCGAGAACCCAGCGAGAAACGATTTACAAGTGCATCATGCTGGGCAGAGATAAAGCCATAGACCTGTGGAACGCGTACCTAGAAGAAAACACGTTCCTGCAAGACATCGTATACATCGACACCTATGAGCCTGAAACCATTAAAAAGGAATTGGGGTCAGATGACTTTCACGAGTTCTACTGGGAATACCAAAACAAACGATTCGGCGAAGACACCGAGATCATCGCAAAAAGCTTGGATATATACCCCGCTACCGCTGTACTGTTCAACAGAAAAATGGCGTTGTTCTCCGAACAAGGACACAGTTTCCTGATTTCGTCCTGCGGAAACAAAGCGTCATGGTACATCCCAACGTGGTGGATATGGAACATACGGGATTTTGAACTGTACCGAAGAACGTTAAGGATCTTGATGAACCAATTCAAGAGAGGACAGCAAACCAAACTACTATTACCCTCAGCGATCCCCATCGAAAAATTATTAGAGCAAACAAAAACCATAGAAAAAATGCTGGAATGATATGAGAATCCCTGTTTCAGGACGCGAGAGAACAGCGTACATACAACTGAGGAAGAAAGGCTACACGATGAACGCCATAGCGCAAGCCTTCGGAAGATCAACCAGCCAGATCCATAAAGTGCTGTGGAACGCCAAGAAACTCGGATTCTCGCTGGCAACGGATTTAAGAAAAATACAGCGGTACGTGAGGGAGCAGCATGCCCGCTGGAGCCCCAAAACGCTCAAAAGATACCTCGAAGCGTGGGAACAGTGGATATGCAGCGAAGACGGTGAGCCGCCCTGAGCGCCGAGGTCCACTACTACCCTTCTTTATCCTTCACCTTCCTAGTTTTAACCATATAAATAATAATATTATAATGATATCATAACATAAAATATAGTATAGTAAACGTGTATAGAGGTGTCTACGGTGTCGAGCGTTCACCGTATTTTTCTTTACTTTACCGATAATCTTAAATGCTCTAACATTTAGATTGTTACACATCCCCAAAAGGGAACGTTTGATCTACGGCGGGGTACGGGTACATCGCCGTGCCCCAAGAATATTTTCACTAACTCTCCTGCTAAGAGCGGGGTGAAAGAGAGGACAGTATCTTTGAGGGCGCGATCAAAAAAAATTAAAGATTTTAAACGATGGGATATACACACGAAGATATACTCCGCCACCTACAGGGACCCCATCGCGAGGGAAACCGTGGCGCTGGAAGAAGGCTCCGGCAGGGTGGGCGGCATCAGGTTCTACATAGATAGAGGCCTCGTCCTGGAGGATTCCAGGGGCAGGGGTTTTTTGGACAGGTTTTAAAGTTTGGAGGTGAATGAGTATGAGTAAAAAAACAGTTCTTATATTAGCTATCATCTGCACGGTTGTAGGTTTAGGTTTAGCCACGCTGTACTGGAGGTACCCGCCATTCGGGGAAGCTCTTGCAGCTACAGGCGCTTTGATCTCCACGACCGTGGTGGCTTTCGTGATGTCATCCCAGCCGGTCTGGATGGGACTCATCATAGGGGGCGCGATCGTTGGATTCATCTCGATACTGGCGTTCAAAGGCTACTTGAGCAACATCCGCTACGGCTTCAAGAAAACGGTTGAACCGATCTACCAGAACAACCCGACAACCAGCGCGCCTATACCCATCCTATCACAGCCGGTCGCGTCTAACCTGGCTCCGGCCGTCGAGGTGAAACCGGAGCAATGAGCCGGTACCTGCCCTCTTTTCTACGCCAGAAACCGAAGCCCCTTGACCAGGACACTTACGGCTACAACGTTCACCAGTACAAGGTGCGCTTCAGCCTCGCGGGACCCGTTTCAGCGGGGAAAAGCAGTTTAGCAGCCGCTATAGTGGTGGCCGCGCAGACGATGAGTTCCCAGGTGAAGGAGTTCTACTGCAGGGTATTACCGAAGTCCAGCCACATCCTCACCGATGCCAGCAACCTGCGCGTGGGCCGTTTCCCGGAGAAAACTGATCCCTACCTTCCCGTGGCCCCTGAAGCGGGGCTTCTCATAGGTGAACGCTACGGTAAACGCACGCTGCAGATACCGATCTGCGATGTCGGCGGCGAGGTCATGGACGCTTTAGCCGTTCAAAACCCCACCCCGGCGCAGTTCCAGCGCCTTGGAAACATAAACCGCATGGTCATCGACCACATACGCGACAGCCAGGGCTTCATATTAACCCTGCCGGCAACGGACGCTTTGATGTTCCGCAGGGACTACAGGAGAAGCGAAACCGATAGTTACCTTTACACGGTTCTCAGCCAGGTGATGGACCATAAACTTTACTCCAGGACAAAGATAGACGGCGTCGCCGTGTGGATCACCAAGTGGGACGCCGCCATGTCCGAGGCTAAACGCATCGGCATGGACATCTACGACGACCCTAAATCTATTTTGCGCTTCATGGATAACGGCTTTCCAGCTCTAAGCATGCTGCTCAAACCTTTGAACGACGCGGGTAAAGTGAAATATTTCCGCAGCTACTTCACGATCAAGAAACGCGACGACGGCATAACCGATGACACGTGGCCAGACGGCGGTAAAAAGATAGAGGTCACGGATGACCCCGCGAATTACATACGCTACAAGCCAAAGTTCGCGGAGCAGGACTGCGTTAACTTCATACGGTGGGCCGGCACCTTCGCGAAGTGAACGCCTTGGAGCAGTTCCTCTTCGCGATGGATGAAAACGGCATCTACCAGTTCATCAAAAGCCCGGGTGTAACATCCCTCCTGAGCGATGCCAGCCTGCAGTACTTGAGGCAAAAACAGCACAACAACAACGAACCGTACTGGCTTCCAACGGAGCAATGCGTCGCCGTACAGTACATCGACCACGTTAAAGACGGCGATAACCGCGACGGCGTTTGGAACCACACCCTGCTCATACCCATCGACGAGTACATAAGAAGAACAGGCCCTTACAAGCTGTTTTCAAAGCATTTCATCCGCAAAGGAAGCCCTGTACCGGCAACATTGGAACCCGTCGTTTAATCGTTACGGCGCGCCGGGTACCCCTGGACAGGCACTCGACACGCAACCTCATAAAACCAGGTCCCGCGGGTACCCTGCGCGCCTAACTTTTAGTAAAACGTGACAACTGATGAATTCAACTCAAAACGATACGTGTACTTCCACTTTCTGGATAGATGACACCATAACCAACGATACGAGCACGAATTCTACCCCGGTATATTCCATGCCTTGCGGTATCCTGACAGCTTGCCCCTACTACTGCGAGGAATGCCGTAAAAAAAAGTTGGATGATTGTTAAAAATAGCTTTTCAACTTCTGCCAGGAACCACGCTTGACAGGCTTAGAAATAACCCTTGATGTTACTGGTTTAACCGTTTCAACCTTGAACTCCGGCACGTGGATAACATCGAGATCACCATTCCTGAACCTTATAAAGTCACCTGTACCCAAATCATCCATAGCTGATCGCGTCCAATCTTTACCGTAATAAGATCTGAACTTTCGCTTCATATTTTCTTCAGGTGTTAACTTACCGTGGAAACGCACCTGGCACAAGCGCGTCGCTGAAGCATCCAGCAAAGCCAGATCCGTCGTGATGAGCAACCCCCTGAGGCCCATGTTAGCGCCGACGTGTATTATTTGAAGTATGTTCTCCGCTGATTCACCCCTTATGTTAGCCAGGTAAGTTTCCGCTTCCTCGAAAACGAACACGGTCCAATCTTTCACGGGTCCACGGCTCAACGCCTTACCGCTCCACGCCCTCAAAGTGACCTCTTCAACGAACCTTCTCCGCAAACTCCTTCGCAGCAGCGCTAACGTGTAAACACCGCTGCCGGGAAAAGACCTGTAATAAAAGTTTCCTCTGGTAACCGGGTAAATCGTTTGATTAGGGAAACCGCTTTTGAAGCGCCAGGCACCGGGAACGTCGAACACTATAACCTTGAAGCCAACACTATCCAACCAGTCCGCTAAGCCGACCGCCAGGTTGGTTTTACCTATCTGGTTAACGCCGGTGACGAGAACGTTGGTACGCTTCGCGTCTTCAACGCTTAACAACCCGTCAAAGTTCATGGCATCACGGGTAACGCACGACAACGCTTAACCCGAACACTTCTTCATCGATCGCCATGAGTATACGATAGCATTCTTCGAACAGTTTATCAACAGCTTCAATCATGGATACCGATGGTTTCCAAAACGATGTCCCGCTCAACCGGAACACCGCTTCCCTGAACGTTTCTATACGGGTCCTCAACCCATCGCTCAGCGTTGACGGTATAACCATCTCGTACAAGTGATCTTTACCACCACTTAACCTGTAATCATTATCGCCTTCTTTCACATCGCCACGCATGCTACTATCATCATGCCCGTAGAACAAGGTTAACGCCGTTACAAAACCGTTGTTGAACTCGGGGGTTTTCACATCCAAGTTTTACACCTCATCCAGGTACTTCACCATGAACAACTCCAGCACATCACGCATCTTATCCCCTCGCCCCGCGCAGCGCGCTTTAAAACGCTTGTGAAGTTCAACATCGAGGTTAAAAGAAGTGGGACGCTTCATAAAGAAACCCCCTTGCTCACGGCTCTTTCAACATCGCGAACGTTTTTAACGTAGTTAAAACCCTTGGCAGTAGTCAAGTACTCGCCCCTGTCTTCAACCACCAGACCGTTAGAGACAAGAGCATCGAGGTAACCTTTAACGATCTTGAAGTTCAGGTTAGCGCCGTAAACGATACGCGTCTTGTTACACCTGTTTCCAGCTACTTCGCATATATCCCGCAGGATAGCGATCTTATCACGACCCAACTAAAAAACACCCCCGATGAAGAGAACATTATTAACAGCGCCGAGAAAAGAAGCGAACGCGAACACGTACTTCGCCAGTTTAAACCTGCCACTGGAAGGAACACCCGAAGCCAGAACACCGTTAGCAACCGTGAAGATAACCAAAGCGTTAAACGGCGAATACTGCACGTGCGTTTCAACGAAGCCAAGACCCAGCCCCTTGACAGTGGTCAAGTAGTCAGCCAAACAACCCGTAACGCTGACAAGAAACGGCTTGACATCTAACATCTATTCAACCCCTTTCTCCATATCTCGCAACCCTCTTCAAAACAATACTCGCATCCACTATAATCTAATCCCTCGTTTTCATCAACGGTTGGCGATAGCTCGCATTCAGTTATCATATTTCATTTCACCAATACAACACTAAAACACTAACAAGATATAACACTTGCGAACTGCTACACTACAATACACGTATAGATCTAAAACAAATAAAACACTAACATGTTAATAGATAGCAGCCACCTCGAACGGGGGGGGCAAGACAGCCAAACATGGGGGGGCAACCCCCCCTCTTGTTGGCAAACAAGAAATACATAGAGGATAACAACATGAAATTCATCGATGCATACAAACATGTAATGGACCACTTCTTCAACTACACAGACACACAAACAGATAAATGGATACAAAGAAACCACACACCCATCAAAATAAAAGATGAATAACCAATGAAACAAAACAACAACCAAACAACAACAGACTCAGACACCAACAACGGACAAGGATTCAACATCCTAACACCAATACCACTCACCAAACTACCCAACCTGGCAACGGCACATATCGTTGATAACGAGATTGTGATCTTTAAACATTTAAAGTTCCGGCCTAAAATAACTAAGGCAGAGCGTAATCGTCTTACAGAGGAATACATAAGGGGAAAGCTTTCTCTCGATGAATTCCGGTTGGAGATCAGGAAGAGTCGTGCGCAGGCGTACCGCATCATAAGAGCGTTCAAGGATAGTGACGAGTACTTCAACATGTGCGGTGACGAGTGGGATAAGATGACGTTTTCTAAGGAGTTCAATAACAGTATCCCCGCCACGGTGCGTTACAATAATTTAACGAAGGTTAAATGCCAGTTATTATCGAATAAAGGCAGTGTTATCGTTGATGAATCGAAGCTTAAAGAGAACGAATATCGCATAATCAAGGCTCTCAACGCCATACATGCAGAGCTCTCTCCTTAGCCAGCTGCACGGCTCTCTTCAACGTGTCAGGTTTAAGTCCTCTTCCCCTTTGCATGTGGTACACTATATCGATGACCCTCCTGTTGTTCCCCGGGTCTAGTTCAAGTATCATGTGTTAAACCAAGCATCTAACACTTGTATAGTTTGTGAAGTACACGTCCATCTATCACATAAGTTATAGACACAAAGTCTAAAAAACTATTCAAAGATAAAATATGATCGGGATGAGCTTTATCCACGATTTTCGGGTTGTATTGAAATGTTGTACTTTTAAACTGTTGGTGGGTTGTTTGGGATTTTTATGCGTGTTGGGTTTGCATAGGTGGGTTGATTTGCCTGTGGAGAAGCCGTTTGATATCGGTGGTTCCAGGTGGTTGGGTGTTGGTTTCATCAAGTGTTTGGATTGTGGGAAGCGGGTGGTTGGAACTATTTATCATTGATGCCGATTTTTTCCAGGGGTTATCTTTATCTGTTCTTTTGCGTGTTTTGAGGGGGTTGTTTTTTTGCGGTGTCTGGTTGCCTGTGCCGGTGATCGTACTGGTGGGGAGTGGCTGGTCGGCCGCTGGCTTCCGGGTTTGAGGGGTGCCGGGGGGTACGAGGGGGATGTCCTTATCCTTGATTTTGACTTGAAGCCGTGGTTCAGGGAGGAGCTTCTTGAGGACAACCGTGTCTTCGTGGAGCCTGCGTCCTTCGATAGCAGGGGTTCCGGGTACGTGCAGTGGATCCGCCACGAGTATTATTCGCGTTTGTTAATGGAAAAGTATTCTGATTATGATGTTGTCGCGTGTTTGGACGGTGACCTGCTTTTTCAATCTCCTGTTCTTCCTTTGCTTGAGTTGGCGGTGAACGAGTTTTGCTGCGTGGCGGAGAGGGTGTTGAACGGGGCTTGGCTGGATATGCGTGTCAGGGATCATCCTGACGCGGGTCGTATCTGGGAAGCGATCAGGGATAAGCCTATGGTTAATTGCGGTGTTTACGCGGGGCCTTTGGAGGCGGTGCTGTTCGTGGAGAGGTTTCTTTCTGATCGTTGCCGTTTTTACCGGGTGGACCAGGCGTGGGTGAACGCTTTGCTGTACGTTTACGGGTTTTCGATGCGTTTGGTGGATGATACCTGGAATTTCAGCCGCGGTTATTTAGGTCGTGTTTCTGGTGACGCGTATTTTACCCCCGAGGGTGTGAAGGCCGCGATCTATCATTGTCATTGAGGTGTATCCGGGTTACAGGTGAAAGGTTGTATGGAGGGTCTTGCGGCGGGGGGATGTCGTGGGCTTTGTTGAACAGGCCTGTTTCAACTCTTCCTTTTTTGAGCGAGGCGGAGTTCGAGCTGCTTGACAGGGCGGTGTTCAATAACCCGTGGATCCCGAAGAAGAAGTCGCCGAGGACGGGCAGGTTCGGCCCTTCTATAAAGCAGAGTTTGTTTTTGTGTCGTTCGGAGCGTGAACGGCTTTTCGGCGGCGCTACCGGCGGGGGTAAATCCTGGGGTTTGCTTGCGGCGGCGGCGATGTTCGTTGACCTTCCCGGTTACAGCTGCATAATCTTTCGCCGCGCTTTAACGGATCACAGTTTGGAGGGCGGCCTTATCCCGAAGAGCCAGGAGTGGTGGCTGGACAAGAAGATACCGGGGGTGGGGGAGGCGCGCTGGAACGGTGTGAAGGTGCGCTGGGAGTTTCCTTCGAAGGCTGTTATCCAGTTCGGTTTTCTAGCCTGTGAAGGTGACCTTCAGCGTTACGATAGCACGGAGTGGCAGAGGATCTGCTGGGACGAGCTGGTGCAGTTCCCGGAGTATTACTATTCGTTTATGATGAGCCGGCTGCGCAAGGACGCGGGTTCACCTATCCCGCTTTCGGTGCTGTCCGGTACTAACCCGGCGAAGACGAGCGCTGATGTCGGCCACGAGTGGATAAAGGACAGGTTCATAAAGAACGTGGACGGCGCGGCTGACAGGTTGTTCATCCCGGCGCTGCTTGAGGATAACGATTTTATCGATCAGGAGGAGTACGAGCGCAGTTTGGCTAACCTTGACCACGTTACCTTCCAGAAGCTGCGTTACGGCGACTGGGATATCTCTGCTACGGGTAACAAGTTCAAGTACGCGTGGTTCATCAACGATAACGAGTTATCGGGCCCCCGGCGCAACCAAATAGTGGATCGGGTTCCCGTGCTGGATTCCGAGGTGCGTTTCTGGGATCTCGCAGCCACCGAGCCGAGGAAGAGAAGCGATGACCCGGACTGGACGGCGGGTGTGAAGATCGGGGTGGGAGAACACAAATATTACGTTACCGACGTGCAGAGGTTCAGGGGCACGCCTTCAACGAACGAGAGGCGCGTGAAGCAGACCGCTCAAATAGACGGGGTAGGGGTGACGCAGTACATCGAGCAGGAGCCGGGTGCGAGCGGCAAGAGTTCTATAGACCATTACGTCCGCGACGTTATGGCTGGCCTTCCCTGTTTGGGCGTGAAGTCAACGGGGGACAAGGAGCTGCGCGCCAACCCTTTTTCCACGGCGTGCGAGAACGGTTTGGTGTACCTGGTGAAGGCTGGCTGGAACAGCGCTTTCATCAACGAGCTGTGCCAGTTCCCCGCGGGGAGCCACGATGACCAGGTGGACGCCGCTTCAGGGGCGTTCAGTAAACTGTTCACGGGTGCGTTCGGGGAGATAAGCGTCAGTTTCGGCAGGAGACCTAAATGATGGCGGCGGAAAGAAGAAAACAGAGGGAAGAATGGGTGTTGCGTGAAGCTTTGGCTGTGAAAGCCAGGTTTCTCGAGCGTGTCTTCGCGAGGGTGAAGCCTTAGCATGAGCGTTCCCTACCTGTGCTGCCCGGGGTGCGGTTCCTGTTTGGGTTTGAAGCGTTCAGGGGGCACCGACGTACCGGGTTCAAGGCTGGGTAAACGCCGCAGGGTGCCAATTCCCACGAAGATTAAATGCGAGTTCTGCGGCACGACTTTCAGGAGCGAGTCGGCTACTCTCTGGGAAAACTATGGAAGGGATGGTTCTAACTATTGGTGATAACGTGTTTGCGCTGCGGGGCGACCTCGCCTGACCCGTGCTGCGGGGGCGCGGTGTACCAGCTGCGGTTTTTCGAGTGCGGTCAATGCCACAGCATCATCCCCAACGTGAAGTGGAGTAGATTAAGTGTGATAGATGGTTACGAGAACCGGGTGCAGTTCCGGTGCACGGGCTGCGAGGAGAAGGTTTCCATCGACAAGTGGGTTTACACCCGGGACGTAGTTGGAACCGGCGAGTACAGCTGCCCGCTGTGCGGGAAGGTGTGGAACCGTGGCTAAAGTCGCCGAGTTCTGCTTCACGTGCACGAAATATTATGGTAAATGCTTTCCCTGCGGCGAGTACAGGGAGGATTGCGAGCATAAACTGTTCACGAGGATCGACTGGTGATGGCGGAGTTCACGTGCCCGGAATGCGGTAACTATTTCCTCGGGATAGCGTGCAGGTCATGCGTCGCTAACGTTAAAGGATACATCTGCACCTGCGGGGAGCGGATCATGAACCCTCACTGGCACGGTGTTATCCACCAGTGGCTGAAAACGGGCTGGGTTAACGAGTGGAACAGGGAGGGCGCGTTCGTGCAGGAGCTGGAGGTTGTTAAAGATGCCTGAAACGGTGAAGGTGAAAGACCTGGAAAAGATAGAGGGTTCCATCAACGAGGTCCTGGATGATTTAGAACACGTTGAACAGGTGTGCAAAAACCTGGTGGAGCACCTCAAAACCCCTGGAGAACTGTGGATGTGCAGCGTGGATATCCAGCACCTGGAATCCAGGCTTGACGATGTTATATGCCCCCGGGTTTCCGGTACCCGGTCTTTCATGCAGGAAAGGGGGTACCTGGTGGATCCTCCCTGGGAGCAAAGATAGCATGGCTCGCTGCCATGGATGCGACCTGGTTATAAGCGAGAAGCACTGCCCGTCGTGTCCACCGCTTATGATAGTGGAGTGCCCCAGGTGCGGGGCGTTCATCGAGGTTAAAAACAGTTTAGAGGTTAAAGTTTAATGGTGAGGTTTCTGGGAAGGGAATGGGGAACCAAAGTGGAATCCCCGGGAAAGATAGATGGAGGCACGATAAAGTCCCCGTTCAAAAGCGCTGGTATAGCGAAGTCTAAAGAGTACCGCTCCGAAGCGGGTGTTGACGAGAAAACCGGGATGGTGGTCTACAAGCCCCGCAACATCATGGACTACTACGACAAGTACTTCGACAAGGACCTGGTGCGCGGCCCCGTGGATGACCTGGCGGAGTCGGCTTTCGGCTACGGTTACTACACTACGATGGCGGAGAGAACCTCTACTTCCACCCTGGAGGAGGGACGTTTACCGGCTTATAAAAAAAGCAAGAGCCTCGTCGATGACTTCGGTGAAGCTCATAACCTGGACGACTGGCTGGTAAACATCGGCAAGAACCTGCTCATAGCCGGTTTCCTGCCCGTTGAAACCCGCCTCGCAAGGGGTCCAGTGGAGAAGAACACGATCAAGCTGATCCACCCCGTCACCGTTAAAGAGGTGTGGGTTGACAGGTTCGGCGGCATCAACAAAGTGATACAATCCGTTGGAAGCGGCGCTTCAGAGGTCACCATAGACGGCAGGTACATCGCGTGGTTCAACTACGGCCAGGTGGGCAACGACCCTTTCGGCGTGAGCTGGATACGCGGCATGATGGATGTTTTAGATACTTTGGACAGGGCCACGGATAACGTGGACCTCATACTCGAACGTTACCTGGCACCGAAGGTGATCTGGAAACTGCTGAAGGGAAGGGATCTCCCCGCGTTCAAAGCCGCCATAACCGGTGGTGACGCCGGTGAGGACATCTACCTCGGTGATTTAACGCAGGAGGAGATAGCTAAAGATTCGCTTTACAGCATCATACAGATAGACCCGCGTGTCGCCTTCTGGGATTACATCGTGTACCTTGATCGAAGATTGTACAGTTACGGGCGGGCTAACAACCTGTGGTATTCGAAGGACGCTTCCGTTGCATCCGCTGAACAGTTAGACGAGATCGTGAAGCGCCACGAGAACAGCCTGCAGAGGGCGGTGAAACGCGGGGTTGAGAAGCACTGGTTCTCGGAACTGGTGAAGCTGAACCTCGGCGGCAACGTCGATGTGCCGAGGCTTAACTTCGGCGTGGAGAAGACAGGGGTGGAGGATATCCACATCGAGCCGCTGCTCGTGAAAGGTTTGGACGTGCGCTACATAACCCCGAAGCAGTACGATGACCTGCTGCTGCAACTGGGTTTGAAGATAATGAACGACCCGGAGAGGGACGTGCAACGAGAACCGCCTGAAACCAGCCCGGCGCAGAAACTTGAAGATGAGGAGCCTGAAGAAACATGATGACTTTAGAAGAGGGCGAGTTCAGGCGTTTAACCGTCGAGGTAGATCTCCTCAACAGGGAAAAAGTGGAACTAAAAAAAACCATACGGCTCATGCAGGAAGAGATAGATGACCTCGAACATGTCAAACGCAGGGATGACAGCGTGGAGATAGGTTTACACGAGCTCTACATGCAGAAACTAAAGAAAGCTAACAGGTTCCTCGACGACCTAACGGTGACCTTGAGGGAGCTTGACGTTTCTTCATCAGCTTTGAAGAACGAGGGCACCAGCCTTTCCACCAGGCTTGAAAGAATCTACGGTGAACACAGGGCTTCACTGTTCGCCTTCAAAGAAAGCCAGGACAAAACGGTTGAAGAGCTCAGGGAGGACACCGTGAACCTGACCGTTAACATGAAAAAGCACGTTGAACAGGTTCAAAGCGACATCTCCACCATGCTCGATAGGATAGTTTCCATATTGACGCGGCACACCTCTAAAGTTGAAGCCGCCAAGGTTAAAGCTCTTGACAGCATAGCGAGGTTCCTGGACGGGCACCCCGGTTTAAAGTAACGATAACAAAGAGGTTAAAAAGAAATGGAAAAAAGCAAACTGGTTTTAGCGTCGCTCGCTTTACTGCTGGTGACGTTCACGGCGGTCAACGCCGCGCTGATATCGTCCACGGTGATATCGAGTTCAGGCATAGTGGCTAGCGAGGGCATCTCCGTGTACTCGGAGGCTTCGGGCACGTACTCGGTGTCTCACCTGTACTGGGGGAAGATAAGCGTGGGCAGCACGGTCACGCGCTCGATCTACGTTAAGAACGACGGAGCCACGGCTATCAGCCTGCAGGTGCTCGCTATAGAACACGTCCCGGCTGAAGCATCTGTACTGGTGTTCACCTCCAACTGCGAGGGAGTTGTACTCCTGCAGGGTGAAACGTTCCAGCTGATCATGACGCTGACGTTACCCGAGCAGGTAGCGTTCACCGTGTTCAGCTTCAACATACGCGTGAACTCGGCAGCGGTGGAGTAGAGTGGAGCCGTCACAGCGATAGGCACGATGGGGTGAAAGAACATGGTCAGTGCAACTTTCAAGAGGGACAGGGCATTCGGATGGCACATAGCCTTTGAAACCGACCAGCAGGACGGGCAGTGGTTCATCTACCACTACAACCCAAACGGCGTGGACATGTACAAGATCAGGTTAGACCCTGCAACGCTGGCGATGGCTAAAGACCTCATCTCGCAGATCAAAGCGTGGATGGCTCAGGAAGACGAGTGGAGCGGTGAAGTGGTTGAACACTGGAAGAAGGTTCCCGTAACTATACTCGCCCGCGAAGTGGTAGACTGGGTTTTGCAGTAGGTGCCGTGAATGGTTGGCACTTGGACGTTCGATCACACAGCAAATGTTGTCACAGTAACCGGAGGTACTGTTGGTGTTCCCTGCGGGTTCATAGACGCTTGGAACGCTGATAAAGCGGGCACGGGGGAACTGGTTCACTCACGAAACATAGGGGCAGCGGACGGCGCGAACGTCGCGGTTGACCACGCTGAAAGACCAACCGATCTCTACGTTCTAGGATTAGCGGATATCTTCATCACGATCACGAATTTCACGGCGAACGGTTCCATACTTATCACAGGAACGGAACAGTATGGAGCTGCTCAAACAGAGACCATCGCCTTCGTGGGAAACGGAGTGTATAATTCCACGAAGTACTGGAGAACCATCACGCACACGCGGGTCACGGTTTACGCTAACACGTTCACCTACACTTTCACTCAGGCACAGTGGGGAGTCGTGTGGAAGACCCACTCATCTAGCTTTATATTTAACTGCCGCCTAGTTGTTGGAACCGGTGTGATAATAACACACTTCACGGATACGAGTAAACAGGTGCTTTTCTCTGATGCCTTCGCCCCAGGTCAAACACTGATTACCGTTGCAGGTATCGCGATTTTAACCCTTGGAACGTTGACGGATGCTGCTTTGAAAACCGTTTCCAACGGTTGCTCCCTGTCAACGGATGATGTGTCAGAGGGTTTATTCTTTTACGGTCAGAACACGAGTTACACGTACCTGTACGGAACCTCCCTTGAATCCATCAACGCACTACAGTGGAATAGGAACATATCGACTCAAGCTAACAGTTTCACCATGTATTACTGCACTTTAGGGCGCAACATATACATAAGTTCCTCATCTAACCTGAATATCTTCCATCTTGATTGTATAAACAGTTTAAACCCGTGGGGCGTAATCACATCATCTTCGGGTACTTTTGACAAAATCTCTATCATAAGTACCCCATCGGCGTTTATGACATGGGGCAATCTGGTTTTTAGCGTTTCAAATGTTTATGTCCGCAAAATGGCAACGAGACTTATCGTCGGCAATGCCATAAATACCACCGACAAATATTTAATTAATGTTGACACGGATACTTGGCTTGTAACGTGGTTGGGGGTATGCACTACAAACATCGTGCGCCAGTACACGGTGAACCTGCAGGTGTTCGATGAAGACGGCACGGCTTTAGTTGGAGCCATAGTTACCCTGAAGAACGATGCAGGAGCTAACGTGTTCAGCGTCGCCACGGGAGCCACGGGAGCTATCGCGGAGCAAACCGTTTCACGGGGCTACTACGCGCAGGCAACGGGTGACGTTCTGCAGGACTACGGTCCCTTCGACCTGTACATAGGGTTTGGAGGATACAGAGATTATAAGCGTCTGAACATCACGCTTGACGAACCCTTAGATTGGAGGGTTTGCATGGTATCCAATGCTGTGATGACAAAAGAGTACGCCAGTATGAAAGGTGGAACCGTGACGGTACGCCGAGATAGGATACCTAAAGAGTTTTTGCGCCACGTGCGCGACCTGGTAGAAACGGTTTAGAGGAGTGAACGAAAACATGAAATATTTTGACGGGATGGGAAGGGATGTCACGCAACGATTCGAGGACATGCAGGTAACGCTTTCCCTTAACGAGGAGAAGATAACGTTCCTTGAGAACGCTTCGCTAGAAGAACTCGCGGGGGAAAACAGGAACCTGAGATCAGAGCTCTCATCGTGCAGGCGGGCAAGGACGCTGCTCGAGAAGAAAGTCTCATCATTGAACGAGGAGCTCACTAGCCTTCAGGACAGCGAACCTGAAATCCAACCGGGAGAACAAGCAGGCACGGGTGAACCAGAAGCTGGAGATAGTTTGGAGCCGGATGGAGTGGTTGTAAACATATAAAACAAGGAGTTGAAAAAAAAGAATGCCTTTCATGAAACAACCAGTTGACGGCATGGGAAACACCATGGGTATGCTCGTATACACGAAACTCTTTCTGAGCGCTGAACAAACAGGTAATGGAAGCCCCCAAAACGTTGCACATGGACTGGGCGGGGTACCATCCATAATCGCGGTCTTCCAGACGGGAGATGGTAGAGGAACATATAACATCGACGGAACATTACCTGTCACCATCGTAGAAGGCGCGCACACAAGCACCAACGTGGTTGTAACCGTCACTGAATTTGTGAAATATAGAGCCTTAGCGTTGGCGATAGCGTAGTGCAGGAGGTGAAAGAACATGACTGAAGATTGGCCGAACAGGGGAAAAGGAGCGCAGGCAAGCGTGGTTAACAGGGACGCGGAGTTGAAGTACACGAAGCAACCCATGCCGCAGGTGCCGCCCAGAAAACCCGATTGGGAGAAGAAGGAATAATGCCAGTACCAACACCGAATAGTGGAGAAGAACGGGACACGTTCATAAGCAGGTGCATCAGCGCCGTCACCAAAGCAGATCCTGAAAGGGATCCTAAACAGGTGCAGGCGATGTGCTTCAGCCAGTGGAGAAAAGAAAGCATGCACGGCGACTTCAAACGCATCCTCGACAGCTTCATACACCGCTTCGGAGAAGCCGATGGCAACGCCAAGTTCCTGCGGTTCATAGAATTAAACGGCTTGAACCCGGGGAAGGATTACCGCCCGTCCACGCAGTTCGAGAACTTCCAGTGGGTGGAACCCCTGATCTACATGTACCGCCAGGACTCTGAAGCCAAGTACTACAAGGTCGTAGCGATCACCGCTAACGTCAGCATGAACAACAAGGATTACAGCGACTACACCAAGATGGTGAAATCGCAGAGCAGCATGAACTGGAGGCCCGTGAACATGAACCACGACCACAACCGCTGGGTGCCGTTCCCGAGGACAAGGGTCGACATCGCGAAAGCGGACGACCTGTCCATCGAAGCCATACTCAGGGTGGACAACCTCGACAAATGGCTGCAGGAACTCATCGACAGCGGCGCCGTGCTCCACCCCTCCATAGAAGCCAGGCTTCTACCCGAGGAGATGGGGGGCGACTACCACTTCACCGGCATGGCGCTGCTTGAGAAAGGCGTGTCCGTTCCCGGGGACCCGCTGACGACCATCGAACCGCTTTTCATGAACGAAAGCATCGGGAAGCAAGCCTGCAAGATCATGGACGGGAAGATAGTTTGCGAAACTGTAAAGATTGCAGGGAATGTCAGTAACATAATCAAGGAAAACGAAACGATGATCGAAAAAGAAGATATACCGGTAGTACACGTTGCCAAAAACGAAGAACCAGTCGTTGTTGCAGTAGCTGATGCGAACTGGAAGGCAGAGTCAGAGCGTGAAAGCGCTTTAAAAGACAGGAAGATCGCGGAGCTGGGCCAGCTCATCAAGGAGTACAGCGACAAGACACACGAGCTTGAAACACGGGACATCGAAAACAAAAGCAGCATGAAGACACTGGATGAAAACATCGAAAAACTCGAAGAAGAAGCCAGGATCACCGCCGGGAACCACTCTAAAGAGTTGAAAGCTCTAAAGGAGGAGAACTCGACGAAACTGCACAAGATCGAAGACGGCTTCGAGCAGACCAGGAAAAGGCTTGAAAAAGAGGTACGCGACCTGTCAGAGGCCCGCGGCAAACTCGAAGTGAAAAGCCTGGACCAGCAAAAGGAAATACTCGACCTTCAACACGATAGAAACCAGGTAGCGGAGCAGAAGAAGAAGGCAGTGGATGACATGCTTGAAGCCCAGAACACCGTGGCTAAAACCTCGCAGAGATTCGCTGAACTCCAGGAAGAAGTATCCAGCGCAAGCAAACAGATCAACGAGATCAACAACAAGTTCGTACAGGAATCAAGGGAGAAACAGGAATACATGGACAAGCTCACGGAAACCCAGCAGCACGACAACAGGGTCACCGTACTGGCAAAGCAGATCCTTCGCAAGATGGCTGAAAACAAGCTGGTTTACGAGGACAACGGCAAGGTATACACCGAAAAAGACATACAGTGATCAGCGTGAACCGCGGATCACGTAACAGTGACACATTTACTACACGTCACGACAGCTTGGAGCATCGACCACGCACCCGGGGTGAAGAGGTGCCGGCAGACACAGGAATGGGTAGCTGCCGTTAACCCGAACGCGGGTAACACGCCCACAAAATTCGGAGACTAAAATTATGGCTAACATAATAGACCTCAATAAACTAGAAGAAAAACTCGATACAGTACTCAAAAACCAGGAAGCAGGCATCCCAAGGCAGGAACCTCAGGCTCTAACGGAGTCGATGGCACCTAAATACGCTGACTACAAGGACGTCGTCGTTAAAGCCTTCAGGGCCGGCGCTCACGACACCATGAACAACCAAACGACCACGATGCAGTTACTCAACGAAGCTATAGGTGACGTCGACGGGACCGCCGCGTGCCCCACTATCTGGGCCAGGGACGTCGTACGCTGCTGCCCGTACCCGGCTTCCGCCTTCCTGGGCGCGCCGTTCGTTAACTGGCACGATGACATCAAAGGACATCTAGAGAAGCACGCTTCCTAGACCTTAAAACCAGGAGCTACGCTCAATGTCGTCGTGGTCGGGAGAGCCACGGGAGGCACCATCAGCTGCGAGGAACCAACATCTACAGCGCCAACGATCACCGCGGTATCCATCGGTTTAACGGATTACCAGTGCTCGGTTGACATCTGCAGGGACGACCTCGAAGACATGGTAACGGATACCGTGACGGAGATCAACAACTCGCTGATCAGCTGCCTCGACGAGTGGATAGACAACTACTTCATCGCCGGCATGGTAGGCCTCGGTAACACCCTTGACATAAGCACAGGTGGAGCAACAATGAGCGCGAACACCATCGCGGAAGCGATAGGCTCGATGCGCAGCGGGACCTGTTCGCCGTTGGCTCTCATCATACACCCCGCTATAGAAGCGCGGTTGATGCAGGACAGTCAATTCGTTAACGCCGCCACCTTCGGGGATCGCTCGGTGATCACGGATGGCCACATCATCAAATACCTGGGCCTGGACATCGTTGTCGTGCCTAAAGGATCGCTCTACATCGCAACCGGGACGTACCGCAGCCTGCTCGTGGGCAGGAACGCTATACACGCGGCTATGAAACGGGATCCAACGATCGAGACGCAGTACTACGTGAACCAGGGCAAACGGGTCGTGATGGCCTCTACTCGCCTTGGAAAGGCCGTGGTCTGCAACACCGCTTTATGGTGGATCACCGCTATGGCATAAACTCCAGGAAGCATATGCCGCTTCCTTCCCCCCATTTTTTACGGGGTGATACACATATTTTGGAGAACTGTAAAATGGAAATAGAAGTAACAATAAACTGGAGTAAAGAAAATCCAAATTGTGAAGTATGTGGAAGACGATTAAATCTATCACCAGATCCTCTACATCCATATATCCCATATTGGAAATGTTCTAATTGTAATAACTGTCAAGAATTGGAGAAATCAAACATTGGAAATAGCACCTAACAGTAAAGACTTTAAAATATTGGAATTGAGCAACGCCCACTGGGTCCCCAGCGGCTACGGCGTTCAAACGAGAGGGCACATCTTCGATTGGAACGAGCATTACGATGTCCGCGAACTGGCGATCTACGGGTTGCAGGGATCGTGGAGAGGAGAAGTTTCACCGGAGAACCCTGACACAGGTAATCTACTCGTGGTTTACCCCGTCCTGTGGGGAGACACCCACGGCGACAAGACAGCCAGGCTTGTATTTCAAAGCTGGAAACCCGATGTATTCATAACTTTATACGACATCTGGATGGGAGCGTACACCGAGTACAACCCTCGAACCGGGGAGTACATGCCTATTCACCCCTACTGGATCCCGATAGTGATGATCGATCACGACCCGATCCCGGAGAAGACGTTCCTGCAGGCGAAGAACGCTTACCGCGTCGTCGTTCCCACCAGGCACGGCGAGACACAGTTCAAGAGCAGGGGAGTGGACTGCGAGTACATCCCCTTCGGTATCAACACCAACGTGTTAAAACCAAGCGTTGATAAGAAAGCTGATAAACAGTTCCTTAACAACCACGCGGTCCCCATCAACCCCAACAACAGAACAGACATAGGTAAAGATGACTTCCTCGTCGTGATGTGCGGCGCCAACAAGGACCCGTTCCGAAAGGACTACCCGCGGATGCTCACGGCGATACAGATATTCCTCGCCAACAACCCCGACGTCCACGATTTACGCTACTACATACACAGCTGGGCCATACTGGCCCGCGACCTGCCGCACCTGGCAAGGGTGCTGCAGGTAGAGAAGTACGGGCGCATCTGCAGCGATTACAGCAACCTCTGCGGTGTCCCCGCGAAGATCATGCCCAGGATCTACGGCGCCGGGGACGTTATGATGCACCTCAGCCAGGGAGGGGGATTCGAGATACCCGTCCTGGAAGCTTTGAGCTGCGGGGTACCCGTTATAGGAAGTGACTTCATAGGCATCGGTGAACTCGTCAGGGAACACGGGTGGCCTGTACCGCCCATCAAAGGCGAGAAACGGTTCCTGGCGGGAGTTGGCAAAGAGGTGCAGGCGCGGAGCATGTACTTCTCTCCCCTGGACGCTTTGCAGCAGATAAGCGACGAGTACGCCGCCGCTGAAGCTTTAGAGGACGCTTACAACCATCCCGATAAACTGGAAACGCTGGGTGAAAAAAGCAGGGAGTTCGCGTTGAACTTCGACTGGTCCCTCGTGAACCCGATGTGGTTTCGCCTCTTCGAGGAGATACGTGAAGAGCGCGAAATCAAACCTGTTGGATCCAGGAGGCTGGCGTGATGTCACGAGAACGGAAAATTTCCTATGTCCTCGCCCCTAAGAATTTTCCATTTTATATCATAACGGATAAAACACTTGGAAAACCAATAGGTTTCTTTGGTTTAAAAGACAACGAAATTCTTGGTTTATTCATAGAACCTAAATATCGTCGAAAGGGATACGCTACAGAGCTTCTTAAACTTCTTGTTGAAGAAAATCCTGACATCGTAATAGTAACAAATCCTAAAAACATTTCAATGCAGAAAATATTGGATAATTTAGGTTGGAGTAAATGGTTTAAATACCATTCAACTATTGGAGTTGAAAAATAATGTCAACTCTCATCGGGGTCAATGTTAAAAACAGTGCCATCTGGCTTCCCAGGTTCCTGGGCCAGGTAGAGCGGTTGAAAGGCAGGATCAGCCGCATCGTTGTCATGTACGGGACGAGTTCTGACGCTACCTTCAGCATCCTGGATCACTGGAGAACCGTATCCAAACACGACGTGCGGATCTACGCGGAACCCAACCTTCCCATCGAAGAACGCGGGGGAGCAGCCACGCTGGCACGTGTTGAACGGGATGTCCAGCAACTGCTCAAAGAGGGAAAGGAAAAGTATTACCTCAAACTGGATGCTGACCTCGTAGACATCCCTGAAAACATCATCCAAAAACTCGTTAAATGCGACCTCGACGTCGTGGCCCCGTACGTGTGGACCGAGGGACGCGACCGGAAAACGTTCTTCGACGTCTACGGTTTCAGGAAGGATGGTTGCAGGTTTCACCCCGCCGATCCACCCGGGGCTAAAAGCGATACACCTGTACCCGTGGACAGCGTGGGAACGTGCTTCCTGGCTAAACGCGCACCTGCACTCGCGGGGCTGTACGCCAACCCTTACCCGCTGATAAAGTTCTGCATCTCGCTTAAAGCGTCAGGGTTCCAGGTCTGGGCCGCTCCACACGTGAACGTTACCCACGTTGACCTTGAACGCTACGGCATAAGGCATTACCCTCTACAGGTTAACCTTTCAAACGCCCCGTACCTGAACGATTCGCACGAGCAGGTGACCGGCGACATCCTGCAGGTTGAAACGTTCTACGCGTCAAAACATGATTACGATAAATGGATCTCTGAAAACAGGAAAAACACCGCGGCGTGGATCGACAGGTTCAACGCGTCAAGACCTTTGATCACCGCATCTTATAAAGTGTTGAACGAATCTAAATTCCTGGAGTACAGTTTACGAAGCGTTTACCCGCACGTTGATCGCATCGACATCATCGAAGGCGCCACCAAAGAAGCTGTTTCCCTCGGACAGGCGAACAGCAACGGCGGCAGCCTGGATGACACGGTGAAGATCATCAAAGAGTTCCCTGACCCTGAGAAGAAGATACGACTCATCCAGGGAAAATTCATCGCTAGAGAGCAGATGCAGGACAAGCTTCTGGAACTGTGCACGTCCCGGTGGATGCTTTACATGGACGGCGACGAGATAATAAGCGACGGCGAGATCATGCGAAAGTTCTGCGCTGAAAACCTGGACGGCCGCATCGTCCACGCGAAGCCCGGCAGGTTCCTTAACTTCTGGCACGATTTCCACCACGTTGCCTACAGCCTAAACCCTTTAAGCCCCTGGGCCAAACACGGCATACCCCACGCCTTTCTCATCTGGAGAGACCTTCCTGGACTCAACTTCTCCGCGGGTCACACCGTGGCACTGGACGCGTACGGGACCTCGGTTTCCACCGCGTACATCGATCAGACCAAGTACAATGGAAGGTGGACAACCCTTGACGGCGTAGACGTGTACCACTTCGGCAACGCTAAAGGCATGGAAAGCATGGCGTACAAGTTGAAGCAGGTTCACCCCAGACTCCTCGGAGAAAAAGAGGATCCGTGGATCAGCGGTGAGATGGCCGCGGATATGGTGCTCGAAGAACGGAACCAAGCGTTACCTGAAGCGCTGCAGAATCACCCTGAACGGGTTAAACGCAGGATCCACATCACCGCGTCTAAGCCCACGTTCAGGTTTGAACTGGAGGGTGGCGCGTACGAGTAGCACCTTGGATTGCTACGACGTCCTCCACTGGATCAGTGACACGTTTAAACCTTGCAGTTACATGGAGATAGGGGTACGCGAAGGCGCCAGCCTGTGCTGCGTCCTCGCCAGGGAACATGAGATCGTGGACCTGGTGAAGAACACGATTGTGGAAGGAAAGGTACAGGTCACCGAGGATATCGTTCAACGCATCGGTGAAGCGTACACCCCCAGGCACCTGGATGAACTCTACCTCTTCGATAACTGGAGCTTCAACGGCGGAACCGGTGGACACGACCGGATCAAGAAACTGCTCGGATTAGGGTTCGATCGACCGATTTTTAACAGCACGATCATCGATGGCGACAGCAAAGAAACGGTTCCCAGGTTCTTTGAAACCCACAAAGGTAAGATCGATCTCATCTACGTGGACGGTGACCACAGCCCTGAAGGCGCGATAGCTGACCTGGAGAACGTCCACGGCCACTTCAAGGTACTGGTGTGCCACGACCTGGTTCACCCCGATCATCCCTATCTATTGGACATCTGGAAAAGTTACACTAAAAAACACGACCTGCCTAACTTCACGGTGGGGTTGAACTTCCTAGGCGTGGGGGTGGCGTTCGACCTTGGATAAGTTGAACATCGGGTGCGGGGATAACAAGCTAACCGGTTACGTTAACGTTGACATACAACCCCGGTTTAACCCCGAAATCCTCGCCGACATCATGGACGTGGATTTCAAAAACGGGCGGTTCATCGAGATCCGCATGTTTGACCTCATCGAGCACGTGAGTTCCGTGGACGGTAAAAGATTACTTCGAAAGTGTTATAACTGGCTTGAACCCGGCGGGTCTATCATCATCACCACCCAGAACATGAGGCACGTCGCGTCGCTGTTAACTTATGGTGATGATGATGAAGCCCTGCGGTGGATCTACGGCACGTTCGGCGAAGGGGAAACCGATTACGAGAACGGTTACCACAAGTGGGGCTACAGCGCCAGCAGCCTGTCGGGGTTGCTTTCAGCCATAGGTTTCCAGGTGCTGGATACCGTGGAAAGATGCAACGGTTACGGTCTGATGGTTACAGCGATCAAGAGATGATGGAGAATGGAGAAAGTATTCGTTACCGGGACCAATGGATTCGTTTCAAGTAACCTCATCCCTAAACTCGTGGATGAAGGCTACGACGTTCACAGTCTCTCCAGGTTCGTTACAGGCAGGTACATCCAGAAAAGCGACAGCGACCACAACGTCATAGAGGGCAACCTCAACGACCACGACAGGATAAGGGACATCATCGTCGAGTTGCAACCAGAGTACATCGTCCACCTCGCCGCCATCACCCCCGTGTCCTACAGTTACGATCACCCGTTCGAGATATTCGACACCAACTTCCACGCCACGGTTAACCTTGCGGAGACGTGCAGGAAACACGATCCTGACATCAAACAATTTCTATTCGCGGGAACCAGCGAGGAATACGGCGACCAGCAGTTCCTGCCCATAAGCGAGCACGCGGAGCTAAGGCCCAACAGCCCCTACGCGGTGAGCAAGGTCGCGTCCGATCACTACCTGAAGTACATGAGAGACGCCTACGATTTCCCCATCACCGTGACACGCCCCTTCAATACCTACGGCAGGGTGAACAATACCCACCACGTCGTGGAACGCGTCGCCAGCCAGATGCTGGACGGTAAAACGGTTAACCTCGGCGACTCCACCGCCACCAGGGATTTCCTGTACGTGGATGACCACGTGGACGCCTACCTCGCCTGTATAGGCAACGAGAAAGCAGCCGGTGAAACGTTCAACTTCAGCACGGGGGTCGGGACAACCATACTGGAACTGGAGAAGATGCTGGCGAAGATCACCGGGTTCAACGGCAACGTTAACTGGGACACTATCCCCCCGAGGCCTTTAGACATAAAAGTGCTGGTGGGTGATAGTTCCAAAGCGTGGTACACGCTGGGATGGAGGGCGAAAACGAGTTTGGAAGATGGACTTAAAAAAACGATCGAAAAAATAGATGATGAAACATGGCTTACTGCACGTCAGATCTAGTTAAATATTTGAGCCAGGTGACTTACGGGGAACTGGCCTTCGCCACCCTCGTCGCTTACAACAGCTGGGTGGACGGCACCCTGATCCCCCAGGCGGAGAACTTCATAGATAACTACTGCGGGGGGCGACACGGCACCCACATCGTCGCTCACCGCGAAGGAACACTGAGGCGATTCAACTCCAACCAGGGATCCCTGTACCTGGATGGCTCTGGAAAGAACTTCCTGTTCTTCCCGCCGTACTTCACGCCGTTAACCGGCATAGGCTCTCTAACCGTGGACGGCGCCGCGGTGGCCAACGCCAACCTGCACATCAACGACCAGTTCATACAGTACGACGGCGGCGTGTTCCGGAAGGGCATCAAGAACGTGTACTTCAAAGGAACCCACGGCTACGGCACCATAACCCCGTACGCGGTACAGTACGTGTGCGGCCAACTGTGCGCCAACCTGCTTCTGGACATGAAGAAAAGGGTGAAAGTGGACGGCGTGCTATCCACAGGGGTGGGCGGCATGGGTTTCACCAGCGCGCTTTCTAACCCGGCGTTGATGAACGCGCCGTGGATATTCACGCCCGACCTGCGATCAGCGCTGGACGAGTACAGGTTCAACTGGATAGACCTGGGGTGAAAGAGATGGAGATAATCTTGGAGAAGAGAAGCGTGGAACAGCTGCACGACAGCGATCTGGACGTGCGTTTGAGCGGCGCTTTCATAATAAGGAGCCAGTTCGGCAGCCTCGTGACTCTGAGGGGTGAACTGGAACGCCTGTTCGGGAGGGACCTGATCTACCCCACGATAAGCAGCCAGGTCCTGTACGTGGTACACTGGAACGACCTCAGCGAGGAGAAGAAGAAGCATTTGGGGGGTAATCGGGATGGCGTATAAACCGGCGCGCTGGGACGAGTCGGAGTGGGAGAACTTCAGGTGGAACGTTTACACTAACAGGTGGGAGAACAGCATCGGCAAGAAGATGCGAACCCTTTACAGGGGCATACTCAACACGGAAGTGGCCAGGGATACAACCACAGGGAGAAGGGAACCGGTGTTCACCAACGCCGGGTACCAGGCGATAACGGGGATCCTGTCGGAGAAGAACAACCCGAGCCTCTACCTCCCCGCCGGGGTGGTGGGGAGGCTTGACGCCGTGCTCGTGACTTTCGACGGCATGTTCATAGGCGACCACGTGTGGGACGCGGACACGGAGAAGGAGTACTACGTGGCTGACCTGCCCGTGGAGCACACCGACCCGGACGTGGGCGGCTTCGCTTTCAGGGTGTGCCAGTTAACGTACCTGCCGTTCTTCGTGCATCCAACGACATAGTTATTTAAAAAAAATGTTTAAAACAAAAAAATAAGGTGAAATGAATGGCTCATGTATATGATGATCAAAGCGCCGGCGACAGGGCGCTAGCCAGCAAGATAAACGCGTTAGCGGTTGCCAATGGACGAAAAGCAAATACAGGTCTTTTCCCCGAATCCGCAGCGGAATATATCGTTTTTCCTCAAGGTGGTTTGTATCATCACCGTAATGGGCACACTGGAGAAGTGAGTACTGGTGATACATCAGCTGCCGCTACGATGCAGGATGCGCTGGACGCTGTCGCTTCTACTGGAGGATCTGTGTTCGTGAAGCGCTGGAACTACCCGATAACCGCTAAGATATCCATGCCGAACACGGTAGGAGTCGGAGAGGATAAGCACATACAGTTCATCGGCGACAATGCAACGTTAAGTGGTGATGCAACTCTTGCAGATAACATTTTAGAGTTGGACGCGGTTACCACCAACGTTAACTATTCATATCGGATTTCAGGTTTCCACATTTATCCTGCCAAGAAGGATTCAACATACTACAACATTTACATCAAAGACCCTCTTAACGTGTATTTAGATCATCTCACTTTAGGTTGGAACGGGCTTAAAATAGAGGATGCGAGCATAGTCTACCTGGATAATATCTACTTTGTGGATAGTTACAATCAGGGTCTTCTCTTAGATAACACGAGTTACGTGTTCGGAAATAACCTGTTCCTAGATAATTGCGGCGGGTACGGGTCAGGCGCTTACGATTCCATGCTTATTCAAAACGGGTGTTCAAAGATATACCTCAACAATTTTAATATATTAGGGGAGAAAGGTGTTTTAGGTGGACAGAAAAAAGGTATCTACATTTCTGGCAGTGGTAAACTCCACTTCAACAACTTCATAATCGAAGGTCACAAGGAATCCAGCATCACCATATCTGATGGTGACGACATCACGTTCAGTAACTTCGTTCTAGACGGCTCGGACACGTACGGGATCGAAATGTCACCTACTGACAACATCACCGATATTTTGATCAATAATTTCAAGATTTCCTCTGGTACGGAAGGAATAGCACTTTACGCGCAGAACACAAAATATATTAAACGTATCATCATTTCTAATGGCATACTCTACGATATCGCTGGAGGTAAGGGAGTGCATATCAGCGATGATTCATCAGGAGGTGCGATCTGCACTTATGTCAATGTCCATGATGTAACGTTTGATACATTCACTAACGGCATTGAAGAAGCTAACGCTAGCGATTATAACACATTTAAAAATAATATTTTTATCAGTTGCACCACACCTATATCTGCTGTTGGCGCTAATACCGTGACAAAACTTAACCTTGGATACGTCACGGAAAACGGTGGAACGGGAACCATAGACGATGGGTCGACATCAGATGTTATCGCCCACGGTTTAGATTATACTCCTTCAGCTAAAGACATCGTTATAACGTTAACGGAGAACCCCGATAACACTCCAGGGGCTATCTGGGTGGATACGATCGGGGCGGCAAATTTTACAGTGAATTGTGAGAACAATCCTGGTGCTAGCAACTTGGACTTCAGTTGGTCTATAAGGAGAATTTAAGGTGAAAATGTTTGGCTTATATCTATAACGATCAAAGCGCCGGCGACAGGGCGCTCTCCAGCAAGATAAACGCGTTATCGGTAGCAACGGGTAGGAAAATAGATGACGGTTTGTACCCCGAGCAGGCCGCGAGATACGTGGTGTTTGTAGAGGGAGGTCTTTACCACTACAGGGATTGCCACACCGGGGCGGTGAGCACCGGAAACGCTAACGCGGCAACGGTTATACACGCTGCGAGAGATCTTTTGACAGCGGGCAGGACATGGAAGGAAACCATCGTGTTGAAAGGAGATTTTTATACCATTGAAACTCTCCTGTTCGGGAGCTACACGAGGATCGTCCTGGATGGCATGATCACCGCTACAGCGACGATGGCCGCCATGATCCGGACAGTTCCTAACACGCAGTTCTTCGAGTTCACGGGGGGAACGTTATGGGGTAATAAAACTTTTATCTCCTGCGGGTACGGTATCTACGTCCCTCATTACACGGATTATTTAGAGGTGGATGACTACGCGGATCCCAGTAACTATTTCCACGATGTCATAGTAGCGGATTTCACTAAAGGCGTGGTGGAAGGTTCCAGGAAAACCAGTTACCAGCGCGTTATCATAACTAATTGCACGGAAGGTTTCTGGTTCATCTCCGATGCCACCGATTCCATAGTCACCGATGTTTACGTTAAAGCCTGCCAGGGTAACGGTTTCCACGTGGAGGGAAAATGGATAAGGTTCAAGGACTGCATAAGCGATCACAATACAGGGGTAGGAGTGCTCATGAAGGGCTGGGGAAACAGCTGGGACGGGGGTTACATCGAATACGCTGGAGGGAACGGCGTCACTTTCGCGCAATGGTTCTTCGATAACTCTGTAAGAAACACCCATATCCTGGAGAACACGGGTTACGGCGTTCATATCGACGGCGGGTTCAGCCTTTACGTTTCTCAAAACAATTTCCTTGGAAACGCTTACGCCATCTACGAGGAAGGGGTCTCGTACAACAACACCATAATAAACAACCAGGTGGATGAAAACGACGATACCTGCGTGTTCGTGGCCCTGGCCTCTTCAGGGGACGTGATACACGGTAACATAGGTTTCCTGATGGAAAGCAAAGGCATATCTACAGGAACGGCGGCACAGCAGACCATAGCTCACGGATTAGCCGGGATACCCACCTACGTGTTTTTCAGCAACATAGAGAACGGGGCGAACCCGTATCAAAGCGCGGCGGCGGATATAACCAATATCTACGTGACCGCGGGAAATGGATTGGATTACGCTTGGAACGCGATCCACGAGCCGTAGAAGTCGAGTTTTACTTCAAGTGTAACCAGGTTCAAGGTGAAAAGATTTGATACAAGAAAAATCTCATAAAACAAGAAACATGTTATTGGCGATAGGGATACCCGTGGTCGCGATCGGGGGAGTCATCATCTTCAGGAACCACATCCCCCACGCGCCATGGCTCACGGAAACGCTGGGACTTGCAGAAGTGGCACCCACCGCGGAAGAGTTAAGTTACTCCGTTCAAACCGATCCCCTCGGAGCGGTTAGGACCGGAGGCATCATCACCACGGTGGCGGGTTTCTTCAAGTTCGGCATCGGAAAATTCACAGCGTGGCTGAAAAGCATCCGGGACACCGCTACCGGTGTTTCTTCGATGAAGAACGAGGTGGTTGGAGGTTTCAACGATGTCCTGGTTGACCTGAACGGGGTTAAAACAGACCTTTCGACCCAGATCACTGGCATCACGACAGAGGTGTCAACGTTGAAAACAGATCTCTCAGGGCAGATAACAGAGGTTAAAACCTCGCTGCAGGACAGCGTTGGAGACATACAGGCGTTGAAGGAAGATGCAACGAAGATCACCTCGACAACCCGGGACAACACGTCCGAGATACTGAGCTTGAAAGAACTCGTTCAGGAGCAGAAGGACAGGATCAACGTCCTGTTCAACACCCTGCAGGAAAAAGCTAAAGACCCGTTAGCATCGTACAGGTGATCTAACCTTGGTAGCCACAGATCCCAGGGCCACGTTGAAAGGTTTCTTCAACTCTGGAGATGCCACCTGCAAGGTCACCGCCGCCAACCTCACCCTGGAAGACGCTTCAAACGCCAAGTTCGAATCCACATTCGAGTACCCCAACATCGACATCTCTGACCTGTTCCTTCACCCCCACCACGTCGACATAGAGTTCCTCATCAGGGATCTGGGAGTTGACCCGCCGGTTTACGGCGCTTCCGGGCCGCTGTTCAGGATCTGCCGCGTCGGCATCCAACCGGTGATCCTGGACAAGTGGACCGCGGGAGGGGTTATCAGCCTCGATGCTACCAAACTTATCTTCAAAGCTCAGGACGAGATCTACACCGTTTTAGACGCGTACTACACGGCGGATGATAAAGTCGTCGGACGAACGATACCCGCCATGCTCAACCCCGGGAGGGAAGGCCTGTTATACGGTCCTACGGTTGAATCTTTAACCAAGATATACATGTACAGCGTCGCCACGGGAACGGAGTCCATCCAGAGGTGGACCAGCATCAAAGTAGGTTACGACGCCACGCATCACACGGAACTCACCGACGGCATCCTCGACTTCAGGTACAGCCGCACGCACCCCGCCGCCCGTAAAGACGTGGCGAACACGGTTTCAGCGGATGACCTGGTGCAGCACCACAGCAACTTCGTGTTCCAGGTAACGCTGGACGGGGATAACAGGGACATGTTCTTCGCGCAGGACGTGCAGGTAGCCGGTGGAAACCAGTTCGCGTTGGATGACGACGCGGATTCCAACAAGATAGAGTACTTCCTCGTCACCGCCGCGATGAGAGGGCCAACAGGCACCGTTATCACCAGGACTTACACCATAGGTAACGGCTACATCCTCGCCAACAGCTACGACGGCAACAACAGGTTCACGTACACCGGGGACGCGGAGACGATAACAGCTGTCGACGTTTAGCTTTATAGACCCGTCTCTTGACGATGTTAAAGTGACCTACACGTGGAACACCGTTCAGGACGGGCACGAGATATGCCCTTACTGCCAGAGGCTGCACGCCGAGTCCTGGAGTTCTTCAGGGGAACAGCTGCTTTCCTCGCTGGCTTTTGGAAACCTCGGGGTGATATGGGACCTGGAAAACGGTTACAGCCTCGTGCACGAAACACACGGCATACCGGGAAAATGCCAGTGCTTCATAGATTGCAGCATAGAAGTTTTATGGGAGGGAACATACGTGGATTACGGTCTGGTTAAACTAGAGATAGAGCAGCTCCGCCAGGCAACAGCGGAGATCGCCTTCAACATGAAAAGTACCGGGGATGTATCCGGTCAAACAGATATCATCAACACTTGGGGTTCCACGATGGGAGGCGTGGGGGCGGTTTCGGGTAACGTTAGAGAAAAGGGGGGAAGCGGTATAGGTCTTTTCGACGTTTACCGCGCCACGCAACTCCCGGGTATGGGTCGAAGATTACTCGCTGGAACACCTGCACCCTACGATATCTTGAGGCTTGGAAGGTTAACAGGGGCAGCTGCCGCTGTCCCGCAGGCGCTGATGGTACTTCTCGTCGCTAACCTGGTTATCAACGAGGTGAAACGCTGGTGGGACGACGTTCACAAAGCAGAGATCAGCGCGGAACGGTACCGGGCCAGTGCAGAGGAGCGTAAAAAGTTCGCGCAGTGGATCTAGATGGCTACAGCTTACACTTTAACGATCGACGGCGTGGCGTACACTTCGCGCATGATACTTTCCGAGGTGCATATCCGTTCACTCGTTGGCGGTGTAGGTTACGCCTCTTTCATACTCGAAAACAACGACGGCGGTCTCGTAGCCATCGAGGATTTTAGCTGCAAACAGAAAGTGGTCATCTACACCATCAACACCGTGGAACATTTCAGGGGTTACCTGTTCACCGTTAACCACTACTCGGGAGATCAAACCGTTCTACGTTACTTTGGCAACAGGACGGTAACGGAACTCACCTGCCTAGACTACGGTTACGATTTAACGAAGAAACGCCTCGACCTCAGCGAAGCAACTATAAACGCTAAAGATGCTATGACTCTTGCGGTGGCGAACGCTGAAGTCACCTACGCGGCAGCAGGGGGTCCAGCGGTTGGCCCGTTAGAGTTCCGCAAAGACCTTGACATAGAGATCGTCAAGGAGATATGTGAACGAGCGGATTACGATGCTTACGTCCCTTCCATAGGAGGAGTAAAGGCATTAGAGTTCTTCGCTATAGGAACGGTGGCGAGCGGCATAACCGTGGCGAACACGGATATCGTCCAGGTGAACATGCTTGAAGCCAGCCTTGAAGACCTGGCTAACAAGGTCTACGTTTACGGTAAACCGGTTCAAATATTACCTGCCAATGAAGACCAGTGGACGGATGGAGCCACTGAAGATGACGCGGGGCCTTACAGCACCTCGGCGCCGGCTCCTGAAGTGTACGAGCAACTGTGGAGCTTCGCTGTTGACCCGTCAGCAACGCAGTACGCTAACTGCTGGTTTTTAACGTTTGACTACGATGTTACGGGTACAGACTTCTTGAGTGCCACGGTTAAAGCCACGTTCACCGTTACAGGCGGCGACGGTGAAACGCTTATCACCGGGGGCGCTAACGCGGGTGAAATAAACTACGCGGTTGCCGGCGCGGCGTTGATGGAGTGCTGGCCGCAGGTGCCGTCGGATTCAGGGTTCGCGGCTAACGCCACCGTCACCGTGAAGATATACGGTAAAGTTGACCTGGGCGGCGGTGGAACAGGAGACGAGATCGCTACTATCACCAACATCTCGTTAGGGTACACTCGAAGCGAAGGCGGCTGGGACGGCACTTTGAACCAGTTAACGCTGTGCGATAACCCACGCGTGTTCGGCGGGTTCTGCATGAAATACACGGCGACAACGATACAGGCGATCAACGCTGCCTTCATCAGTTTTCCAGCGATAGCGTTTCCTGCAAAGTACAGCGAGTATAACTACCGCAGCCTGAAATTCGTCCTGTACGTTTCATGCGACAAGGCGATAGATTACCTTGAAGTGCGCGTGATCACCACCGCTAACGCGGCTAACTACTTTTACAGGAGGTTCCCGGTAACCCTGGACGCGTGGAGAGACTACTCCGTTTCACTCGGTGTGAACCAGAATTGGACAGTTGCCACGGCATCAGCGGATTGGGATGATGTTAGAGGGCTGCGCCTTTACCTGCGCTCCACCGATGCTAATGCAACGTGGACGGTTTACACGGACCATCTCAGGTTCGATGAAAAACCCTACGATTACGACACCACGGATGCCGGGAGCGTGGCTGACTATCTCAGGTGTGACAGCGTGGAATATTTAAATGAAAGCACGTTAGCGGAGATAACCGCCAAGGGGACCAGCATCCTCGCTAAACTTCACGACCCTTTCAAGTCTCTCGACCTCGTGGTGGATGGAACGCTGGGGGTTGTGGGCGGGGTTATGAAGTGGCTCCCCGGCAACACGTTAACGGTTACCTGCACCGTTTTCGACCTGGCTGCCGTGGTGTACCGGATGCTGGAGATCACGCTGATCTGTAACCCTAAAACAGACGTTGTGCCGGGGCACGATTTCATAGCTAAAGTGCACTGCGTACCATACGATAAACCGGTGATGAGTAACAGGTGAAGATATGTCAAGTTTTCTACAACTGTTATACATGATGACGCGTACCGTGGAGTACCGGGTGATATGTGCCTCCGCTGGTTTTTTCATCATGGTGTGGATCGTGAACAAAGACAGGGAACCTTAGCTTTCCAACGCTACATTTACCGGTACCTTTTTAGATCAGGTAATTAATCCTGCATGAAGTTTTCTGTGACAATTGGCACAGAGCAACATCAGATTATCTAATTGTTTGAAATGATTTCTATATTTCCTAATCCCTGTGATATCTATACTTTTCGATCCTCGTAAAGGTTTCATTGATTCATCTATATGATGAATAATCAAACAACATTCTTCAAGTTCATCACATATTTTGCATTTATTTCCTAAAGATAAAAACAATTCTTTTTTGAGTTGATGCCGTCTTTTTCGTTGATCTTCAATACTGCGATCTATAATTTTTCTGCGAAATGTTTCATCTGTATGATAGCGTTCTTTTTTTCGAAATCTGCCAACGATACATTGATATTCTTTTGCATATGCACGACGTCCCTCTACGGTTTTGAGGTTGTGTTTAATCGCGAAATCGTATTTTTTAGGTCTTCCAACCATTTTAATCAAATAATAAATATTTGCTCAAAAGATATATAAGGTTTTTGATTGTAAAACAGTAGGGTCTTTGCATCGAATACCCCCCGTCGTTTTTCAGCTCTTTTTCGCCACTTTTCTGTCCAGTGACCTCCATCTTCCACCACTGCACCACATGATCTTCGCGAACAGGTAAACGAAGCACACCAGGCAGCCTGCCCGGTAGTAGCACTGCTTGCGGTTCCTACCGTGGTAAACGGCGTTCAAAAACATATCTCCACCTCCATTTTGTTCAAGTCAAAGAAAAAAACCGGTTCACCAGACAGCTGTTCCACAATCCATGCAAAACTGATCCGGTCCTTTGAACGGTCGATCATACCTCACCTGCACTATCCTGAACCAGCCTGCATCTTCGATGATTTTTTCACCTATTTTTTTTGGATAACTTACCCGGTGTATCCCGTCCTCATTTTTTGGGCATTTCACGTTGTTTCATCCCCTCCAACTTTTTTTAAACGGTGAACCCCGTCTACTTTTCCTTCTTGAAGATCAAAGTCTCCCCGTCGTCGGTCGTCCACAGCCACATCGGGTTGCCCTTGAACTTTCTCTTCGCCTTCTCGATGTCTTCCTGTGACGCTTCGCTTACCTTGCAGTAGAACTGCCCGGGTTTGTTCTTGCTTTCCTTCCACGGCGTCGCTGGCTTCGAAACTGTTGAAGGCCTGTCATCCGTTCTTTTGAACGTGGATCCCTCGTCTTCTTTAACAGCCAGTGCCTGCACCTGGTCGGATATGAAGTCCGTGTAGTTCCTCATCGTCTCCGTGAAACCATCTACCTTCGCGGATATCACTTTACCTGTTTCCTTCACGTTCTCCACCGCGGTTATCAACTGCTTCAACAGGTTGTTGTTGATCGTTAAAGCCAGCAGGTTAGCCTCGTAGAACCGCGGGGCCGGCATCTTCTTAACCGTCTTTTTTTCATCTATCTTTATTTCACTTATCGTTGTTCACCTCCTTATGCGTGTACATCAGAGTCTCGCATTTCTCGCAGTACCTGGAACCCAGCGTGTTACGCCTCCCGCAAACGCGGCACATGATGTAGTTGCTGACCTTTCCAAGAGTCAGATATACATCTCCCCCTCGCACCTCTCGCAGTAAGGCTTCGTGTTCGAGTGGCTCCTGTGCGGGTAATACTTCTCTCCCAGACCTATGATTTCCCCGCACCTCCTGCACGGTGGCGGGAACTCGCTGTAATACCCCTTCTGGTTAGCCAGCATCGTCTTGGAACCGCCCCCGTTAACCACTTTCACCCGCCTCCAGGAACCGCATCTGCCTCACGTGGCTGAAGTACCGTCGCTCAAACGGCACGTCCAGCATCTTAAGGTTGTTCGCCACCTGTTTAGAACCTATATCCAACCTGCCTATCCTCGCATCATCCCCGAAACCGCCCCGGATCAGGTCTTCCGCCTTCGTCGCCAAATCGAAGTAGCTCATCCACCCCCTCTCCGTTGTCGACAACGCCATCAGCGCCCTGCGGATCAGGTCACCTCTCAGCGTCACCTAAAGCCACTCCAGAGCCTCGTTGTACCGCATCACCAGCACCTTCGCCACCAGCAGGCTCTCCTCGCTCAAGTGCCCCTTGTCCAGGAAGCTCTGTTCCTTGTCCCGCCTCGCCGTTAACCACGCCTTGTAATCATCGTGCCATTTTTCGTATGCCCTGTCCGTGGTGTTCCACTTCCCGGAGTCAGGAAACTTGCAAGGTTTCAATTCCTGCCGAACCTCCTCAACGCCCAGAACAGCACCACCGCCCCCGTTACCGCCACCACCGCGCCTATGATGAACATGGTCGCCGAGTGCCACGCTCCCGCAACGAAACCGTCGCTGTAACTCATTTTTCTTTACCCCCGTGTTCCCAAGTCCACCTGAAGTAACACCAAACCATAAAGCACCAAGACGCCAACCCTGCCCACGTCAAGACCCTTCGCCAGGTCAACACCAGCGGCGCATCCAGCCAGCTCATTTCAACCACTCCTTTTCCAGTTCCGAAATGATCGCTGAAACGATTTCAGGGACATCCGATAACGCGTTCAATAGATGTCCAGTATCATTCGATTCAAGGTAATCAACGATATCCATCTTCAGGCAACCCACTCTCCAGAACAGGGTGGTTCCGATGTACTTCGTTAGCCATTCCTCGCTTTCTGATCTATGCGGTATCATGTTCCCAGCGCCTCCCTTCCCCTCGCCGTCCACCGGTACAGCTGTATCGACCTGCCGTGACTGCCCTCCACCACGCTGCGCTTCCTCTTCCCCGTTTTAGCCATCCACCCCGCCTGCCACCCGTGGCGGAACAGCATCCCCAGCTCGTTGATGTGGCGCAGGTAGATGTGGAGGTTATGCGCCCTGAAGTCGTCGCTGCTGAACTCCGGGTAACCTTTGGTCTTCGCGTGGAACGCCCGCATCACCTGCAGTTGCACCGGGCTCAACTCCGCCTTCCGGTAACTCATCTAGAATCCTCCTTTCCACAATATTTTTTCATGCAAACTATCCTTCCCCTTATTATCTTCCACTCGGAAAATATTTTACAGGCATTGCAATCGTTCATCTAGAAACCTCCTTTTCTTTAATATCCTCCATGTCTAAAGCTAAACCGCAAACATTTCTTTCTAAACACGATATCCTATCCTCTAATCTAGCTAGTTGCACGCTGTGCCGTAGAGCCAAACACTTCTCGCACTTGCTCATTTTTGCCATCTTCCAACCCGTGCTTGTAACCGTGAACCATCGCTCCCACGTACACCTCGTGCAACAGTTCCGCTAACCAGTCCCAATGTTTCTCCGCTTCTTCCTCAAAACTCATTTGAAAGCCTCCAACACTTCTTTTAAACGTTCATAGGATCTGCACCCAAAAGTTGGTGTATAGTAACTTGAACACTCATTTATATTATGACAACCTTGACAAATACTACTGATCTTTAAACTAGATTCAAGTTGCTCCACTAGCTCTTTGATTTTAGCGTCCACCTCTTCCTTGGAATACAGGTTCATCTCGTAACGGTTTCCTTTATCATCATAGATATCGACTTCCTCGAAACATAATTTTGTTAAAGTCATCTTTTGCCGTACACCTT
>Ga0307380_10001020_pt1 | contig 42099 bp, 30 predicted proteins | sample UN3MG_FD_202239 | JGI IMG/M metagenome (GOLD analysis project Ga0307380, IMG submission 202239) | Soil microbial communities from Risofladan, Vaasa, Finland - UN-3 | ecosystem: Environmental > Terrestrial > Soil > Coastal area > Acid sulfate soil | place: Finland: Risofladan, Vaasa | collected...
TATATTCTGTATCCGGTTCATATCAGCGACCTTCAACGTCGGGACTGGGCCGAGCAGCGTAACAACGTGCTGGAATCAGCCGTTGATGTTTATAGACGTAATAAAGCTTTACCAATATCATGAGGTAGGACCAAAAAGTTAAAAGGGGCTTATACCGAATCATTCGATATAAGCCCGGATTGTCTGCACTTGCGTAACAGCAAGTACAATTGATAAAACATTAACCTTTCCATCCTCGGAAAGGACGATGTCCCTTCTGGATGAGCAGTCCAATCAGTTCGACTTCATTTCTGCATCCTATTCACAACTTTGCCTACTCGGGCGCCGATACCGAGAAGCTCCAGACCGGGCCTGTAACCCACGTGCCGTAGAACACATCGGCTCGCCAGTAGTATGTCGTGCCAGGCTCCAGTGGTCCGGGATCAAAGCCGACCTCCATGGTCGGAGGAGCCCCTGCTGCGCTCGCTACCTGGTCTGCGTCGGTCCCAAAGTAAACGCCATACATAACCGGGTTCCAGTCTGCGGACCAACTGAGATCTGTCTCAGTGTCTGTGACTGCCTGACCGTCGGCCGGCTCGGGATTGTATGCCCCCCTGGGGGGAATCCAGAAGCTCCAGACGTCACCGGTGTGTATCGTGGTCCCGTCCGCCTCGACATCGTCAACCCGCCAGTAGTACGTCTTGCCTTCGACCAAACCGGTGGCAAAATGCGTCGGCTCGCTTACGCGGCCCACAAGCTCCTCCGCATCCGGCTTCGGATTAACACCGAAATAGACATCGAATTCAACTCCGAAGGGGCCGGGCGTCCAGCCCAAGATGGCGAAGTTGTCCACGACCTTTGCGCCGTCGGCCGGTTCCGGGCTGGTGGACTCTAAAAGACCCGATATTACCTTCATATCGAGCTCCGTCAGTTCCTTGTCGTAGAGACGGACATCATCAAGACTTCCGATGAAAAGTCTGCTGTTGTTATGAGCCCTACGTCCAATACTCATATCGTCCCCGGCCGTGATGGCGAACGCATCGGGGTCCGTACCTTCCCTTGTGTCATCTTTGCCGTCCAGCCAAAGTTTCACATCCGGATATGAAATCGTAGCACCTTCCATCATTGTCAGTGCAGCATGGTGCCATTCGCCGTCGTTCAGATTGGTGTCACCCTGCATGTTGCCGGCCCCATGCTCAACGCGAAGCCTGCCCGAGAAAAGCCGGAAGTCAACTCTTATTCCGTTGGTACTCGTACCCCAGCTTGCAATTGTCCGGTCGCCACTGTCCGTGGTATTGACCCAGGCAGTTATGGTTAATGGATGCTGCACGCCGTCGGTAGAGAGAACGCCCTTGTAGCCGTCTATGTTGACATAATCACCATCGCCATCGAAATCCAGGGCACCACCGTCATAGCCTTCAACCAACTGCGGGTCACCACGGAGCGTGCCATGATGGTCATAGCCGGAGTAATCGATGACATAACCAAGATCGAAATATTCACCATCAAGCTTCCACCAGCCGACAAGATTCGCGTCGGTAATAGCTATATCGGGCGGTGTTTCAAGGCTCCAGACATCACCTTTATGAGTGTCGGTGCCATCAAACTCATCGACCCGCCAATAGTAAACCGTCCCTTTTGCAAGCAGGTCAGGAGTATAAGTTGTTTCTGCCTGGGGCACACCATCGGCAGCATTGTTCACATCGTCAAAATTGTCGCTGAGGTACACAGTGTGCGTGGTAGCATCGAGACCTGGCGTCCAGCTAAAGGTTACAGCGGGGCCTACAAATTTAGCTCCATCAGCCGGACTTGGGTCATAGGCAGTCTGGGGTGGGATCCATAAGCTCCAGACATCGCCTGTGTGTACTGTCGTACCATCTTCCTCGACATCATCAACCCGCCAGTAGTAAGTCGTGTCCGGAGCAAGGTCGCCAACGGTAAGTTGTGATATAGCTGGGCTGCCCTTCAATGTGTCCTCGGTTCCGGCGGTCACATTGTCAACATTGTCACCCAAATACACATTGTGTGAGGCGGCATTAATTCCGGGCGTCCAGCTAAGGTCCACCGAAGTGGCCGTATGCACGGCACCATCAACCGGGATGGGGGACCAGGGCTTTGGGGGTGCCGCCAAATCCGCTACTTCGTCCGCGGATAAAACGTGGTCATACAGCACCACATAATCTATAAGGCCGGCAAAAAACTGGGTTGGCGTGGTGCTGACTCCGAAGGCATTCTGCTCGGTAGCGCCTAATCCGGCGCCATTGCTATGGCTGCTAACTTCGTTGTCGACGAAGTCGGCCATTACCGAGCCTGCTTCGGCCCCGTTCACATACAACACTAACAAGCCGTTGTCGTACGTCACGGCTGCATGTGTCCACTCTATGCTGTCAAAGGGTGTCGACAGCGTGTACTGGACACTATCGTCACGCACGGCAACCATCAGAGCACCGTCGTTGACGTCAATGGCCAAACCATTGGTCGCACCGCCCTCATCGTACAGCGTTTGCACGCCGCTGGTACTGGCCGCCTTGAACCAAAGCGCCACCGACTTCTCGGTGAACGCATCGATGAGTGGTCCGACGGCATCCTGCCAGCCATAATCGTCTATTCCATCCAGACTCAGCGTGTGACTACCCTCTTTTCTGTCTATCCAGTAGGAGTAGTCGGCCCCATTTTCCAACGTCCAGTTCAGGTCCCCAATCGAGTCGTTTGGGTCGTGATTGAACGTCCAGTATGCTACCAACTCTGCCGAGGCGCTACTGGCCAGACCCAGCACCAAAACAAAAGAAAGCAAATAAATCAATTTCTTACACATAATATTCCTCCTTCAAAAGAAGTTAAAATAACCATGCCTTGGCCACACACCAAAACACTTGTCGTTTCCGACAAAAATCGAAAATCAAAAATTGCAAATCATAAAATGTTTATATTTTCCCAGGATAAATTTTTACGATTTACCACTACCTCCTTTATTTCCGTCGTGGCTCGGCCACGCCGAGACAGGCAAAAGCTCAATAGGAGCTGCTAATTGAAATGGAAAAATATTCACTTGCGAAGCACGTAGTTGTTAAAACTCTGTGCTTTGCCTAATAACTCCTCCTCTAATGAAAAACCACAAAGATTCTAAACCTCAGAGGCCAAAAATCATAGACCTTAACAATTATATTTATACCAAATTAGTCACTTTCCCGTCAAGAATAATCTCTCGAATTACGCATCCTTTTTTCAACAGCCTCAAATAAAATCGGCAGTTCATTCTTCGCAGAGCAATCTTCCCTGACTGGTCGCCGCGGCGACTGCTACATTAACCACGCAATCTTAATTAACACTTAAATCTTGGCTTACGGTGCCGGTTCTGGTTCCGGTCGATACAGCCGAATATCATCGAAGTACATCGTACCTGAACCGCCAGTCTGCGGATTCTTTTTGTCGCCGAAACCAAGGGCAATCGTATTGACATTGGCCAGGTTCACGCCCTGGTCTGCAAACGCCTGCAGGTCAATAGTCCATTCTGTCCACTCACCTACCTGCGCTGCATTAGGATTATCATGAGTGACCACGGCGCTGCCGTTAAGAGCAACATACATCGGCTCAGGGTCGTTGCTGAGCATATCTGCACCGATGGCTTCGTGCGACCATATCATCGGAGTAACCGTGCCGGTAGTCTTGACATTGGAGAATTCGGCGGTGCATGTCACACCGGCGCTATAACTGGTAAGTGCCAGACCTATATAGACATTCTGAGGCATCGAGATGAGCCGCGGCGTAGCGCCCTGTATCGGCTGCCAGGTGAGGCCGTCAGCCGAGTGGTAACCGGTAAAGTTACCTGCAGCGTCACGCTCTAATTTCACCCAGTACGGCGCGGTAATCCCGGTCTGGTTCGTGCTGAAACTGCTGGCGCCAGTAGTATTACGACCCTGGGAGGCGACACCGTTAGCGGGTGTAACACATACAAATGCATGTTTCGAGCCTGGCTCCAGTGTTTCACGAATCATCACACCTGCCTTGGCCCAGCCGTCTGTATTCTCGACGCTTTCCACTCTGGTTACAATCGAGCCGGCACCGGACAGTTGCTTGAAGGCGTAGCGGAACTCATCGGCAGTGTCCCCGATATCCGTACCGGATGCAGTCATCGTGTACGTGCCGGCCGGCTCTTCCAAGAAGCCTGCCGGATTGCCTCTGAACCACAGCGACAATACTCCAACACCTTGCTCCGTCCAGTCACGCGGATAAGTCAACGTCAGCTCCGCCTCCGAGTACCCAATACTGTCGTCGTAGAAAAACGGCATCGACTGGTTGCCACTATGAACGATAGTTTGCTCGGTAAAAAAGGGATTTTCATAACCGACGATAGAACCGTTTGCCGGGTCGTCGAATCCGTCTAACCACACATTAAATATCCTGTTGCTCTCGGGGTCATCGGGGTCAAGGTAATTGTAGCTCTCAAAATCATCTATCCCAATGAAGTCGGCCACCGTAAAGGTCCAGATTCCGCCTTTGCTGATAGTCTCGTCGGTATTATATTCATCGATACGCCAGTAGTATGGCCCGCCGCCCCATTCGAGGCCTTCGGGTGGAGTATAGCTGGCAGCACCCTGTCGGCCTCGATATATGTCAGCCGTTGATGTGTCGGCATTATCCACAGCATCTTCATCCGTGCCGAAATAGACATCGTGCTGAGATGCGTTATCTCCCGGCGACCAGGTGAGAGGTGTTGCATTTTGGATGTCCGGAGTTGACCCGTCAGCCGGGCCTGGATTCCAGGCAAGTAACGGGTCGCCTCTCATAACCTGTATGATATCTTCCTGTGTCAGGGCCCTGTTGTAGATGCGCATATCATCTATATCGCCCGCGATGGGGCTGCCGATGCCTCGATTGCCGTTGAAGCTGGCGGCCTCGGAGTTGGCGCCCAGTAAACCGAAGCGAGTGTTGCCTGTTCCAAATGTCCTGCCTCCACTGACCGAAGGCTCTGCCGAGCCATCGATATAGAGGGTCATCCGTCCGTTATCAAAGACACCGCAGACATGATGCCAGCGTCCGTCATCCACCCGTGTAGCACTGCCGTAGTCAACCTGTCCTTCACTGGTCATCACATGCCATCCGACGTGGCCGGCCCCGACGTCATTGAGATTGATACTCAGGCGCCAGTACTGGTCGCGATCAAACGAAGCAATGTACTGCTCGTTCCATATACTCGTCCGTAGCCAGAGACAGACCGACACCTCGGCATAGTCCGTGCCGGCGTAGCTGAGGTTTTGAATGGCCATATATGAACTACCGGTGAAATTCAGGGCTGCATCGCCAAGCAAACCAGGCGTAGTCCATCCCGGGCCAAAGAGCGTTCCGTGATTGCCATTGCCTGACCAGTCGAGAGCGGTCGTACCCATACCTTCATCAAACGTCCACCAGGCGAGGAGATTGGGGTCCTCAGCTACGGCTATGACCGGCAGGGTCGTGTAAGTCCAAACATCGCCTTTATGCGTGACGGCGCCGTCAAACTCATCGACCCGCCAATAGTACGTCTTCTCGAATTCGAGTGTACCAGGAGTATAAGTTGCATCTGCCTGGGGCAGTCCTCCTGTGGCATTGTTTACATCATCAAAATTATAACCAAAATATATAGTGTGTAACTTTGCGTCGTAACCCGGCATCCAGCTAAGCGTCATATCCGCATCTACGAATTTTGCCCCATCAGCCGGAGCAGGCCCATAAGCCTCCCTGGAGGGGACGAGAAAACTCCAGATATCGCCTCTCCACGGACTATTGGGCTCGGCATCATTGACCTCATCGATTCTCCAATAATAGGTTGTGCCCGGAACAAGACCGTCCGGGAAAGGAAATCCGGGAAAGCCGACAACTATAAACGTTCCGGGCTGGTTACCCTGGAAAGTGCCTTCGGCTCCGGCGTTTACATCATCGAAATTCTCGCCCAAATATATATCGTGCGAGACCGCAAAATCACCGGCCTTCCAGGAGAGATTGACCCACGTGCTCTCGAGCAGGGAACCATCTTCCGGGTCAGGACCTCGAGCGGGGGGGTAGCCCGCTGCCCCCAACATAGAAGCCTTAATCTCATCCTGTGTGCGCACAATATCTGAAATACACACCTCATCAATGATTCCGTGGAAACGTCCACCACCATCAGCCTTGTAGCCGAGGTAGAGCACGTCAGCGGTTTGGTCGATCGTTGCGGTCACGGATCCCTCGATATTGAGCTCGCCATCCACGTAAATCTGTGCTCTCTCAGCGGCAAGGTTGAATGTCGTCGTGACATGATGCCACTCGTCCAGGTGCTCTTCGAAATCGTAGCTGCCTATAGACTCAAGCCGCCCTCCCCAGATGCCGAGCCACAGGGCACCATTGGTGTTAACCACCCATTGATAGGCATTGGCCTTAAACACAATCGCTCCACCGTTGCTCCAGCCCTTGGGATTGGAAAACACCTTAATCCAGGCTCCTACCGTGATGTCGCCTGTGTCCGGATGAAGGCTCGGGCTGTCATCCACAACGACCTGGGAGTTTTGCCCATTGAATTCCAAAGCCGCTCCTCCGGTCATTGCTTCTGTTACCCACACTGCATTTTCGACAGTACCGTGGTTACCGTACGATGAGGAATCCTCGACAAAGTCCCCACTGCCTTCATCAATTTTCCAGTACGCCAATGTGTGCTCGTCCACGGGCTGAGCGAATACGATATTAGCTTGCAATAGAAGAACTGCCATAACTATCTTTTTCATAAGTATTCCTCCTAATTTTTCTGAACACTGAGCTTTTCCGACAATAGTTCGCGTGCTACATATCAATGGCCAATTGAGAAAAAAAAATGGAAATCGTAAATTTTTTATGGCTTGCCACTTCCTCCTTCCTTTCCGTCGTGGCTCGGCCACGCCGAGACAGGCAAGAGCCCCATATGTGCCCTTAGTCGAGATGTATAAATTCCAACTTCGGAGTACAAAGCTCTTGATTGAAATAATGTACTTCGTTCATTGACCTTTCAGCTAAGCTAATAACTGTAAAATTACCAGAAATTCGCTCGCCGAAAGGGCAAAATCCACACATCTAATCAAGTCTATTTATATCAAATTTGCCATCTTTTCGTCAAGCAGAATCTTTAAACGAAATTCCCCATATTTTTATGAGATTTTGGAAAGGCAATAAATTGCTTACTTGTGCTCTTATGTAATTGCGCCCACTTGCCACGAATTATAAATTACGAGCATTGAGTATCGCGACAGACATCGCTCTGTTTATCAATCCCCAACATCTTAAGAAGTTGAGTCAGTTAGGTGTCCCCTTTCGACGGTTGATAAACAAAGTGCACATTTTAACAAATTTTTGTGAGTTTTTACGAAAAAATCCGAAAAAATGCCCAAAAATATGAAAAAAGCTGATTTTTAGAATCCCCAGAAGCCGTTGTAAGCGTTTGTAAACCAGAGGCTTATAAAAGATATTGCCTAAAATCTGAGAAACTAAATGTCGGAACGTAAGTGAAGAGCGGCCCTGCGGAGTGTCCAATCGTAGCCGATGATACGACCTTCGGCCAATGCGAATCCCCAAAAAATATTTACACCTTAGGCCCGCTGATGTCCGATATAAAACGCCATATTTAACATTTTTTTGAAAAATTTAAGAATTGCCTGTATTTACAGCCACGCAGCCAACTGTCTCAGCAATCGAACCAAACGAGTTTATTTCACCAGATTTACGTAAATTGCCTGCGATTAGGATTTTAATTCAGTTCTTAATCGCTTATAATATTATTGTCATAGCGATTTTTTTTGAATGTAAAAATCATGAATCCTGGTTTGAAAAAATTGACGGATGGAGATCTCCTCGACCGCTATACAGACGGCGAGGAAGCTGCATTTCGTGAAATCGTAAATCGTTATAAAAACGGCCTATACGCCTTCTTAAGGCTGTTTCTAAACCGCCATGAGCTTGTCGAAGACGTTTTTCAGGAAACCTTTTTACAGTTATTTACCAGCAGAAATAGCTTCGATAGAAACCGACCGCTGCGCCCGTGGCTTTTCACCATAGCCGCCAACAAAGCAAAAGATGCCCTTCGCAAGTGGCAGCGAACAAATGCCATTCCCATCGGCACTATGGGGGATTCGGAGGATTTGTCGTTTGATGATATCCTGAATACTGTTACTTATGATGGCACAATGCCTTATGAAGAGCTCCAGAAGAGCGAAACCTCTTTGCGTGTTAGACAGATTATAGCAGATATGCCGGAAAACCTCAGAGAAATATTGATATTGGCTTATTTTAACAGATTTTCCTACAAACAAATGGCCGAGATTTTAAGTATACCTATCGGTACAGTTAAAAGCAGACTGCACACGGCGGTTGGTCGTTTTGCCAAAGAGTGGAAAGCATCGATTGGGAGCACAGAAACTAAATGAGTCCGCTGAACAACGAGCAGAAACAGCTATTATTTGATTATTGTATAGGCTTGACATCACAGAAAGAGACCGCTGAGGCGGAGGGGTTAATTTCAAAAAACAAAGAAGCTGCCGAAATTCACTCCAGGCTCAAATATGCAATTGCACCGCTCGATAGCTTAGAGCCTGAGTCCTGCCCGAATAAACTCGTAGAGCACACTATTTTGCGAGTTAACAATCTTGCTGATTCAAGCCAGCTTCAGCTCCAGCAATTGCTTGCCAGCGAGCAAACCCGAAAGGTTTTCACTAAGAGTCAGTTATGGTGGAATTTGGGCAAAATAGCAGCGGCGGCTGCGGTGTTTATGCTTATAGTCGGAGTTCTGGTTCCAACGCTGGGCGTTGCGCGTCAAAGATACCGGCGGCAGCGGTGCCAAATGCAAATGGGCAGTATCTTTCAGGGTTTAAGCAATTACATTTCCGACCATGATGGTCAATCACCTAATGTTGCAACTACAGCAGGAGCGCCGTGGTGGAAGGTTGGTGACCAGGGCAACGAGAATCAATCCAATACCCGTCATATATACCTTTTGCCAAAGGGCGGTTATGTTGAGCTAAGTAACTTTGTTTGTCCGGGCTGTAAGGGCGAAAAACCCTTGAAACTTAACGACTCACAAATCAAAAGATTAAAAGATTTTCCCAGCAGAAGATATGTAACCTACAGCTTCCAGATAAGATGCCATCAAACCGGAAACGGCAAGCTGCTGTGCCGAAAAGTTTTAATGGCTGACTGGAATCCGCTCTTTGAACAACTACCGGTGGATTTTTCCAGAGGGCTTCAACTGCAATTAAACAGAAAGCTATTGACTCTTAACAGCATCAATCACAATCGCCGCGGGCAGAACGTGATGTTTGGTGACGGCCATGTCAAGTTTATAAAAACCCGTTTTATCGGCATCGCAAAGGACGATATATTCACACTGCATGACACTGACGTATATGAAGGCTGCGAAGTTCCCTCCTGCGAGACCGACTTTTTCCTTGCCCCGTAATTTGTTTCGCATTTCACATTTCGTATCTCATATTGGGTAAGTAGTTAAGATCTGTGCGTTAATAGGTTACTACTGTTCATTTCATTCACAAGTGAGCTGATTGGCATTTTTGGTTCTTTCCGGCCGGTCTGTATGATAGACGTGGCCGATAGTAACGCGGTGTACTACTACCACTTCGATGGTCTGGGTTCCGTGGTGGCCTTAAGTAATTCTAACGGCGATAGCTGCCAGAGCTACGAATACAGCGTCTATGGCCAGGTTGCGGCCTCAGACCCCAACCATCCCAATCCCTACATGTTCACCGGCCGCAGATTCGATATCGAAACAGGTCTTTACTACTACCGCGCCCGTTACTATAATCCACACATCGGCCGATTTATGCAGACCGACCCGGTCGGCTACGGCGATGGCATCAATTGGTACCTGTATTGTTGGAACAACCCATTGCGCTGGGTGGATCCTTCTGGGCTTGCTTGGGTAGGTGATCCAAACTATCCGATCTGGATTCAAGAATATGCAACTTCATGTGGGCCAGCAACAGTTATGAATGCACTTGCGGAACTTGGTATACAATATAATGATGAGGCGGCAATTCGCGGAAGGTTTGAAGATTTAATTGGACTAATCCGGCCGAGAGGAGTTAATAAGGGGTACGATGAGAGGATCTGGGGACAGAGGCTTACAGGTAATGGAGTCACTGGCACTGAAAGGCCTGGTAGCGGAGTCACAATGGAACAAGTACAGACGGTCTTGAATCAGTTACTAAAAGCTAATAATAGAAGTGAGCGGTACGGAATTAAAAATGGTGGTTCATGGGACTTAAACGACATGAAGGCTGGTGCTCATAGAGGACCTGTTATCTACGCATCGAGTTTTAGGGGGTGGGCACATTGTCAAATGATATCGAAAGTAGAAGAAAACACCACAAAAACAATAAATGGAAAAACAATAACATCAGACTTTTACTGGACTGTTAATCCTCTAAATCCTTATGCTCAGATGGCTTGGGAAGGTCCGATGAAAAATATTTTAAGCGCATCATTTATTTATCAAAATAGTACGACAAACTCATGGCAGGTACCCATACTAGTCCTTAATTGATAAAAGGAGGTAATTATGGTTTCAACAGGCATGTTGATTTATAAAGAGCAAGGCCAAAGAACAAATTATTTTTATATAATTAGAAATTTGTTCATTGCTTTTCTAGCTTTTAGCAGTTGTTCAAAAATCGAAGAAAATGACATTAAAGATATATCTACTCAGGAGCTAAACATTATCAACTATAAATTGAAAGACTACATGTTTATGAAGCGTCACTTTGATGATCAAGACAGGCTTTGGGCTTTCTTACAGGAATTAGCGTCCCTGCATTATGATTCATACCCCCTTGTCGCTTCAGGCGGAACACTGTGGTCAGTAAAACGAGACGATATTTCATCTTGGCTACAGGCAAAAGAGAAAAGCGAGGCAGTTTTTAGAAAACTGTGTTCAGATCCACAGCTTACGTTAGAAGCCAACAAGTGGAAGGTTATATTCAACGTTTTCAAGAGAGACGGCGGTGTCGATAAGTGGCAAGTTTTATGTGAGCATTATCCTGAAAAAAGATACAACCAAATTGAAAAGATAAAAATAAGTACTCTTAAACCAAAAGGAACATTTTTCTGTCCTTTAATGGGATAAGAAACTGTAAAAATCTGTATGGCCAAAGAAATCCAAAAAAATGTGTGACTTTTACTACACGCTCCTGCCTTATTATTAGGAGGTAACAAAAAATGATGTCTAAAAGAACTTTCTGCTTAATTGTAATGTTAATGTTCATATTCTTCGGGTGTAAGAAGAAATCAACTGTAACTACAACAACAATTCACAGAGCTGCAAGAACTGGCGATCTCGATCAATGTCAATCGCTAATCGCAAACGGTGTCAACGTTAACTCTAAGAATGAAAGCGGCGAAACTCCATTACACCATGCAGTAGGGTATGGTAATAAGGATATAGTTGAAATTCTTATTGCCAGTGGAGCCAACGTTAACGCAATTAACAAATACGGTCAGACAATACTGCATGAGGCAGCTTCAAGCAACCGAGGTGATTTGGTTATACTACTTTTGGCTAAGGGTGCTGATGTTAACGCTAAAGATGACTTTGATAGAACACCTCTGCATACTGCTGCCTTAACGGCCAGCAGTAATGTGGTTGAGCTTCTTATTAGTGCTGGGGCTGACGTCAATGCAAAGAAAAAATACGGTGATACACCGCTACATGAGGTGGCTTCAAGTTTTGGAATCTACGAGTCACTCAACGGACGAAGCTCCACGAAGGTAGCAGAACTACTCATTACTAAAGGAGCTGACGTCAATGCGAAGGATTGGAACGGGGATACACCACTGCATTTTATTTCAGCTACCAATTACAATAGCACCAAGGATGTGATTGAGTTGCTCATTGCCAACGGAGCTGATGTCAATATGCAGAACGATGCTAACAGTACACCACTACATGTTGCCGCAAGTTTCGGCTCAAAAGAGGTGGTTGGATTGCTTATTGACAAAATTGATGACATCAACACAAAGGACTGGTACGGCAAAACGCCACTATTATATGCGCTTAAGCATGACAATAGAGATGTAGCTAATCTGCTGATTGCCAGAAACGCCGACATTAACTTAAAAGACAAACATGATAATACAGCTTTATTCTTCGCTCTGAGCAATAATGATGCAGATACAGCAGAGCGGCTTATTGCTAAAGGCGCCGACGTAAAAATTAAGAATGACGTCTGGGAAACACCGTTATTAATTGCGCTCCGCTATCAGAATATAGATGTAGCGGAATTGCTTTTAGCCAAGGGTGCTGATGTCAACACAGAGGATTCAAACAGTATGACGCTATTACACTTTGCGGCTATTGGAGGTAAAGTAGATTTAGCTAAACTTCTTATTTCAAAAGGAGCTGACGTTAATAAAAGAGACCGGAACAAGCGAACACCATTGCATTTTGCTGTTCGGAAACAAAGTAATCTGGTCGATCTACTTTTAGCAAATGGTGCTGATATTAATGTAATGGATAAGAACAACTGGACGCCGCTGCATGCCGCCGCCCGACGCGGACACACGAATATCGTTAATCTGCTTTTGGCCAAAGGAGCTGATGTTAACATTAAGTCAAAACGTGGTCGAACTGCTATGGACTATGCGCATGAGGCAAACCACACGGATGTTGTAGAGCTTCTAAAAGCCGCAGCTAAGCCCTAACAATTAATGACCAGCCGGTAGAGAACAGAAGACAGTTCGTCGGGGCAAAGGCGCCTCGCCGCAGCACGGAAGCCAGTCCACAGTCCACAGGATGCTTTCCGGCAAAGGCAGATAAGAATAAAATTCTACTCACCTAAGTCCACAAATAACACGTTACGTAGTAGTTCCGAGTGCTATATGGCATTGACAGGTAGTTTGCAATGCTATGTAGTGAATATTCTGAATGTTGTAATACCCCAAATTCAGTGGCCATTTATTTGCTTCCAATTTAAGAGAGAAAGTTTACAGCAAAACGATTGAGGGGAATAAGTGAGGTTGTTAGAAGTGCTTATCCGGAGAATCGAATCCGGGTCGGACGAAAGCTCTTGCATCGGGAAATAGTGTTTCAGTTTTCCTTCGTAATCGGTCAAGGTGGACAAGGACATCGAGGATGTCGTCCCTGCGCTGCGGGAAATGTTCTCGCATTTGTCCCCAGGCGGCAATGGAACGGTCTATCGCAATTAAAGCGACTTTTGCCGAGCCATCAGAGTCTTTGGGAAATTCGTCGAGACTTGGTGGGGTTTCTTCCAGCTTGCCCCGGACTGCTCTGATGAGTTTGACATAAATAAAATGCTGGTACCAGCGGATGATGTCCAAAGAGTCTTTGAGATTGTCTGCTTCTTCAGCCGGGTCGTAACCGGGCAGCTCAAGACGTACTTGCAAGCCCAGGTCATCCGCCTTTTCCTCAAACAGGTCTTTTGCCGAGTCAAACCAATCGTTCACCATTTGCCCATAGACCTTTGCTGCACAGGGACATTCGTGATTTTTGGCGGAGTTCCGGATGGATTCACGCTCGTCAGCAGCCTGCTGAAGGTCGAGGGAATCGAGGTCAATACCCTGCTCCTGTGCGGTTTCTTTGACCATTTCAAGAGTGAGCTGGAAAATTTCAGACAGTTTCTCCCAGAAGGCCTCGTTGTTTATGTCGTGGGTCTGTGGGTCGGCAAATTCCTCTTCGCTCAATGCGAAGTTCATACAGCGGGAGGTGAACGGACAGCGTTCGCACCATCGGTCACAATAGTTATAAATGCCCGTGATTAAGTTCGGGTTTTCAGCAAGTTTTTTGATGTATTCTTTGTCCATAAAAATATATGTGTGTTTTATATCACACGGTTTATATTGTCAAGGCAGATTCGGGCGTTTCTTTTCAATCGGTCAAGGCCTGAACGTCTAATCGTGGAATCGGCGAACTCGGTGTCGAAGTCCTGCTGTGTTAAATTCAAAATCCAGCCCAGGTCAAGTTTTGCCCTGTCATTATAGAATTTGAACTGTTTATTTTTACATACGGGCGCATCTTTTTGATAGGGACAGGCAAGGACACAATCGTCACAGCCGAAGAGTCGGTCGGCTATTTTTTCAGCTATGTCGGGAAGTATCCGGCCTTTGTATTCTATCGTCAGATAGTTTATACATTTATTGGCGTCGAATCGGTCGTCAGGCATCAAGGCGCCTGTCGGACAGGCACTGAAGCACTTATCGCAGTTTGAACATTCGGCTTTTTTAAATAGATTCCTCGACTCCGCTTCGCTTCGCTCGGAATGACGGTGGAGGGGTGCTTCGCTTCGCTCGGAATGACGGTGGAGGGGTGCATCGCTTCGCTCAGAATGACAGTGGGGAAGCGCTTCGCTGCGCTCGGAATGAAAAATAAAAGGCTCGTCAGTTGGAAGTTTTAGAGTCGTTATGATTTCACCCAGGAATATCTGGGGGCCGAGTTTGGGATTGATTAGCATGCGGTTTTTTCCGATGAAGCCCAGTCCGGCCCTTGCAGCCAATGCTCGTTCAGCCAGCGGTACTGAATCAACACAAATTTTGAATTTGTGGTCTCGGCTGGTGACAGAGATAATAAAGTCAGATAACTTGCGTAATCGATTCTTTATGAACGGATGATAATCTTCGTATCGGGCGTAGTTTGCTACTTTGCCTATTGGTGCAGTGAAGTGTGAAGGCGTCAGCTTATGTTTTGGTGGTTTATAATTCAGGCCGACACAGATTATTGATTGTGCGTTTGCCAAAAGTTTGGCGGGCTGAGTACGTTTTTCAAAATTTCTGTGCAGGTAGCTCATCTGCCCGGCATAGCCGGACTTTAGCCAGTCAGTAAACATTTCGACCTGCTCAGTGTTTAACGGCGAGGCGTCTGTTATCCCAATCAGGTCGAAGCCTAATTCAAGCGCTTTGCGTTTTATCTCTTGAGACAGACTCATAAAAGCGATTATACTAAATCCGGTTGTGAGTTTTTAGTTTCATTGTTGCAATCAGGGGATAAAATGTATGGTGCAATGTCCATTGAAGCTTGCCAATTGATAAGCTATATTGCGCCTGCGTCACCTGCCACTCGGCGGCCGGCGACGGGTGACGAACCGTTTCTGCGTCCGGAAATCGGCTTTACGCCGAATTGGTACCGGGCCGCGGTTGGGATTGACTTCGGCCGGCGGTGGCATACCGACCCGGCATACCGGCGTCAAACGCTCCTGGTTATGCGTAGTGAATTAAAACGCCGATTCCCCGAGACAAGAATCGGCGGCATCGACCGTCCCGATAAACCTCTGGATCTGCTGACCGGCACCTACGGCTGCAATAGTGCGGCCGCGATTTATGGGGTTCCGATTATATATGCTGAGGACAACTGGCCGAACTGTGAACATTGCTACCTCAGCGATGATGAGGCTGACAATCTCGAACCGCCTGACCTTGACGGGAATCCTTTTTTTCAGGAGCTTATGGCGCAGGTGGACTGGATAGCCGGTTCCGAAGGCCGGGTTGAAGGATTCATCAACTTCCAGGGTGTGCTCAACAATGCCTACCGCCTGCGCGGTGAAAAAGTTTTTTATGATATGGTTGACTCGCCGCAGCGCTGCCGCCACCTCTTCGATTGTATCTGTACTACAATGAATGAGGCGGCGAAGCGGCTTTATGAGCGACAATTAGAGAGCGGCGTAAAGGTTGATTTCTTCACGGTGAGCAACTGCATGGTAAATATGGTGTCACCAGAGCAGTATCGTGACATTCTCCTTCCTTTCGATTGTCGGATTGCCGAGGCCTTTGGCTGCATCGGCATCCATAACTGTGCCTGGAATGCTGACCCATACATCGATGATTATGCCGGCGTTCCTCACCTGGGCTATATTGATATGGGGCTGGATTCGGACCTGGTCAGGGCGAGAAAGACGTTTACTCATGCGCGGCGTGCGCTGATGTACAAGCCCACAGACCTTGTGAATAAATCGCTGGAGACGATACAAGCAGAGCTGGAAAGGGTCGCGCGCGAATATGCCCCGTGCGATGTTGTTGTTGCAGATATTGAGGCTGACACGCCGGATGAACGGGTCCTGGCGTTTCTTGAGTTGTGCGGCCAAATTAATAGTGGTCTGTAAAACGATAAATGCGTGGTGGTTACTGGTGGTTGCTACGAGCCATCCCCAAGCTCGTCCCGATTTTTCGGGACTCGCTTGAGGCTGCCACCCATCAAATTAAATGTTACAGAATAATAGTAAAATGGAGAACTAATAAAGATGGAATCGAATACGAGTGTATTAGCGAGGCCGCTGCGAGGTATCATTCCGCCTCTGATTACGCCGCTTCTTGACAGGGATACGCTTGATGTAGCCGGCTTAGAGCGGCTGATAGAGCATGTTCTTGCCGGCGGTGTTCACGGTCTGTTTATCTTAGGGACAACGGGTGAGGCGCCGAGTCTTAGCTACCGGCTGCGGTATGAACTTATTGAACGCATCTGCAGGCAGGTTAAGGGGCGGGTGCCGGTGTTGGTTGGAATAACCGACACATCCTTTGTGGAATCGGTTAACATTGCCCGCAAAGCCCAGGATGCCGGTGCCCAGGCTGTTGTGCTGGCGCCGCCATATTACTTTCCCGCGGGGCAAGCTGAACTTCTCGAATACCTCAGACACCTAACGCCTGAATTGCCGCTGCCGGTGTTTCTGTATAATATGCCGAGCTACACCAAGCTGGTTTACGAGCCGGAGACCATAAGGGCTGCGGCTGAGTTTCCGGGTATTGCAGGTATAAAGGACAGTTCCGGCAACATGATTTATTTTCGCCGGCTTCAGTCTCTGCTTAAAGACCACCCGGATTTTTCGCTTCTTATGGGTCGAGAGGAACTGCTGGCTGAGGTAATATTGTTGGGCGGGCACGGCGGTGTGTGTGGGGGGGCCAACCTGATTCCAGAGCTTTATGTCGAGCTTTATAATGCAGCATGTTCAAAAGACCTGCCGAAGGTGGATGTCCTGCATAAAAAGGTAATGCAGCTCAGCAACGCCATCTATAATGTGGGACAGTATGAATCGAGCTTTCTGAAAGGCCTGAAGTGTGCGCTTTCGTGTATCGGTATTTGCAGTGATTTCATGGCTGAACCGTTTCATCGTTTTCGCCGAGCGGAGCATGATAGGATTCAGCAGTACGTAAAAGAGCTGGGAATTACACCAGAAAGATAAAACAGGTTTTGGATAGGTTGAAAGATTATGCAGGGAAATCTTAGTGCAATTGATATAGGCATCCTTATTCTCTATAGCTGTGTGCTGATTGGCATGGGTGTCTATTACACCCGTAAATGTCGGACGGCGGAACAATTCATGGTTGCAGGCCGTTCTATTCCTGCCTGGGCGGCCGGCCTGGCCGTGATGAGCGCTTATACAAGCAGCATTTCCTATATCGCCACGCCGGGCAAAGCCTTCGATAGCAATTGGCATCCTATCATTTTCTCGCTTTGCATTTTGCCGGTGGCCTGGCTGGTTTGCAAATATGTTGTGCCTTATTATCGAAAAACACAACTGATTAGCGTTTACAGCTTCCTGGAGGAAAGACTCGGATCCTGGGGGCGAATATATGCAGCACTCGCATTTGTACTGTATATGATAGGGCGGGTCGCCGTAATTCTTTACCTGGCCAGCCTGTTGTTAAGTACATTTGTTTCGTGGAACATTGCTATTGTGATTATAGTCATCGGCCTGATTACTATTATTTATACTTTGCTTGGCGGGATGGAGGCCGTGATTTGGACAGATGTTATGCAATCAGTGATTATGATTGTAGGTATCCTTTTTTGCGCCGTTAGTTTGTCAATCCAAGTTTTTTCGGGGCCGGAACCGTTAATACAAGCGGTTATTGACAATAATAAATTCAGCTTTGGCAGCTTGAAATTTACTCTGGCTTCCCAGGAGCATCTGTTCGATAGAACGGTATGGGTTATGATTATATACGGAATCACGGAGGCTCTGCGGAGTTTGCTGGCCGACCAGAATTACGTGCAGAAATACTGCTCTGTTCCTACGGAGCGTGATGCGAAACGCTCAATCTGGATTGCGATGCTGATATATATTCCTCTGACTGCGGTTTTTCTTTATATCGGGACAACACTTTTTGCCTTCTACTCTCGTGGCGACGAATTAGCACAGGCGGGCATAGTCAAGGGTGACGAGGTTTTCCCATACTATATCGCGACACAGGTTCCGGCTGGTCTCAAAGGATTGATTATCGCTGCTATTTTAGCGGCTGCAATGAGCACGGTGGATTCGGCGTTGAACTGTTCGGCGACGGTTTTGCTGCTGGACTTCCATAAGCGATATTTTAAACCGGATATCGGAGAGCGGGCCAGCATGGTATTTCTGCGTTTAGGAACGGTGGTATGGGGCCTGCTTGGGACCGGAGCCGCTCTTTTGATGATTCGAGCGAGAAGTATTTTGGATATTTGGTGGCAGATATCGGGAATCTTTGGTGGCGCGCTTTTGGGCCTGTTCCTTTTAGCTTTTATGCGAGTTCGCCTTCGCCTGTGGCAGGGTCTCGCATCAATCGGGGTAAGTATCGCCGTTATCAGCTGGGGGACTTTCGCGCGCAATTTACCCGCTTCGTGGCAGTGGGCGCAGTGTAATCTTGATGGTATTATCGTAGGCGCAACAGGAACAGGGGCACTGATGGTGGTCGCCTGTCTTTTCGGACTGACGAACCGGAACCGAGATATTCAAACGTAAAAGAAAATCGTTGTCACCAAAATACTACTGCCGAAAAATATCCACTTAAACAAAATCTAAAGGAGGTTTTTATGCCTGTTACTAAGCCTGGTAAAAGCTCCGGGACAAACGACAGAGGAAAACGTTGTTTGGCCGGAACAAATTTGAGAGTGTTTCCAATACTGTTGGGACTTATGACGATTTTTGTGGTGCCGGTTTCAGCTTATGCAAATACTGTAGCCGATTGGGACTTCACTAAGGGTACACAGGGCTGGACAGGAAATAATAGGGTGGAAAAGCTCATTTCGTCTCAGGAAGGGCTTCTCGTTAAATCCAAAGGGCAGGACCCGTGGATAGAAGGGCCGGTGATTGATTTGGCCGGCGAGAAAATGATTAGAGTAAAAATACGATTGAAATCGAACGCGGATACTTCTGCGGAGCTGTTTTACGGCAGGGCGTTTAGAGCGGGACATTCCGTTCGATTCACCGCCCAAAACGATGGTCGATGGCATGATTACAGCCTTGTTATTCGGGAGATATTAGGGAAGGGGACACGCTTTCGCCTTGACCCATGTACGGGCGAGGGACAAATTACAGTTGCCTTTATCAAGGTAGAAGCTATTGGTGAAATAGTTGTTCCATCATTAGAGAAACCTGAAAGACCAATCAAAATCGGAAGTAACGGACTGTTGGTAAAATCGGGAAGTTTGGAATTTGAACATTACGGAGGCGGATGGGGAAATTTCATTGTTAAAGTGGACAGCGTGGAAATGGCTGTGGGATACGAGTGCGAATTGCTCGGGGTGGTGTTGGACGAGTCTCCTGAATGGCTCAATCTGAAAAATGCAAAGGTTACATTTAGGAGTAAGCCGGAAGGAGAATTTAGAGGTATCGCGGTTATCACAGACAGCAGGGGGGCAAAGTGGGAAATTCAAAGAAGTATAAGGCCCGCGAAACAGGAAGGGACACTCATAGTAGAAACCGAGTTGAAAGTAAATAAAGACAGGGACATTGTCCACATTCCGTGGCTGACGATTTTTCCGGGTCTTGGCACGTTCGGCGAAAGAAAATCCCAGGGCCTGTTCGCGGGTGTGGAATATCTCTGCGATGAGCCCAGCAGCAGTACGGCGGATATAGAGATACCCGAACATGTCCGTCGGATTCCTGAACCGGTCAAGATAACATTTCCTTTTATGGCTATTGCACATAATGGTAATTATATCGGTGTAATCTGGGAGCCGTGCGATATGGTGGCGGCCACTTTTGATTCGCCGGACAGGATTTACAATTCTGGCGCGCACGTTATGTCACTGTCAGGTCCCGCCGTGGGGGAGCTTCGTTTCGAGAATGAATTTTGCGCCCATACTCCTTTTAAGTTGGAAGCGAACAAGCCGGTAAAAGTTTCTGTGCTGATAGTCGGCGGTAAGGGGGAAACTATTGTACCTGCGATTAAGAAATATGTAGAGCTGAAAGGTTTGCCCGCTGTGCCCGAATTCGAAGGAGGTTTCGGCGCTGCGGTCAATCTGCTTACCCACGGCTGGCTGGATTCGCAGATAAGTCACGATGGTCTTTTCAGACACGCGGTTTGGGGTGATAATTTTCCGCCTGCTCCGGCCGCGGATGCCGCAGTGTTTATCGACTGGCTCGCTAATAATACGAAGGATGAAAAACTTTGTGAAAGACTTAACAGTGCAAAAAATAGGGCGCTGATGAAAATACCAACAGGACAACCTTTCTCAAGCAGTGTTGGGCACGCGCACCTGCCGACGGCACCTTTTATTTTCGGGCGTACCTATGAATTTATGCAGCGAAGACACAGCGAAGCATTAGGCCTGCTTCGGAATTTTGACGAAGACGGCATAAAACTCTACAAGCCGGGCAAAACAGACTATTCAAGAACTCATTTCGCAAAACATGCTAATGGTTTATCAGGCCGGGACATGGTTAGTATTCTTGAAGGCGCAGCTTTGTCGGGGGATAAAGAGCTTATCAGTAAAGCTCTTAAGCTGCTCGATAAACAGACCAGCCTTTACGCCGATACAGTGCCGCGTGGAGCGCAAACCTGGGAGGTGCCGCTGCACACACCGGACATATTGGCCTCGGCACATATGGTTAAGGCTTATACCCTCGGCTATATTATTTCAGGCGGAGAAAAATATCTTGAGCAGGCACGGTACTGGGCGTGGACGGGTTTACCGTTTGTCTATCTTTATCCGCCGACCTCCGGTAGGGTGGGGCCATACTCAACGATCGCCGTATTAGGTGCAACCAACTGGCGGGCGCCGCTGTGGTTGGGACGGCCTGTGCAGTGGTGCGGGCTTGTTTACTGCTCGGCGTTGCAGATGCTGAGTGTTTGCGATACGAAGGGGCCGTGGGAGAAAATCGCCAAAGGAATCACGACCGCCGGCCTGCAGATGTCCTGGCCTGTAACGGACAAGGAGCGTCAGGGATTGCTGCCGGATTTCTTCGATTTGAAAGCGCAAATAGGTGCCGGCCCTGCTATAAATCCGGGGACGGTGCAGGCACATCTGTCGGAGCTTTACGATAAAGGTAAAATATATGATGTGAAGAAACTGACAGGTAGCGGGTGGTTCATTCATGCGCCCTGTGCGATAAGTGGTGTTCGGGAAGATAAGAAGACGGCTGCGTTTGTGGCGGATGGCTGGGGTGATAAACAGTATTATGTGCTGGTTTCGGGGATTGCGCGGGAGCCGAGAGATGTTCTGGCGCGTGGAGTTGTTCAGGAATCGGCAGAGCCATCAGCTTTTGAGTCTGCTGAAAGGGAATTTCACGGCGAATACGGAAGTCTGGTAGTCAGACTCCAGGGTAAATCAGAAATTAGGATCAGGTAGGCATCCATAATTTGAGAGATTTTCCTTGACGGGAAGGTAGATAATTTGGTATAGATAAGGTTAGTGAAGTTTGTAGCTGCTCAGTGGGACATCGGTGGCTTCGAGGTCAAACAGCTTGGCTCGTTAAGTCTGAGTGAGCCGGAGCGGGGTCGCCGGGCTACGGCGGGCTTCGCCCCGTCGAGAGCCAAGACGGGCGGGCGCAATTCTTGTAGTTTTTGGACAGAGGAGGAGTTATTATGTATTTTGAAAGGCACGGAGTTACCGGTAAGAACTTTGTGCTTCGCTTCGCGAATTTAAATTCATACTTCTCGTCAATTAGCAATTCATATATTGAGAATACTCCCGAGATGTCGGGATTTTGGTGTGTGGCCAAAACCTAATTAACCTTAACTTTTTTGAAGGAGGATTATTATGTCTAAGAAATTGATCTATTTAACTTCTTTTGTTTTGTTACTGGCTCTGGCCGGTACAAATGTGACGCTTGGCGATGTGTGGGAGGGCCGAGTCATCGAGGATACTGACGACACCGAAGAGCTGGACCCGAGCGGAACTCCGGAAGCCGGCAGCGGCGACCTGGAGATGCCCTATGAAGACCCGGGTATGGGCGATAAGCAATTAGTAGCTATCCGCTGGCAGAATGTCGGTGTTCCGAAGGGAGCCGCGATCCTGGAAGCGTGGATTGAATTCACGGTGGATGAGGTAGAAGAGGATCTGCACGTTAGTGTCATCATCGAAGGTGAATTGAATCCCAATCCTCCTACGTTTACTGAAACGACCCCCTCTGAAATTGCTGACAGGCAGCCCAGAACCACAGCGCAGGCGATATATGAGCCGGAACACTGGGCTGCGGAAGGTGATAAACATCGGACCTCGGATCTCTCCGCTGTCATCCAGGAGATAGTCAACCAGGACGGTTGGGTCGCAGGCAATGCCCTGGTGCTGATAATTCGCGACAACCCGGACAATCCCTCGAAAGGTAATCGAACTGCCGAAGCTGACAGTGGGGGTTCGGATATTGCGACGTTGCTGCACATAGAATACACGCTTGGAAATGCTGGGGCACCCAGCCCGGCTGATGGAGCGATAGATGTGTCACGAGATGTGGTCCTTAGCTGGAAGCCGGGATTATCCGCCGCGCCAGTTAATGGGCACACAGTTTACTTCAGTAAGAACTTCAACGACGTCAACGACGGCATTGGCGGTATCACCCAGAGTGACAGCAGCTATACTCCTGGACGCCTTGATTTCGGCACGACTTACTACTGGCGCGTCGATGAGCTCAGCGGCCCACCAGACAATCTGCTATTCGAAGGTGATGTCTGGAGTTTTACGACCGAGCTACATGCTTATCCCGTCGAGAACGTAACCGCCACAGCTTCCAGCGCATACCAGGCAGATATGGGTCCCGAAAATACCATCAATGGCTCGGGAATGGATGCTATTGACCTCCACTCGACAGAAGAGACGGCTATATGGCTTAGCGGCACTGAGCCGATGGGGGCCTGGATCGCATATGAGTTCGACAAGGTTTACAAACTGCACGAGATGAGGGTATGGAACTATAATCAGATGATTGAGTCTTTTGTCGGTTACGGATTCAAAGATGTTACGGTTGAGTATTCGGCCAATGGCACCGACTATACAACTTTGGGTACGACTCACCAGTTTGCCCAGGCACCTGGCGCGGATGGTTACGCTAACAATACGACTATTGATTTTGGCGGCGCCGCAGCAAAGTACGTCAGGCTCACAGCTAACAGCAACTGGGGAGGCATCCTGCCCCAATATGGTCTCAGTGAGGTTCGCTTCTTCTACATACCTGTGAATGCAACAAAGCCCTACCCGGATTCCGGGGCAACAGGTGTGGACGTGGATGTGGTCCTTGGCTGGCGTGCAGGAAGAGAGGCAGTCACGCACGATGTGTATGTTAGCGCAGATGAGCAGGCTGTAATAGACGGTACTGCCCCTGTCGCTGCCGTGACCGAGACCAGCCATGGTCCCTTGGCCCTCGATTTAGATACGACTCACTACTGGAAGGTTAATGAAGTCAATGAAGCCGAGATCCCAAGTACCTGGGAAAGTGCCATCTGGAGCTTTGCGACAACCGACCATCTTATCGTGGACGATTTTGAGTCCTACAATGACCTTGACCCTGAGGATCCCGAGAGCAACAGGATATTTAACGTGTGGATAGACGGGTACGAGGTGCCGACAAACGGCGCTCTCGTTGGTTATGAAAGTGCTCCTTTCTGCGAGCAGACAATCGTTTACAGCGGTAATCAGTCGATGCCGGTCTTCTACAGCAACACCGACGGTGCAGCATCATCGGAGGCTGAGCTGACGCTGACACCGGCTCAGAACTGGACTGAATCTCAAGTTAAGACGTTGGCGGTGCACTTCCACGGCGCTGAGGGCAACACCGGGCAGTTGTATGTGAAGATCAACGGCACCAAGGTTCCGTACGATGGCCAGGCCTATCATTTAGCGCTAACAGGGTGGCAGGCATGGAATATCGACCTTGCATCGTCAGGCGCGAGCCTGCAGGATGTCACGAAGCTGGCTATTGGGATTGACGGCAATGGTGCCAGAGGTACATTGTACGTTGACGATATCGGGCTGTATGCTCGTAGCCGTGAGTTCATCTCACCGTCCGAGCCCGACGACAGTCGTCTGATAGGGCACTGGAAGTTTGACGGCGACACGCAGGACTCTTCCGGCAGGGGTAACCATGGCACGTCTGGTATTATTCCCGCGGTTTTCGTAGCCGGTAAGGTTGGCTCGAACGCAGTGGACCTCCAGGGCTCCGATTATGTTATGATTGACGGCGTAGTTAATGACATAACAAGCACCGATATTACGATCAGCATATGGATCAAAACCACGCAGAGCGATGAAGGGGAATTGGTTGCAGCTAATACCGCCACCAGCGATCACCCCTTCATGTTTGGCCTTCAAATTGGCAATCCATATGTGAATGACGGTGGTGACACAACGTTCGGCCCGCCTGTCAATGACGACCAATGGCATCTGTTGACGTATGTCAGAAGCGGCAACACAGGACACGTTTACGTCGACGGAACTCTGCGAGGTACTTATCCTGCGGGCTTTAGTTTAGACTCGATAACACGGTGGTCTATAGGACAGGAGTGGGACACTGGTCCAAGCGACGAATACGAGGGCGCGGTGGACGATGTCCGCTTCTATGACTATCCTCTATCGGAAGGTGAGATTGCCTGGCTTGCCGGCAGGACCCAGCCATTTGACAAGCCGTTTTGACATTGCGTGAAGACGGTGAAGATAATGGCCCCGTGGTTTTGCTTGCTTCGCACCTGCGGTGACGCCGGTTCAGGCGCAAAACGAAGCAACGGGGTAGCCTGGTTTTGGTACGTCGGGACTGTGGCCAAAATATGATTATCTTGACTTTTTTAAAGGAGGACTATTATGCGTAGAAAATTAATTCTTTTAACTTCTTTTGTTTTGGTGATGGGCCTGGTTCTCACAAGAGCGGCGGATGGTGCTCTGCCTCGTCTTATTGGATGGTGGAGGTTTGACGGCGACACGCTGGACTATTCCGGTTTGGGTAACGACGGCACCGCTGCTGGCAATCCGACTTTCGTACCCGGTAAGGTTGGCTCGGGAGCCATAGAGCTTGATGGGAAGAGCGATTATGTGGCAATGAATGCTGTCGCAGATGATATAAAGAGCAACAATATTACACTTTGTGCATGGCTCAAAACAAGTAGCGATAGGAACACAGAATGGTTTTCCTGTAATACCGCAGGTCGCGATGACGTGATTAAGTTTTGTATTCAGAGTAACAAGGCCGCTTTCAGAATAGAAGCCGTATATGCACCGTCCACCACGGCGGTCAATGACGGCCAATGGCATTTCCTGGCGCTCGTCTTGGACGGATTAGCCGGACATGTATACATCGATGGAGTTGAGGAGAACTCAGACGCGGCTGACCCCACTTTTAGCGCCGATGACCTGTGGTCAATAGGACAGGAGTGGGATAGCGGCGGCCCGGGCGCCCATTTAGCCGGCACTGTAGACGACGCACGGATCTATGACCGGGCACTAACTGCCGAAGAAGTTCGGAAGGTCATGATGGGTATACCGCCTGGTGCGGCTTTTGACCCAGGCCCTGCTGATGAGACGACAGATGTGCCAAGAGATGTGGCCTTTAGCTGGATGCCGGGAGAATATGCTTCACTGGTGGACGGGCACAAGTTTTACCTTAGTGATAATTTCAACGACGTCAACGATGGCATTGGCGGTATCACCCAGAGTGCCACCAGCTATGCTCCCGCCCAACGCCTTGATTTCGGCACGACTTACTACTGGCGCGTCGATGAGGTCAATAGCCCACCAGACTATACGGTATACGAAGGCAAAGTCTGGAGTTTTACGACCGAGCTATTTGCTTATCCCATCGAGAATGTAGCCGCCACAGCTTCCAGCGCAAGCCAGGCAAAAATGGGTCCTGAAAATACCATCAACGGCTCAGGACTGGATGATAATGACCTGCACTCGAACAAAGAGATGGATATATGGCTTAGCGGCACCGAATCGCTGGGGGCCTGGATCGAATACGAGTTCGACAAGGTTTACAACCTGCATGAGATGTGGGTATGGAACTCTAATCAAACGGTTGAGTCTCTTCTCGGTTTTGGGGTCAAGGATGTTACGGTCGACTATTCGACCAACGGCACCGACTATACGACATTGGGTACTACTCACGAGTTTGCCCGGGCGCCTGGCGCGTCCGGTTATGCTCACAATACAACTATTGATTTTTCCGGCATTCGAGCAAAGTACGTCAGGCTCACAGCCACCAGCAACTGGGGAGGCATCATGCCCCAATATGGTCTCAGTGAGGTTCGCTTCTTCCAAATACCTGTGAGTGCAAGAAAACCCTATCCGGATTCCGGGGCAACAGGAGTGGACGTGGATGTGGTCCTTGGCTGGACAGCAGGAAGAGAGGCAGCTAAGCACGATGTGTATTTTAGCGCAGACGAGCAGGCTGTAATAGACGGTACCGCCCCTGTCGCTACCGTGACCGAGACCAGTCATGGTCCCTTGGCCCTCGATTTAGATACGACTCACTACTGGAAGGTTATTGAAGTCAATGAAGCCGAGACCCCAAGTACCTGGGAAAGTGCCATCTGGAGCTTTACGACAACCGACCATCTTATCGTGGACGATTTTGAGAGCTACAATGACCTTAATCCTGAAAACCCCGAGAGCAACAGGATATTTAACGCGTGGATAGACGGATACGAGGTGCCGACAAACGGCTCTCTCGTGGGTAATGAAAATCCTCCTTTTTGCGAGCGAACCATCGTTCACGGAGGTAAGCAGTCGATGCCGTTCTTCTACAGCAACACTGGTGGTGCAGCATATTCAGAGGCTGAGCTGTCACTGAGTCCGCCGCAGAATTGGACTGAAGCCGGCGCTGCGATATTCGTGCTGTACTTCCACGGCGCTGAGGGCAACACCGGGCAGTTATATGTGAAGATAGACGGCTCCAAGGTGGTCTATGACGGTGAAGCGGGTGGCATAGCGAAAGTAGAATGGAAGCAGTGGAATATCGACCTTGCATCGTTAGGCGTGAACCTGCAGAATGTCACGAAGCTGGCTATTGGGATTGACGGAAATGGTGCCGGTGGTACATTGTACGTTGACGACATTGGACTGTATGCGTCGGCTCCATAAGCGAAGGACCGGAAGCTATAAGTGACAATTGCTCGTTTGTGGTGACAGACGATAGTCATCTCGGTGGGGCAAGCCCCACCTTACAATTTGTGAAGCATGTATCGAGTTATTCTTTAGCGTCGTGCTTGCGGAGGAGGTCGGTTATTTCAGTGTGGCCTTTAGCTTTGGCCAAGGACAATGGCGTCTGGCCGATGTTGCTTCTGGCGTTTATGTCGGCGCCTTTTGCAATAAGAAGTTCTACTATGTCCATCCGGCCTGTGTGGGCTGCGCTGTGTAACGGGGTCATATCGAACTTGTCCTTTGTGTTGACGTTGGCATCCTTATCGATAAGCCATTCGGCTATATCTTTGCGACCCTCAGCGACCGCCAGGAATAGGGGCGTGTGGCCGAATTTGCTCTTTGCATTGATGTCAGCACCATTAGCAACAAGCAGACCGACCACGTCCCTGCGGCCTGCTCTGACGGCAGTGTGCAAGGGCGTCATGCCGAAGTTGTCCTTTGCATGGACGTCGGCGCCCTGAGCGATGAGCTGTTCGGCAACGCCCAAGTTGGGTGCCAAGTGCAAGAGTGTACGGCCTAACGCTGCTTCTGTTCTCTTAGGTGGTGTAATTCTGACTCTTTGAGAGGCCGATTCATTCTCCCGGCACCCGGGGGCAGTAAACATCAACGGCAAGAGAAGGTAGAATAGTGTTAGGCGTTTGATTATCATGAAACACATGACGGATTTTTTCCTTCTTTTTCAAAGAGGGTCATTCAAAGCGACGAATTTCACCAAATATAATGGGTCACGCTGGGATGCTTATCTGCCATAATTATAATACAACCGGTCGGGGTAATGCAAGCTGTTGACTGACTTTTAAGCAGAATACCTGTCATTTCCACATATCTGCGCAATCCTGTCACAAACACATTCCCATTCATAATCAAGGGATTTTCCTTGACGGGAAGGTGGATAATTTGATATATAATATTAGTGAAGATTGTGCCTGCATAGTCGGGCATCTGTGGCTTTTAATCTTTCTGCGAGCACAATTCTTGAAGTTTTCATAAATAGAGGAGGAACTGCTGTGCAAGAAGCAAAGTTAAAGCGAGAACTATGGGATGCGCAGTGAAAATTTCTATGTTTCAATTAACATTTCAAACTAATTTTGAAGGAGGATTATTATGTGCAGGAAATTGATCTATTTATTTTCTTTTGTTTTGGTGCTGGATTTTACCGCCGGCGTTACCCGTGCGGAATTGAGGCACCACTGGCGGCTTGATGGCAATCTGGCCGATACCAGAGGCTCGCTGGACCTCACGTCCACGGGTGGGACCGTCTTTATAACGGGCAAACATGGCGGCGCCGTGGAGTTCGACGGGAGCGGTGACTACATCTATGCAGAACTGGCAGTGTTCATGCCGAGTCAGACGACATGCGTGTGGGTCAAGACCGATAACACCGGCCAGTCTATCTTAGGCTGGTCTGGTAATCACCCGACCGATGGCCTTCACGATAGAGAGCTATATGTCAACGCCGATGGGACGGTAACTGTCCGTGTCTGGACCGGAGTGGCAACAACGGTCACATCCCAAACTCTGGTTGATGATGGGGCGTGGCACCATCTGGCCACAGGGTACACAGAGGGCGGCGAAACGTGGCTTTATGTAGATGGTGTGTCACAGGGCTCCACGCCATCGAGCAACATATACAATAGTTATCCCACATCGTACCTGACCGTTGGAATAGAGAGCAATGTGAACAGCTACCTCACCGGTGCCGTCGATGATATCCGCGTCTATGATGAAGCGCTGTCACAGGGTCAAGTCCTGGGGGCCATGACAGGCGGAGCTTTCCCATTCGCCTTCGGCCCCGTGCCAAAGGATGGGACTCTCCATGAGGATACATGGATAAGCCTTAGTTGGCGACCGGGAGATATGGCTGTCTCACATGATGTGTACATAGGTGACAATTTTGATGATGTAAACGCTGGCGCCGAAAGCACATTCCATGGCAACCAGACCGCGGCCAATTTTGTAGCCGGCTTTCCCGGATTTCCTTATCCGGATGGTCTTGTCCCCGGTACAACTTACTACTGGCGTATCGATGAGGTTAATGACACTGAGCCGAACAGCCCTTGGAAAGGCGATATCTGGAACTTTAGTATTCCCCCCAGGACAGCATACTTTCCAGACCCAGCTGATGCTGCCGAGTCTATAGACCCGGATGTAGACCTTCGCTGGACGGCAGGTTTCGGTGCGGTACTGCATTATGTGTACTTCGGTGACAATTTTGACGACGTCAGCAATGCCGCCGGAGGACTCCCTCTGGGATCTGCAACCTTTGACCCCGGCCCACTTCAATTGTCTAAGACTTATTACTGGCGTGTCGATGAGTTTGATGCCATCGAGACGTATAAAGGCGACATCTGGAGCTTTACTACTGAGGGCGCCGTCGGGAACCCGAACCCGGCTAATGGCGCTATGGATGTAAAGCAGACACAGATTATTACCTTCTCGCCGAGTGTCTTTGCTGCTTCGCATGAGTTATACTTTGGTACTGATAAAGATGCCGTGAAAAATGCCGATACCGGCTCGCCGGAGTACAAAGGCACCAGGGACCTTGGTGCTGAAACCTATGACCCCGGAATGCTTGAGTGGGATACTGCTTACTACTGGAGGATTGATGAGGTCAATAACACCAATCCAGACAGTCCGTGGACAGGCATCCTCTGGAGCTTCACGACCGCTAACTTCCTTATCGTGGACGATTTTGAATCTTACAATGACCTTGACCCCGCCGACCCCGATAGCAACAGGATATTTAATGCATGGTTGGACGGATACGACGACCCGGCAAACGGTTCTTTAGTTGGTTATGATAATCCTCCATTTGCAGAGCAAACTATCATTCATGGAGGCAACCAGTCGATGCCGCTTTACTACGACAACAGCGTTGGTTACTCTGAGGCGACATTGACATTGACTTATCCGCGTGACTGGACCGAGAAAGGTGTCAACACGCTGACGATCTGGTTCAGAGGCAATTCGGATAACGCTGCTGAGACTTTATATGTTGCTCTCAACGGCAATGCGATCGTTACTAATGATAATCCTGACGCAGCGCAGATAACTACCTGGACGGAATGGACTATTGACCTGCAGGCGTTCGGCATAAACCTGGCCAATGTCAATACGATTGCCCTTGGCCTTGGTAACAGGAACAATCCGTTAGCTGGTGGTTCAGGTACAATGTACTTTGACGATATTCGTCTGTACCGGCCACCAGAGTAGGAATCTTAAGTTAGGATTTAGCCGGCCCCCATTGCTTCTTGCCTGCACCCCCGTGCTTTCTTGCGAAAGCAAGAACGGGGGTAACGCAGGCACTGGTGCGAAGCAAGATATGGGGGTGTGGCTGATACAAAGCTTTCAAAGTTTGAGATTGCCGCGTCCGCTTTTGGCGGACTCGCAATGACAAACGAGAGAGCCAGGGATTTACGTCAATTCGGGGCTTATACCAATTGATTCGGTATAAGCTCCTTTTTTATTGATTCCGCCGCTCCGGAGGCGGGCTTTCAGCACGGGTGGAACTTCGACTCTTCGACTGCGCTCAAGGCAGGGTTTCTTTCGCTTAGGACAGGGTTGGAGGCTATTTGGTTTTGGTTATCTCGAAGATTACTGTGCCGCCGTGTGTATATTCGCAAGGGTCGGGGCAATGTATGTAAGCCTTGGTCTTGTCTTCTTTGCCGTCCAGGCCCCATTGCGCAGGTTCAGAGACGCGCAGAGCATTATAATAAGGCATTAAAGAAGCCAAGCCATGCATGCAAACGGGAGTATCGCTTACAAGCTGGTAGCCTGCCTTGAGGGTGAAAGAATCGCCGATCTTGTATGTTGGGCAGTGGCCTTGAATTTCTTTTACGGTAATTATTAGGTCCATATAACCCGGTCTCCAATAATGATTAACCCAGATACGTTATGCTATTATGGTGGTTACGGCAATTTGTTCAAGGAATTTTATACTTATGTGGTGATTTTCATACAGCGCTGACAAAAGGATTGTAAATGGGCGGGAAAGGAATTACTATAGTCGGCAATCAGAATAAAGGAGACGAAAGACTATGGCAGAAGAACTGGTCGGGATAATAGGTGGTACGGGCCTTGGCGAGGTGTTAGCTGAGCATATAACCGATGCGGAGTTTTGCAATATCAACACGCCTTTCGGCAGGCCGAGCACAGCCATTATGGTCGGCGGGATAGGGCAAAAGCGGGTTGCATTTTTGAATCGTCACGGCAAGGGACATAAATTTTCGCCGAGCGAGGTGCCGTTTGCGGCTAATATTTTCGCTTTGAAAAAACTCGGCGTTCATACGGTGCTTAGCAGCGCAGCGGTTGGGTCGCTTCGAGAGGAAATCGCTCCCGGAAATCTGGTTATTGTTGACCAGTTTATTGATAAAACATTCAAGCGGGTAAATAGTTTTTTCGACGGTTTCGGGACGGTACACTGCGAGATGGCTCAGCCGAGCTGCGGGCGAGTGAGAGAGATACTTATCGAGACGGCAAAAGGTATTGATACAAAGACACATCCGAAGGGTACATACGTATGTATGGAAGGGCCGCAATTTTCAACTCGGGCCGAATCGCTTATGCACCAAAGCTGGGGTGCTGATTTAGTTGGTATGACCGGTATGCCGGAAGCGAAATTAGCCAGGGAGGCACAAATCTGCTACGTATTGGTGGGATTGGCCAGTGATTATGACTGCTGGAAGCCGCACGAGGCACAGAAGAACAAGCAAACTCTGCTCAAAGAGATAATCGGGAATCTGCAGGCGGCAACAAATAATTGTCTGGAACTTATCAAGGCCGTTTTGACAAACGAATGCGAGCTTGTTTGTGATGATTGTCACTGTAGAAAGAGTCTCGAATTGGCTGTCTGGACGGACCAGAGCCAAATCGCGATGGCTGATAAAGAAAAATTGAAAGTGCTTTTCGAATAATTCAATTATTTAAAAAGGATAACAAGGATGAAAAGAGCAGTTCGAAAAATATTCGTTTTGGCAGTTGGCGTTGTTGTTATGTCGATTGCGGGCTGTGGGGAACAGGAACCACCCAGTATGAAAAAGAGCAGACTCATAGCCGTTGAAAATATGCAATTAAAAAGAGAATTAGAGCAAAGCAACCGCGAAATCGAAAGATTAATAGAGCTGCATAACAGAGAAAGCAGAAAACAAGAAAAGATTCTTGCAGAATGTGTGCAGGAAAAAGATAGCTGGAAACAGAAGGCACGGCAAAACGTCAAAAACCAGGTAAAAGGGGTCTTTGATGCTGTTATGGAACAAAACGCAAAACTGCTTGAGGAAAACAAAAAACTCAAAGCAGAAATAGAGAAACTCCAGCAGTAACTCGATCTTAGGCCAAGAACACCACCAAACAAGTTTGAGGGTGCCACCCTGTATTTCATTAATAACTCAAAGTGCTTCGTAGAAAACATTGTAGATGTCATTTCGAGTCAGCCTATGGCGGAAAGGCACATCTAAGGCGAGTCGAGAAACCAGTTTTTTAATAGATTTCTCCACTTCGTTCGCTCCGCTCACTTCGGTCGAAATGACAAGGTTTATAAGAGTCACTTTTTATAGTAGCCGCTAATCAGCGTGATTTCATACTCTTTGGATAGCTTTTATGCAATCGGGCAGTTTTTCATCGGGGTAATGTTTTTGCATTGCCGCTGCGACGAGACCCATGAACATAGGCTGTGGTTTTAGTGGTCTTGAAGTCAGGCAGGGATGGGCCTGTGTGCCCATAAAAAATGGATGAGATGGAAGCTCGAGGATTTGCATAATCGGCTGATTTGGTGCTTTTCCGGAGAAGACAAGGCCGGCCTCTTCCAGTTGTTCGATATAGCGCGGGTCAACTTCGTAACGGTGCCTGAATCGCATTCTGACCGAATCTGTTTTGCCAAAAAGCTCCCACGCCAAGGTCTGAGGTTTTAATTCTATATCACTTCCGCCGAGCCGCATATTTCCACCCAGACCTTCTATTTTTTTCTGCTCCGGCAAAATATCGATAACCGGCTCGGCGCAATTCGGCTCAATCTCTGTGCTGTTGGCCTGTGTCAGGCCGCAAACGTTACGGGCGAATTCTATAACAGCCATTTGAAAGCCGAAGCATAATCCGAGATAAGGCAGATTATTTTCTCTGGCATATTTTATGCAGATGATTTTTCCTTCGGCGCCGCGGGTTCCGAAGCCGCCGGGGACGATAATGCCGTCAACATCAGCTAAGTTGTCGGCTGCGTTTTCATTGGTGATTGAGGTCGTTTCTATCCATTTTATTTCTGTCTTGCAAGCCAGAGCAATGCCGGCGTGTTCAAGGGCGTTGATTATCGAGGCGTAGCTGTCACGGACGGAAGTGTATTTGCCTGTGATGCCGATGGTAATTTGGTGTTTGGTCGAGCCGATTTTGTCGGTGAAATCGCACCACTGTGCCCAGGCCTTTCGTTCGTTTCGCAGATTGATTCTGTCCTCTATTTTTAGCAGTCTGGCGACCTCGAAATCCAGCCCGACCTCTCTGAGCATAGCCGGTATCATATAAATACTGGCTGAATCCGGAAGACTGATGACCCTTTCAAATGGAACATTGCTGTACACACTTATTTTCTGTCGTACCTTTTCAGTGGCAGGGCTGGCAGCTCTGCATGCGATGATGTCCGGCTGAATACCGCACTGCATAAGCTGTTTGATTCCCAGTTGTGCGGCCTTTGACTTCTGCTCGCCGAGTGTTTTGGGTTCCAGGATATAGGTCAGGGCGACAAAGCAACAACTGTTGGGGCCTTCCTCATAAGCGAGCTCTCGCATCGCCTCGATATAGTAGGCATTTTCCAAATCGCCGACGGTTCCGCCAATCTCAATAAACACAATATCGGCGTCGGATTCGATTGCCAACTGACGCAATTTCAATTTGACCTCGCCGGTAACGTGGGGGATCATCTGAACGTCTCTGCCGAGATAGTCGCCATGGCGTTCCTTGTGCAGGATTGAGCTGAATATTTGCCCGCTTGTGGCGAAATTCGCTTTGCTTAAATTCTGATTGAGCATCCTCTCGTAAGTGCCCAAATCCATATCGCATTCCATACCGTCATCGAGCACAAATACCTCGCCGTGGCGAAATGGATTCAGCGTGCCGGAATCTATATTCAAATAACCTTCGAGCTTGATTGGAGCGACTTTCAGTCCTTTGTCCTGCATCAGCTTGGCAAGACAGGATGAAAATATCCCCTTGCCCAGGCCGCTCATTACAGTCCCCATCACAAAAACGTATCGAGTTTTACCCTTTTTGTAACCTTCGGGTATCGGCGAGAAAAATTCACTGTCAGTCGAAACATCACTCACGGAAGCCAATAAATCGTTATCATTTGACATAATTTTCACCTTTTAATTTTGCCACAGAGAAAACCGAGAACAAAGAGAATTTAATTTAAATATTTTTTCAATAGCATTAGGCAATCTATATCGTTAATTAGGGTAGAAGTAGGCGTCAAGTAAATATCTTTATCACGTGCTCTACCACCATGCAGCCCAGAATATAAGCGGTTTACTTCCTCTTTTATCATATTGAATGCTGTTCCATAAACTTGGCATCTAGGAGGTATCGACTCAGGTAGCCCAAGGACCTCCATATTTTCTGGTGCGTATCCGAACCCAAGAAAAAAAATCTCTTCAGCTTGCTTTAGCAGATTTTGCGCTTCTATCAATTCCGGATTTCTCTTTTCTTCATATATTGTTCTGATGTTCTGAGAAGCTTTCTGCAAAAGTTCCTCATTGATTTGGGGGGCATAATCAACACCTTCAGAAGACTGCCATTTCAGAGGTGCAATTTGCCCATAAACGTGTAAGATTTTCAACTGTTCCATGACCAACTGTATAAGCAGTTCACGATTTTGTGGTGATATTTGCTCATTAACAGGTAAGTTTTTCTGTTTAAAGTATTGAACAATTCTATCGTCACAAACCTCTGCAAATGAATTGCAGAGACTTTCATAGAAGAAGTGCTCCAGCGATCTGTCGTAGTTGAACGTGATAAATACAATCTTGTCATTAGAGAAATCCGGCAGTGCCTCTTTACCGACCAGTCCCTCAATAAGTCGGTTATAAAGGTAAAAAATCCAATCCCCACCCTGGAAGAAATCTTTTCTCAATAAAAAGTCACGGTCACGTTTAGGATCGTCGCATTTCCTTGAATACCATAACTTGCTTTCCATGGCCTTTTCACGGAAACGGCTCCGTTGTTCAGCCCTGAAAACTTCAAAAGCAATTATATATTTTCCAACCGGTGCGAGTCTAGGATTATTTGATATGAAAACATCTATTGATTTAATGCTAGACTTGTCAAAGGCTGTTTTAAAGTGATTAACGTTTTCTATACTATATGCAGAACTGCCACTTTTTAGATACTCCTTGTAATGCTTTATAAATCCATCGTTGAGGCATATCAATTTTCGGAGATGAGCACCAGAAGGATAACCATAGGGGCAGCTTGCCCCAGCACCCAAAACAAAAACCGTTCTTTTATCTATCACTCTCAGTGTCCTCATTGTTCTCTGTGGATTTTTTATATCTTTTCACAAATTCTTCATACTGTTCTGGAGTGTCTATGCCGTCGCAGGTGTGTTCGACTTTGCCGACCAGGATTTTAAAGCCGTTTTCAATTGCCCGTAACTGTTCGAGTTTTTCGATTTTTTCCAGCGGCGTCTGCGGCAATGCGGTGATTTTCAGCAGGAATTGCTTGCGATAAGCATAAATGCCGAGATGCCGTAGATACTGCTGTACGTTTCCTACGCCGGATTTTTCTCTGTCATAAGGAATAGGGAAACGAGAAAAATAAATTGCGGCATCGTTGCAATCCGTTATAACTTTGACGATATTAGGGTCGGCGACCTGCTGGGCGTTTTGGAATTCAGCAGCGAGGGTGGCCATTGGGTAATCGGGGTTGTCTATCAGAAGCCGGGCAAGATAGTCAATATTGCCGGGGTCGATTTCCGGCTCATCGGCCTGGAGATTTATGACAATATCGACGTCCATATCAGCAACGGCTTCAGCGATGCGGTCGGTGCCGCTTTTGTGCTCGACTGAAGTCATAATACATTCGGCGCCAAATGTCTCGGCGGCGGCGACAACCTTTTCATCGTCGGTTGCAATTATTACCTTTTCTGGTAATTTAGCCAAGCAGGCCTGCTCGTAGGTGTGCTGAATGAGGAATTTGCCTGTGTCTTTTGCGAGAACTTTAGCGGCGAATCTGGTAGAGCTGAAACGGGCCGGTATAACTGCTACAATTTTCACCCCGTTAGAAACTTTCCCTTTCTGTATCATATCGTTTCTTTTCATATGATTTCTAACGGGGTTCACTCTGGTCTAAACCTTTACGCTGATATACTCTTTTTTCCGGGTAAATGGTACATATTCAGGGAACTCAATTACCGCAATGCTTGTTCGGCGACGAAATTCCAACTGGATACTTATAATAAAGAGGAAATACAGGTTTGTCAACAGGCCCCGTTAGAAATTTTCCCTTTTTATCTTATATCACTGAGACCGGCCGGTTTTGAGTTGTCATGCCGAGCAAAGCAGATATACTTTATTGACTATCGGATATTGACTTTTTATTATTGTTGTCGAAAACGAAAATTCAGGGAGTTAGAATTATGAAAAAGGTCTTAGGAGCCATTGTTATCGTTGCTATATCGGTTGTTTTTATTGCAATCGGATGTAAGCAGAAAGAAACAAGCGAAGATAAGTATCGTATTGCCGTGATTCCGAAGGGGACTACGCACGTTTTCTGGAAATCAATCCACGCAGGAGCGGTCAAGGCCGAGCAGGAGCTCAAAGAAGCGGGCATAGATGTTGAGGTTATATGGAAAGGGCCGCTGAAGGAGGATGACAGGGAGTCGCAAATCAGGGTAATGGAAGATTTCGTAACACGCGGTGTCTCGGGAATAGTGCTGGCGCCGTTGGATGATGCTGCACTGCGAATGCCGGTCAGGGACGCTGTAAACAACGGGATTCCGGTTGTGATAATCGACAGCGGGCTAAAGAGTGAAGATTACGTCAGTTTTGTGTCGACGGACAACAAAATCGGCGGCAGAAAGGGCGGTGAACGTCTGGCCGAGATTTTGGGCGGAAAAGGCAAGGTGATTATGCTGCGTTACCAGGAAGGCTCTGCCAGCACGATGAACCGGGAACAGGGCTTTCTGGATGTGTTAGAAGAAAAATATCCTGAAATTGAAGTGGTCAGCGCCAATCAGTACGGCGGGGCAACCACTGAAAGCGCCTATACAGCAAGCGAGAATCTGCTGGCGCCGCTGCGTAAGCCAGACGGAGGGTTGACGATTGACGGGATATTCTGTCCGAACGAGTCAACGTCGTTTGCAATGCTGCGAGCGCTGGAGGACAGCGGCCTGGCGGGCAAAGTTATGTATGTGGGTTTTGACAGTTCCGACCGGCTTGTGCTGGCGCTGGAAAAAGGGTATATCAAAGGGCTGGTGCTGCAGGACCCAATCAATATGGGTTACTTAGGGGTAAAGACAATAGTGGCGCACCTGCGGGGTGAGCAGGTGGAAAAACGAATCGACACCGGCTCAGAGGTGGCGACTCCGGAAAATATGGATGAACCGAAGATGAAGAATCTGTTGGAGCCGGATTTCAAAAAATGGCTGAACGAGTAGATTCGGACCAATTATCGATACGGCTCCAGATGCGGGATGTTTGTAAGCGTTTTGGGGCGACGGTAGCGCTGGAAGATGTGAGTATCGAGGTAGCTGCGGGCGAGGTGCTGGCGCTGGTCGGCGAGAACGGCGCCGGCAAGAGCACACTGATGAAGGTCTGTTCGGGGGCGGTCAAAGCGGATTCAGGTCAAATGTGGCTTGACGGCGCTCCGTATCGGCCGAGTAATCCACTCGAAGCTCGTCGGGCCGGGGTGGCGATGATTTATCAGGAGCTTTCACTAACGCCACATCTTAACGTGCAGGAAAATATCATGTTGGGTATGGAACCGGCGACATTAGGCGTTGTGCGCTGGAAACAGGTGCGGCGGCGGGTAATCGAGGCGATTAAGGAATTCGATAATCCGGAACTGACCCCTGATGCTCGTGTCAGTAATTTGTCGGTGGGTTCGCAGCAGTTAGTGGAGATTGCACGGGCTCTGGCTATCGGCTGCCATGTGCTGGTGCTGGATGAGCCTACCAGTAGCTTGACACAGCAGGACGTGGAACGGCTTTTCGAGATTATTGGGCGGCTGAAACGGCAAGGCAAAGCTATAGTTTATATTTCGCACTTTATTGAAGAGGTCAAGCGTGTTGCGGACAGGGTGACGGTTCTGCGCGATGGAAGAGTGGTCGGCAGCAGTGATGTGGAAGCTATTACAATCGACGAGATAGTAGCGCTTATGGTGGGAAGGCAGGTTGAGGAGCTTTACCCTCGCTCTGCCCGTCAGGCAGGAGAGGTCATCTTGGAGATTGAAGATTTGGCCGGCCTGGAAAAACCCAAATCGGCGAGTCTGGAGCTGCATCGCGGGGAGGTATTGGGCATCGCCGGGCTGGTTGGGGCCGGGCGAACGGAGCTGCTGCGGAGCTTGTTCGGACTGGAGCCGGTCAAGCGGGGGCGGATTCGATTAGGCGTTTACACGGGGCCTGCTTCACCGGTGAGGCGGTGGATGCAGGGAGCCGGTCTTCTGAGTGAGGACCGCAAGGAAGAGGGATTGGCGGTTTCTCTGAGCGTGGCGGACAACGTGACACTTTCCAAACTGAGGGGCTTTGGCCCGCTGGGGCTTGTGCTGCCGAGTCGACAGGATAAAGCTACGCGGCGCTGGTTGGAAAGGCTGGATATTCGCTGTCTTGGACCACGACAATCGGTATCGTCTCTATCAGGCGGCAACCAGCAGAAGGTTGCGCTGGCCCGATTGTTACAGCACGACGTAGATGTGCTGCTGTTAGACGAGCCGACGCGGGGTATTGACGTAGCGGCCAAGGCGCTGGTTTACAAGCTGATAAACGCATTGGCGACGGGCTCGCCGGCAGAGGGGCGAAAACCCAAAGCGGTTCTGATGGTAAGCAGCTACCTGCCTGAGCTGATGGGTGTGTGCGACCGGGTGGCGGTTATGTGCCGCGGAAGGTTGGGGCCAACACGCCGGATTGACGAAGTGAACGAGCATAATCTTATGTTAGAGGCAACCGGCCAGGAGGTCAGCGCATGAGCGATAAGCTGATGACACCAAAGGGAAAAAGGACGTTCAATTGGCGAAGCTGGTTGAATACTATCGGGTCGGTATTGGCCCTGGTGGCGGTGTACGGTGTGTTTGTGCTGATTGCGCCGCCGAGTTTTGCGACCGCACGGAACATGGAAATGATTGCCCGGCAGACGACGATAGTAGGCGTGGCGGCCCTGGGTATGACAATGGTGATTATCTCCGGGGGGATTGACCTGTCCGTCGGCTCGATAGTGGCGCTGAGCACGGTGGTGATTGCATGGCTGCTGCGATATACCGGGGTGAGTCCACTGACGGCGGCAGTCGGGGGGGTGGCGGCGGCGGCATTTTTCGGATTAGTCAGCGGATTGCTGATAACGCGGCTGCGAGTTGTGCCGTTTATCGTTACCTTAGGTATGATGTTGGTGGTTCGGGGGGCGGCCAAGGGTATCGGACGGGAGCAGAAAATCGACGTTGACCCGGAGCGTTTGAGATGGCTGGAGGAGCTGCTGGCCACGCTGCCGAAAGAGCGAAGCTGGATGCTGCTTCCGCCGGGGGTGTGGGTGCTGATTATTTTAGCTGTGGGGATGGCGGCACTATTGCGGTACACGCGGTTGGGACGGCATACCTTTGCCATCGGCTCAAATGAGCAAACGGCCCGGCTGTGCGGGGTGGCAGTGGAACGGGTCAAGGTTTTGGTCTATACTATGTGCGGTGCCTTTGCCGGATTGGCTGGACTGATGCAGTTTTCGCGGTTGACCGTGGGTGACCCTACGGTGGCGGTAGGGCTGGAATTAAACGTGATAGCCGCGGTGGTAATCGGCGGCGGCAGTTTGAGCGGCGGAGAAGGGTCGATTCTCGGTACATTGGTTGGGGCGCTGATTATGACCGTTATCGCTTCGGGGTGCACGCAGAGGGGGTACCCGAACTGGGTGCAGGAGATTATCACCGGTGCGATTATCGTCCTGGCGGTAGCGCTGGACCGCCTGCGGCACCGCCGAAGTATTTGAACAATACTCGATACTCGATGCCGGATTCTCGATGCTCGTCGAGGATCGACTATCGAAAATCCAGATTTTCGCGCTGTTTTCGTTGTTTGTTTAAGAAAAAAATCATCTTTCCGCCAACACTTTAGTACCTTCGAGCATTATACTGATAGACGAACGAAGACCGATTCGGAGTTGATGCAAAGTGTGAATGAGATAAATCCGGATTTTGCAGCGAAAGCGGGCCAGGCAGCCGGCGAACAGTCATCAAAGTCAAACCTGGATATATTCCTGGTGGAGCTTGGACGCCTTAAGCGGATTGTGGCCGGTTTTGGATTGAGCGCCTCGGACGGCGAAGATGCATTGCAGGATGTATCAATTCAGGCGTTGAAGAACTCCGGGAAGTGCCGAACCAGAGAAGATGTGGTTCGATGGCTGATAAAAGTTACAGTCAACAGATGCTTGATGGAACATCGACGCCGGAGAAGCTTTCGCAGGCGAGTGGGCGAAATACTAAAACGGCGGGCATAAGCTAAGACGCACTCGACGAGAACAGACGAGAAAGTAATTGTGGCTGAGGAGCTTGAGATTGTGCGAGAGAGCTTGCAAGAATTAGATAATTCATTGCTTGGGCCTACGATATTGCGATATTTTTGTGATTTAAATTCCAAAGAGGTGGGCCAAATTCTGGGATTGAATCCATCCACTGTGCGAAGCCGGCTGCGAGAGGCACGGACGATTCTTGCCAAACGATTATTAGAACGAGGTGTTGAACCATAATGGAAAAAACGTGCGAAAAGATTGCAGAGATGCTCGTTGATTACGCCGATGGGCAATTATTGCCGAGCGACTCAAAGAAGGTGGCTCATCATTTGGCCGAGTGCGCACATTGCCGAAAGATGCTGGATGCACTGCAAAGGTCGCTTGAGCTTGCAGAGGTTGTTTGGGATGACGGCCTGGCGGAAATAAACAAGATTCGCGCTCCAATCCCGGGTAAGGCCCCGAAAATTCGTTGGCCCAGATATGCCGCAGTTGCAGCGGGCATTTTGCTTGTGATAACAACTTCTTTCCTCTGGCGTGCATTGGTGAGACCAGCAAAGAAAGAGCTAACTTTTGCAGAGATAGAACGCAAGATAACCGAATCGGCCAGCGCTGCTCGATTGTTAGCCGCTGCGGAACTCTTGGCCGATTATTCCAATAACGAAGCTATTGTAAAGGAGCAATTTCGTTATATTGTCGAGACATATCCGGAAACGGCCGCAGCAGCCAAAGCCAAATCAAAGATACAATAATTTAGTTAAGGAGATTAGAAAAATGATTAAGTCAGGAAAACACCAATTTGTAATCGCAATGATTTTAGCCTTTATCTCTTTCTCTGCATCGGGCGTCGAACATAATCTGCCCAAAACGAAACCGAGGTTTGAGATAAATAGCGAGGAACAACAATGGCAAGTGGAGGGCGATAAAATCGGCAAAGGCCCTATCAAACCAACACACGTTGCCGAACTGTTCCTTCCATACTCAGATGAATACGTATCCAATTCCAATTCTCGACGTTGTCCCTGTCGTAGTTGGAGGTTTATTGGCTACTCCCTTGGTTCATAGTTTATGCTACCTGTGATTTTACGTCAACCATTTCATCTTCGGCCATGTCTTTCAGCTTTGCCTCCAGTATCC